>Ga0209395_1001661_pt1 | contig 30782 bp, 28 predicted proteins | sample GOMGulsemesocosm_3_FD_184635 | JGI IMG/M metagenome (GOLD analysis project Ga0209395, IMG submission 184635) | Methane-oxidizing microbial communities from mesocosms in the Gulf of Mexico - GOM9D Gulf of Mexico (SPAdes) (version 2) | ecosystem: Environmental > Aquatic > Marine > Cold seeps... | reverse complement strand
GTTATCATAGCTCATTCTTTAATGGATCTAGTAAAAATATGCTAGGTTGGCAAGCATATATTGGTCAAATTGGATTTAACAATTACTTTAGTAAGGACGAATACCCAAACAAAGAACATGATGATGGCTATTGGGGAATATACGACCATAATTTTTTCGATTTTTTTAGTCAAAAGCTTACCACTTTTCAAGAGCCATTCTTTTCAACATTCTTCTCAATATCATCACACCACCCCTATTTAATTCCCGATAGTTTAGCTAATAAATTTAAAGGAGATAGTAAATTTATAGCTTCACTAAGGTATACAGACTGGGCATTAGGAGAATTTTTTAACAAATCAAAACGTGAGCCTTGGTTTGAAAACACAGTATTCATCATTACGGCGGACCATACAAATGGCGCAGCTTGGATATCACCGTCAAATAACAGTAATGCAGCAACTAATAATGTTGGGATATATAAAATACCCATTTTAATATACTCTCCTAAATGGATTAAACCAGACACAATTGATAAACCAATTCAACAATTAGATCTGTTTAACACAGTACTTGATTTAGCTAACTATGAAGGTGAATTTTATTCATTTGGATCATCAGTACTTTCAACAAAAAATGACTTAGCATTTCAATATGTTAGTGGAGTATATCAGTTAATAAAAGGAGATTATATTTTATTATTTTCAGAAGAAAAATCTATTCACCTCTACAATTACAAAATTGATCCACAACTAAATAATGACTTATTAAAAGAAGAAAGCGTGATTGCAAGTTCAATGGAAAAAAAACTTAAAGCAATTACTCAAAGATATCAAAACACATTGATTTCAAATAGTATGCAACTTGATCTGTAATTTCATTGAAATTAACAAAGAAAATGTGCTACACAATATTGAAAACTCATTTATTACTCAATAAATTGTTGGTTTTTATTTAACATATTTTGATACACTTGTAAATTAGATTTGATATACATTTCCATTTCAAGTACTTTTTCAGGAAATTGCCCTGCATAGTTAGTTCTATCTTTACTCTTATATTTATATAGTTTTGATTCGGATTCTTTTTTCATAATTAAAAAGAATTCTTCATCTAACACACCCATTTTATCATCATCATTTACTATAATATAAGGGCGTTTTTCAGTCATTAAATCAATACCTAATGTATTGTTTAAATAAGATTCATTTAACATTCCCATTAAAGTTGGAAAAATATCAATTTGCCCACTTATTTTTGATTGTACTTCTGGATTTCCTAATAAATTTGGTGCGTAAAAAATCAATGGAGAATGATGATAGTCTAGTGATATATCATACGTTGTGTTTAAAGCTGCGCCATGATCTGCTATAAAAACAAAAATTGTATTATCGAACCATTCTTGTTCTTTAGCTAAGTATAAAAACTTTCGTAACGACCAATCTGCAAACTCAACCGTTTGTTTTTTAATATCAGTTGAATGTGGCTTAAAATAATCAGGAACAAAATAAGGGCCATGATCACTAGCTGTCATAAATGAAGCAAAAAATGGTTTTTTAGATTTTGAGTATTCATTTAATACAGGTATAGAATATTCAAACATATAATCATCAGGAACTCCTAAAGAGCTGACCACCTTATCACTTGGGTAGTCAGCTTGACTAATTACATTTTCAAAAGCATTCTCACGTAAAAAACCATCCACATTATCAAACTGGCTATCATGAGGGATAAAAAAGGAAGTTGAGTAACCTTTAGATTTTAACACCTGACTTAATCCATTATACTTTTTGATTACCTTCATTGTATGTTGACCATACAGCGCAGGAAATGAAAATTGAGCACTAAAAATACCATTATATGTATGCTTTCCTGCCGTATAAGCATTTTCAAAATATAAACTCTGATTTGAAAGACTATCCAAAAAGGGAGTTAAGTTATTTAGATCTCCATGACGTGTCATTTTCCCAGCACTCATACTTTCCATAACAATAAGTACAATGTTAGGTGTAATGACCTCTTTAGTAGTATCACTTTCTACCAATCTTGCAATTGGAGATTCAGCATGAGGCTTAATAATGTTTAAATAGCCTTGTACGTGTTCAATTGACTCTAAGTCCCCCATTAAATTTATTTTGTCATTATCAGGGTCTAAACTATCTAAATAACTTCTAAGTAGAGTAAATACAGGATTCAATCCCAATTGATTCAAAAATGAATTATTTCCAAAATAAGCTGTACCAATTCTAATCGGAGATTTTTTTTCAATTCTTCCTCTTACCCCTAAAAACATAAGTGCAAGAAACAGTAATGAAGCTATTATTTTAAAAGGTAACTTTACTTTTGGTTCAGAATATGATTTGAAAAATATTTTTTTCAATACTTTAAAAAATAAAACTATTACACCAATTACAGGCAAAATAATTAAGAAATACTTTGGTTCTTTAATTATCATGTCAAAAATAAATTTGGGACTATCAATCCATTCAAATGCACCCATTGAAAAGCGTTGAAAGAAATGATTAAAGTATGGAATATCAGCTCCACAAATAATAAATGTAATAGATAAAAACAAAGCAGCCCAATAATAAAAAATTGTCTTTACAATTTTACTCTGAACATTAAATAATTCAGTGCCTATCAAAAAAAACGCAGGAAAAAAAAGAATATACCCAGAGATAACGACATCAAAACGAACACCAATAAAAAAGGCATGCAATACATCAAAAAAACTATCCTGAGTATAATCTACTCGTCCCGATTCAGTAATGAATAGAATTAGTCTAAACATAAAAAAGATTGATACCGTCAATCCATACGTTTTTAAGATGATTCTAAAACTTTTAAGCATAACGTGTCTAATTTTTGACACAAATATATTTATATTTCAATGAATTCTTCATTCAAAACATTCAATTAATGAATTAAAAACAAAAAAACGTGAACTCAGCATTCACGTTTCTCACTTTATATTTTAAAATCATCATCATATAACTCAATATTAAGTTCAATGTTAGTATATATTTCATTTGCTTTTTCAAGATCCTCTACTTCTTTAATTCCATTAATTTTTCTTATCAGCGGTATTAACAAGATATGTAGATGATCATGCCCTATTCCCGTCATTGTACACTTTCTTAAAATATCAGTTTTAATTTCATCCATATGATTTCCAAATTCGTTATAATCTGCAAGCATAAGTGTTGAATTATAATTGAATGCACGGCTTAAATCTAACATTTTTTTTAAACCAGAATTAGTTTCTTTACCTGAACGCCACTTCTCTCCATTATTTAATGTTAACCCTTTAATTGAATATTCTAGATAGGTTTCAGGTATATATTCATTAGTGGCATTATCGTTAATACTATCAATTTGTTCAGAGCATGACACTGTTAATAATAAAATAGCTATCCTACTTATTTTTTTAATGTTAATCATAATTTATTCTAGCTTTTATTATCAAATAAAATCCAAATCTATAACTACAAGGTTAATACTATTAGAAGTGATTAAAGTCACTTCAAATTCAGATTATTGATTTAAATACCTCTGTATTAGATTACTTCATTTTAAATTAAAATAGAATCACATTTATTCGGAACAGTTATTACCCCCCCCCTTTTATTAATAACTAACATTTATCATGAAAATACACTATTTATAATTAGTCTAAATAAAAATAATATTATAGATTTGCACTATCAAGAATGAATCTAAATTATGAAACAACATATATTAACACTTATAATAAGCAGTATTACCCTATTTGGACATACTCAATCAGGTACTACAAGCTTAAATAATACAGATGTATTAAATAAATTAAGTTTAAAGACCTACGGTGTTGTTAATTATTACAATTACGATTGGGACACCGATCAAGACAAACGAAATGCAGTAGATCTTGAACGATTCAACATGTATATGCACTACAAATTCAATGATAAGATTTCATTAAAAACTGAGTTCGAATTTGAACATGGCGGTACAGGTTCCACAATGGAGTTTGATAAATTTGAAGAATTTGGAGAATTTGAGACAGAAACTGAAGCTGGTGGAGAAGTATTATTAGAGCAATTAAATATAGAATTTAAAGTAAAACCATGGTTTAATATACGTGCCGGTAGGTTGAAGCTTTACATTGGCATTGCTTCAAAGTTAGATTTAACACCTGATTATTTTACAGGGTTTAGGTCTTTAATGGAAAATACAATTCTTCCACTTGGATGGTATGAAACCGGTATAGAAGTATTTGGTGATTTAGGTAAAGCTAAAAAATGGAGCTATAAATTATATGCCGTTAATGGTTTATCGAGTACAGGATTCTCTTCCGGAAATTGGATAAAAAGAGGTCATCAGAAAAAGTTTGAAATGGCTAATGCTGAAAACATTGCTTTTGCAGGTCGACTAGACTATAATCTAAAAAACAAAGGGTGGATTGGAATTTCTGGTTATTATGGTGATTCAAATGGAAACAGGCCAAAAAATGATATCAAAGATGCTAAAGGCCATGTTTCTATTCTAGACTTCCATATCAATATAAATAAAGGTCCAATAAAATTTAGAGCAATGGCGCTTTATGGACAACTTCAGAACTCAGATATTATATCCAAAGCAAATTTAAATTTATCGAATAATTTAAATGAGAAAAGAACACCTGTCGGTTCTGATGTCCTAGGTTATTATGGTGAAATTGGTTTCGATATTCTATCCTTAACACCTGTTAAAACTAGTAAATTATTAGTTTTTGGGCGTTATGACTTTTATGATACTATGTTTAAAGTTGAAGATGGAGTTTTCAAAAATCCTAGATGGGAAAGACAGGTCATAACATTTGGATTTAACTTTTTACCCATTTCTAATGTTATTTTGAAAACCCACTATTCAATTAGACAATTAGGATTAGCCACTAATAATTTAGAAAAAACGGTATTAATAGGTATAGGGTACACCTTTAAAACTCCCACAAAAAACAACTAAATAATGAAAACAACAACACTATTAAAATTTGGAGTAGCAACGCTTGCATTTACTTCGCTAACCCTTACATCTTGTAAAAAGAAAGGATGTATGGATGAAGCTGCAAACAATTATTCATCTGAAGCAGAGAAAGATGACGGTACCTGCTCATATACAACCGTATCTTATCAAACAAACATTTCTGACATTGCGACTAAAGTTATCACTGAAACGTATGCAGATTTAGCCAGTAAAGCATCCACTTTATTTGATTTAGTAACTGAATTAAATGGAGATCAAACAGCTGTGAATCTTGACAATGCAAGAAATTCTTGGAGAGATACACGTGTACCATGGGAAAAATCAGAAGGTTTTTTATTCGGACCAGTTGATACAAAAGGAATTGACCCTGCTATTGACAGTTGGCCTGTAAATATTTCAGATTTGAATGCTGTATTAACATCATCTGATGTTTTAAATGAGTCTTATGTTGACGGAATAATTGGAGAATTAAAAGGATTCCATACCATTGAGTTCTTATTATGGGGAGCAACAGGAAATAAACAAATTGGTGATTTTACCACGCGTGAGTTTGAATATCTTTTAGCAGTTACTGAAAATTTGAAAATTAAAACGGCTGTATTATCAACTTCATGGTTACCTTCTGGTGAAAACTATGCAGGAAACTTAACTGCTATTGGTTCCTCTTCAGTTTATACTTCAGAAAAATCAGCTTTGGAAGAATTAATTGAAGGTATGATTGCGATTACTGATGAAGTAGGAAACGGAAAAATTAATGATCCATTTTCTCAAAATGATTTATCATTAGAAGAATCACAATTTAGCCACAATTCAAAAAATGATTTTGCTAATAATATGAGATCGATATCAAATGTTTACAACGGTTCTTTTAATATTGATGGACTAGGAATATATGACATAATAAAAGATAAAGACGCCACAATAGCAGATCAATTTAATACTGAATTAAATAATGCGATTACTTCTATTGAAAACATTCCTGGAACGTTTAGTTCAGCAGTAACAGCTCAGTCTAGTTCAATAACTACGGTTATAGCAAACATCTCTACAGTTCAAACCACTTTAGAGTCAAAGATTAAGCCTATTATTTCAAATTTATAATATAACATTTAAGCAAAGTCAATTATAAAATTGACTTTGCTTTTTTAAACACAACAATGGATACATTTATACAAGCATTGATCATGTCATTTAGAGAAGGCCTAGAAGGCTTTTTAATTATTTCAATTCTATTAAAATTCTTAGACAAAACAAACAATCAAAAATTTAAAAAACAAGTTTGGTATGGCACCTACTTTGGTGTTGGTATATCCATTATTCTAGGTTTAATATTATGGTTAGTCTCTTCCTACATTGGCGGCTTAAAAACTACTTCAAAAATTTGGGAGAGTTTTGGTGGATTAGTTGCTATTTTTTTTGTTATCGCATTCATTCTATGGATGATTAAAAATAATAAAAACATCATCAATCATATCAATAACCAAGCGTCAACAAACCTAACTAAAAAGGGAGTTCTTCTTTTAGTTATCACTATGATTGCAAGAGAAGGTACAGAAATTGCTATTTTTTCTTTCGCTGGTCATTATTCTCCACTACCGATTATAATAGGATTGTTACTTTCTTTATTTTTTGTTTTTTTAATTAATAAATCATTACTAAAAGTAAATCTAAACGTGATTTTTGTTATTACGCTAGGTTATTTAATTATACAAGCTGGTTACATTCTTGGTTATAGTATCCATGAAGGACTTTCAGCTATTAAAAGTTTACATTGGATTGAAAGCGATAACTTTTTTCTGACCAAAGCATTTAATTTATCAAGTACAGTTCTCAATCACAAAAATGGATTCATAGGCTTACCTTTCAATGTGTTATTTGGGTGGTACTCAAAACCAGAATGGATTCAATTAATCACACAATATACCTTTACACTAATTTTATTTAGCTATTGGTATAAAATCAACTCAACTTATCATCTAGAAAATGAAAAAAATAATTAAAATTATAACCTTAGTACTTAGTTCACTTCTCGTTCTAAATGCTTGTAAAAAAGATTCAAAAACCGAGCCTTATAAAAACCCGAGATTGTATGCTGGGGGAGAAACAACAGTTTTTCAAGAGAGTAGTTTCGCCTTTTCCACGCCTGCCAATAATTTAATTGGGAATAATATGGATCAGCACTTAGCTGGAGATGCAGAATTTGAGCAAGCATTTGTTACTGCTCCAGCATCAGTAAATCAAGGACTAGGACCTGTTTTTAATAATAATGCATGTATTGCATGTCACCCAAAAGATGGACGTGCACCACACCCAGATAATGTAAATGAGTTCACAGGTTTTTTTTTAAGAGCTAGTTTACCTGGAACTGACGCGAATGGAGGACCACTGCCTGTACCAGGATTTGGTGGGCAATTAGCACATAAAGCAGTCTATAATACAGAACCTGAAGTATCATTTGGTGTATCATATACAGAACATACAGTAACTTATGATGATGGAGAAACGGTTTCATTAAGAAAACCAGTTTATTATGTAGCCAGTTCATATATTCCATTTCCACCAGATGCCATGATTTCACCAAGGGTTGGACCACCTGTATTTGGCTTAGGTTTATTAGAGGCTATACCAGAATCAGAAATAGTTGCTTTAGCAGATGAAGCAGATAGTGATGGTGACGGTATTTCAGGAAAACCAAATTATGTATGGAATGCCGAAAGTCAACACTTAGAATTGGGTAGATTTGGTTGGAAAGCAATTAACCCAACCGTATTACAACAATGTGCTGGTGCATATAATGACGATATGGGGGTAACCACTCCTTATTTTCCTATTGAATCTTCTGATGGACAAACGAATGGAACTAATTTAGTAGTAAACGATCCAGAATTGAGCCAAGACCAATTAGATGACGTTACTTTTTACTGCAGAACATTAGGTGTACCTGCTCCCCGAAATTTAAACGACCCAAATGTACATAAGGGTGAACTATTATTTAATACTATTAATTGTATTGGTTGTCATACTTCAAAAATGACGACAGGTACTTTCCCTGGCATACCAGAAATTTCAAATCAAACTATTTATCCATTTTCAGACGGATTGTTACATGATATGGGGTTTGGTTTAGCTGATAATCGTCCTTCTTTTGATGCCACAGGACATGAATGGAAGACAAGGCCTCTTTGGGGTATAGGATTAACTCAAGTGGTGGGTGGACATACTAATTTCTTGCATGATGGTAGAGCTAGAAATTTGGAAGAAGCTATTATGTGGCATGAAGGAGAGGCTTCAAAATCTATTTCGTTATACAAATCATTAAGTAAAATAGAAAGAGAACAAATTATACAGTTCTTAAACTCTTTATAAGCAGTACCCGATATGAATTATAATAGCCAACGGAATTAAGTTTTCGTTGGCTTTTATATTTAAATGAATTAGTCTAACAATACCCCTACCAAAGAATTAAGCTTAGCAGCAGACATATTAGAGGCTTCAAAAATAACATTTGCTTTTTTATAAAAGGTTTCTCTATGCTTGAGTAACTTCTCTATTTCCAATATTAATCTTGGTTTGTCGTTTTTAAATTTTTCTATTAATGGTCGCTTTTGTTTTGAATGAAACAATCGATCTGTTAAAAGTCTAGCATTCATTTGTAAATACACTGAAGTTCCTATTGAATTAATAATTTCCATATTGGCATTAAAACAAGGAGTTCCACCTCCAAATGAAACGACATATCCTTCGCCTTCAAAATTAGAAAGCCATTCCGTCTCTAGTCCCCTAAAATAATCTTCTCCTTTACTATTGAATATTTCGTCTACCGACACTTGTTCGTTTTCTTCTATAATTTTATCTAAATCAATAAATTTTAGATCCATTTGCTTGGCTAACTTCTTCCCTAAAGACGTTTTTCCGCACCCCATAAAACCAATTAATAAAATATTCATATCTCAAAGTTAGCTACAATTCAATTAGTTAAAAAATAAATGCAAAAAAAATTGAATTTTTTTTATTTTTATCATGGTTATAAATAAAAAAGTATATATCTTTGCACCCATCAAACGGAGATTTGGTAGCTCAGTTGGTAGAGCATCTCCCTTTTAAGGAGAGGGTCCTGGGTTCGAGCCCCAGCCAGATCACAACAAATAAAAAAGACAGTTTTTAACTGTCTTTTTTTGTATATTGCAGTTATTCAGAACGTCTGTTTCGACACTTACCGAAATAGTTAACTGAACTACCCAGGTGGCGGAATTGGTAGACGTGCACGCTTGAGGGGCGTGTGCCGTAAGGCGTGGGAGTTCGACTCTCCTCCTGGGTACTAAAAACCCCTTACAACTACTAAGTTGTAAGGGGTTTTGATTTTTAAGATCATACTAAGGTTAAACTATGACACAAATAGTTTCTAAACTTTAAGGCTTTTCAACTTAATCATAAATGATTATTCCTGAACTAAATCCAGCAACAGCACTATTTGGAGTGAATAATTTGACATCAAAAAAATGATCCTCCAATCCAATACTTGGCGTATTTTCTTTATCCCAAGTTAGACCTCCATTTTCAGTACGTACAATAATATTCTCAAAACTACAAATCCCTACTTCATTATTAACAAAATCAATTGCTTTAACCAATTCCCCTTCAGTCTGTTCAAAAACTAAATCCCATGTATTCCCTGCATCAGAACTTTTATATAACCCATTCTCACTACCAACAATTAATTCATTACTGTTAAAAGCATAAATAACCTTATGTCCATCAATGTCAAAAATTGAATTTGAAGATGAATTTTGAATCTCCCAATTTGCTCCTCCGTTTGTGGTTTTAAAAACATAACCGTTTGCCGATATAAAAAAGCCATTTGATTCTGTTACAAAATGAATATCGACTATTGAAGCACTAGATGGTATGCCTACATTACCAATACTCCAAGTAATTCCTCCATCCACTGAATAATTAAAATCACTATTACCTATACACACAAAATCAGAATTAAAGGCATAAGGAAAAGAACCATATCCGCAGGGATGAACAGTACTCCATGTCGAACCTCCATCAGTGGTTTTTTTTAATTCGTAAAACGTATTAAGATATATGGTGGATTCATTAATATATAAGATTTTTTTAATGGTTGTACCCCAAGCATCATATGGGCCAATCTCCCATGATGCTCCAGCATTAGTTGTTCTAAACAATTCATAATTACCACCAATCCATCCTGTATTTGGATCTAAAAAGCTGATTGTTCTCATATCGTCTCCGAAAGTAGCATCATAAGGCGTATTAAATAGTTTCCAAGTTTTACCTGGGTTATACTGTACCACATTACTATAAATTACATCAAGTGATGTTATAGCATAAGCCCTAAAATAGTAAATATCCTCAAATCCAATCTCCTCAATAGTACCCTCAAGACAATCCACACAGTTCTCGTATTTATAACCTATTTTTGAATCATTTATGGTTGGCAAATGGTTAGTCGCACTCCAACACACTCCTACTGATTCAATTAATTCGTTACTTCCATCTACATTAAAGCTCCCATAATAATTAAGGTTGTTGTAATTAGTATGACGTAAAGAGTCTAGGGTTAAATTTTGCACATGAATATATTCATTTTTTTTACATGAGGTGATTAACTGAGTCGAAAATAAAACAAGAAGTATAATTACAATTATTACTTTTTTCATAGGTGTTTGCTTTGTAGGCTTTAAATATAATAATAAGTTTTAAATCAATCCATTAAATATCTTGACTAAAGAAACCTGTACAAACTTTTCAAAATTGTACTATCTCCTTGTTGTTCTTAATGAATAACTGATATACACCTCACTTTGAATACTTCTTTAAACAAGCCAATTTAAGTAAATGCTCAATGTGCACACGACTTAGTTCTATAGACTTTATAACCATAATTCCATTATCCTAAAAATTTTCAAGTACTTCAAAAGATTCAACTAATTTTCCTTTATGTGTTGCGATTTTATTTTTTAATAGTATTCACTAATTAACTTTACATATTGTCATCAACTATGCTAAACTTTTGTTAAAGCATTACAATATTTTACAAATATAACATTACAACTATACTTAAATCATTTGAATTAAATATGAAGTTAATCAATTAGATAATTAAACTTATTAATTTTAAAAAAATTGAAAAAACTAACAAATTCAATTAAAATCTAACAAAAAAATACTGTAAATACCAAAATCATGGAAGAAGACTTTAGAAAAATAAAAGACATTCTAATTTAAGATAAATCAAGAATAATCTGAATATCATCTGCTGAGTATTTGTTCAATACTTGACCTGATGATAGTACTAAACGGGACAAAATCTTAATTTTAGAGATTGTCCCGTTTTATCTTCTAAATCAAATGCATCTCATTCTAATCTAGATTCACTTTTTACATCTAAGGCTTGGGTTTCTGGTCCATTTAGAGATTTCGAGTCCTGAGCCAACGCCCACCTCAACCTCCAAATCCTCAACCACCTGCTAGCATTAAAATTATTTTAGAAAAAAGTTGGACCACTGAGCGCAGCCGAAATACCGGTTCGTTTAGCTAATTACCAACAACTTACATCATTCATTTACCAAATATTTAAAAAACATGTAAAATATCACCAACCAAAATAAAAATTAAGCCGTTAGTTAAATTATGAAAAGAAAATTAACTGCTTTAATCACAACATCTATTTTAATTCTTATAACATCAAACTGCCAAGAAATAGACTGTCCTGCATTTGATATTGAAGAAGATATTATGGACTGGTACTTTGTGCCTGGTCTTGATATGCAAGTTACTTATACAGATTCAAATGGCGCAGATTTTTTGTTTAACCGAACGGCGTATCTTACATCAGAAGCGTATACTCAAAAATGTGGTGGATTTCAAAAATGTCAGTGTTTTCCTACACATTTAAATGCAGCATATTACAATTCAAATTTAGCTCTTACTTTTAGTTCTACCACTAGCTATACTTATAGCCCAATCACAGGCCATGCTTATGGCTCAGGGTTGACTTTGTTTCATGACTCTATTCATTACAAATTAACTATTCACATGGCTAATGATTACATATTTTCACAAGACACTACATATACAGTGACACCAATTGATACATTTAATATTTTCAACAGTACTTATATAGATGTTTTTGAAATTAATGCTCCCAATGAAAGTTTTAAATTTTGGCTACAAAAGAATAACGGTATGGTGGCATTTGAAAAAAACAGTATGCTTTACAAAATAAATTAATGAAACATTTTTTTTAAAATATTGGCAGTAATTATTGTATTGACAGCACTTCAGTCTTGTATAAAATATTATGATAAACCTGTGCAACCGCAAGAAGATGTGGAAGTGATTAATTCAGAAAAAGATTTAGAAGTTCCTAAAAGAATAAATACTGTTGTATTTGAATTTGATAAATTAGTATAAGAGGAAACTCTCGTTTTACTCTATGGGTTTAAAACCGTATCTAGACACTATTAATGGATACCTTGTTTTATCCCTTTGTCTTAAATGAATTATATGTTTTTTGTTTTAGAAGAAAGGCTTTGTTTTGTTTCCAAACTTGAATATAAGCTGATAACTTAATTTTAATTCCGTTCTCTGTTTTCAAATCAAATGCATCTCATTCTAATCTAGATTTACTTTTTTGCACCTAAAGCTTGTTTTATACTAAATTCGGCTAAAACACCTCTATTTGTATTACCAAGTCAATCAGACAAGTTCCATTTCCAACCAAAGCATAATTTCGCCTAATGTTGACTTATTTCTAAAGTTATGTGAGTATTGTTTTAGGTTCTTATGATATGGTATTCTGTCCATTAAAGCTAATGTAGTATACTTGTGTCATTTTTTACTGTTTTAATTTGTGACTTGTGGTTTGTGTTGTGTTATTTAATCCCTCACGGTCTCCCTTTGAAAAGGGAGAGGCTGTGCTCAAGTTTATGTTAGCCACTTGTCTTACCCTCTCTTGTAGAATAAATTATGTTAAAAGGTTGTTCAATTGTTATATTGTATTGTAAACACACTGAAAACATTAGAATAGAACAATGTACTTAATAAATTTACTGGGTATAAAAATGTAAAATTAGAATATCTCTTTCATTCACTTTTATAAAAAACAAAAAATATCCCAATAGGAACAAAAAACTCCTTATAGTGTCGAATCTATAAGGAGTTTTACTTTCATAGGTAATTATTAGATTTATAAACCTAACGTTGTTTTAAGGGGTAAAGTTTAGTTGTTTTTAATTTTAAAAATAATTAAACTTAAACTATTTTGGTTAGTATAAAATTGAAGCTTCCTACTGTTTAATATACTTTGATATTGTTTATCTTTTTAAATCTTTTACTCTTATTTAATAATGCAAAGATCTGAAAAATAAAAAACGAAAACCCCGTATTTATACTATAAAAACGACTACATACTTCAGATAAATACGTAGTTATTAAATTTAATACCCTCAATACGTTCAAATTTTTCCGCTTTGTAATTATTGTAACCAAATACACACCACTCCTACAGGCTTATAATAACCAGATAGTTTAAATTCAACTCAAAAAAAACGTCAACTTTTTTTATCACAGTGGGGACATATTTATTTAATAGTGATGTAAAAGTAATTATGCTTTAAATGAAACTGAACTATAGTCACCTTGCTTTAATACTCTATAAATACCGGTGTAATTACATATTTACCATATCAGAATCAGTCCAACAAATATTATAGCTTTTATTATTCAATCCAAATAAATTAAAAGCAATGTTACATTTGTCATAACATGTAGAATACTCTAAAAATACATTTCCGTTTCAACGTATTTTCAAGTTTATTTTTCAAATTAAACACACAAAGACAACTGGATTAAAGTAAGTAGAATCATATATCAACTTTAAATGAATTTCACTTAATAGATAATACTAAGCGCGTCACTTATCTATACACTTTCAATATTCTACTAAAACTAACATTAGAATGACTATGAGCTAATTGCCGTCCTAAATCTCTAACTAGTTTTTCAAAATTAGTCACACTCGTATCAAACCCATTTACAGAAGTGTCAATATAACAACCAACTCTTGACATCATAGCAGTTTGAAAATGATTCCTAGACAATGAATCATTTACATCTTCTGGCATTTCAGAACTGAACGTAATAAAATAATGATGATGTAATTTTTTATATTCAGATAAAACAGGGTCAAGTTTATTATCTATTTCCTTGATTAACATTCTTAACTCTTCCATTTTTTTGGTGTTTTCAGAGTTTTTGTTTTGATAATAACTATCCATTAATATAGAAAGATGAGAACTATAAAAAATCTTATCTAAACGTAATTGCTTAATCTCTTCATTTAACACAGTTATTCTATCATTCATAAAAGTATATTGAGTATTAGTTTAAATTAAAAAAAACCATTTTTTATTAAAGATCTATATAATATTCAATAAAAACACCCGTACAAATACTAACCGCGAAACCAAATCAATGGTGTAAACACCTAATAATATTAATTATCCATAATAAAAACAGCATACGTTTTATTCCAATACTTAACAGTTATAGGCACTAAACTAATTACACATCCATTTTTAACATCAAAAGTTAATAACAAATAAAAACCATACATCTGATGTAAGGAACAGTCAGTGTTTGATATTCTTACTATTGCCACCAATCTACCATCCTCAGCTAACATATATAGCTGAGATTTAAGATTGAAACTATGAAACTCTATTATATCTAGTTTTGTCAAAATGCTTTTTTTTTAATTTTACTCTTTCCTAAAATAAATAACGTAATTTAATTCGATAAATATCTAAAAATATTTCAAAATTAAACTCCGTATAAATACATAAAAAAAAAGTAACCTCTAAATATTCTCATTTATTCAATATAATTAATTCCCAATGAAAAAGCAAATCAAGTTAATTCAAACATTACACAACTGCTGTAATTAACCTAATTATTCTTTCATTCATAAGACTATAGAATGAAATTAATAATTTATTCCATTTAAAGTCACTCTAAGAGCATTGAAAACATAATCAATTGATATTAATATATTTAAATTCAATACGTTCTAATCTGATCAAATAGTAGTAATTATTTTAACAGTTAGCCTCTAAATAAACTAGTGTAAGTTACACTTTTATTAATTTAACTTGATTACTATATGTATCAACCACGCTATCATTATAATGATCTGCAACCTGGAAGTACGCTTTAGTTTCGTACTGTTTTGCTCCTATTTTTCTTTTCTCGGTTGAGTTTGTAATCCCTAAACATACAGTATCAACATCTGCTTTATAAGACTCCTTTGCTATAGAGTACAGCAAAAACTTATATAAGTTCCCTTTGTTTACGCCATTATAATTGGCCCCAAAAATTAAGGGAGAGTAAGTCGTGTCAGTTAAATGACTAATCAATACACCACAAGACTTTTCGGGATTGGTTTTTGAAAATAGTTCAACAATACTCCAATCTTTATGTTGACTAAATTCAATAAATAATTCAAAAGGCAAAGGAAACGTGTTTAAGTCTTTATTTTTGTTCCATACATTTAAATACATACTATACAAATGCTCAATATTTTCTTTAGTTTTAGAAGTGAATTTTTTTAAAATAAAATTATTATCTTCTTTTTTAATTTGTTGTTTAAAACGTTTTCTAGTAAGTCCTTTCATCTGAAGTAAAAACTCTTCTTCATTATTCCAATCTGATTGGATTACATTATTCTCCGGTAAATCCAATGCGAAATACCCCTTCTCTTCAATCAAATTTTGAATTTGTATATTTTCATTTTTGAATCCTCTAAGCATAACTTTTTCAGCATTTCGCTTTTCTTTAACCACCTCTAATTCATTAATAAATAAATCCAATGCATTTTTCCATAGTGGGCTGCCTTCATTTATATATACCTGATCTCCTATAGACAGACCACACCCTACACTTAACACTCTAGATGTTAAATAAAATGGTTTAGCTCTACGTTCTTTTTCAATAAGTATTGATATTTCAGCAGCAGAAAAAATATCATCCTTCTGAAGAGAAGTCGTTAAAAATGTAGCCAATATAATTTCATTATTGAAATCTCTTATAACGATATAATCAAAATCCCATTCATTTTCATTTGCAGCTGGCGTACTAAAAACGTTTTCGTAAAGCAACAATGTATCGTAATTAAATGCCCCTTTATTATTAAACAAAGCATCCCATTCATTTTTATCAATTTTTGATACACTCGTTAAACGTTCAACCTTTAAGTGAGAAGAACCTATTAAATTTTCAACCTTAGAATCAAGTAAACTATCTTCAGGATTTTTTAATTTAAAAGCTTTATACACATTACCTATCGGATAGTTCTCTTCATTTAATATCTGAAAATAGTGTTTAGCTAATATATTTAGCATGTTGTCAATTTGTTTAAACGTATGCAGTCTTGTAATCGTAAACCGTACGCCAGTATTTTTAATTGGCACAGCTGGAAAAATCCCAATATTCATATAAAATCCCGAATTCTTCATTCTAGACACCAATTCATACCCCAATTTAGGTTGGCTTATTCCAATAAAGAAAATAGGCGATTCATTTACAGCTATGATTGGTAATTTTAGTTTTTTAATAATTAAATTTGAATACTTAATATTCTCCCTTAATTCAGTTTGAAATTCACTCATTTCTTTAGATAAGTGAATTTTAGAAGCAGCAATAGCAGCACCCAATGAAGCGGGTTGCATTGGCCCTGACGTAATCATAGGTCCTCCACAGCTTCTTACCATATCCGCAGTTTTAAAATCTGCAAACAAAATAGCTCCTCCACCTGAAGCAAATGCCTTATTTAATGAAATAGCAACAATCATTTGTTTATGCATTGTAATTTGTGACAATACATACCCCACCCCGTTATCACCAAAACAACTTGTTCCATGTGCATCATCAATATATAAATGAAAACTTGGGTACTTATTCATTAATTCGTTAAGCTTTATCATATCTGCCGAATCTCCATACATTGAATAGATACCATCAGCCATATACCATATTTTAGAGTATTGCGTTTGAAGTTTAAGTATTCTAGCTTCCAGCATTTCCATATTGTTGTGACGAATCATTTCAACTTTAACCCCTCTAGCTTTAAGTAATTGAACTGCAGTTTGAACAGATGCATGAACTTGATGATCAAGTATAACAACATCATCATCATCTACCACAACTGGTACGGTTGATATATGCCCTAATGTCGTGGTTGGTGTTACAACTACATTACACTTTGTCATCTCTTCTAATTTTTTTTCTAACTCTTCATAAAGGCCACAAGACACATAGGCTCTTGATGCTGAAAACTGCGTTCCATACTCATCAATTGCTAATTTTGCACCACTCTTTAAACGTTCATCATATTCAAGTCCTAAATAACTACATGACCCAAAATTTATCATAGTTTTTTGATTGACACTAATTTTACCTTTTTGAGGAGTTTTTGCATATAAATGCGCGATTTTTTTACCTCTGGCATTATCTGCTATACTTTTTACTGACTCTAAAATACTTTTATAATTTCCCATAATTCATTATTTTTTTTATAAAAGTAACACGTAACTCATGAGAATATATGCGTGTAAATACGGTATAATAATAACACACCTCCGTATTAACACTTAAATGTTTAAAATTTATTTTTCATTTACTCAATATTTATTCGTACTTTCACAACTGAACTTATTCATCCTTTTATCTCTATATGAAAATTGAAAATAATTATATAAAGTATGAAATTATTAATGATATCCTGATTGGGACTTATAAAGCTAAATATATTGATTTAGACATTGCAAAATCAGTAGTTAGTTTGAGGAAAAAATTTACAAATAATTTGAAATACCCTGTTTTAATAAAAGATAATAATACAGTTAAAATAGACAAAAGTGCGCGAGACTATTTTGCCTCAGATGCAGGAGCGCAAGGAATTAATGCAGTAGCAGTTATAGCCAACTCTGTCTATAAAGTGACCTTAATGAATTTCTTTATTGTTGTTCTTCCTCCCAAAATGCCCGTTAAATTATTTAAATCGGAAGAAAAAGCTATGAATTGGTTAGAAAAACACAAAGTAATTTTTCATGAATAAGAAAAGGTTAACAAACATAAGTACACTTCTTGCTGATTATTCAAAAGGAAACTTTTCAAAAACAATGGAAGTTTCTGACGAACTTGACGAAATTGATTCTATCATCATGGGAATTAACATGCTTGGAGAAGAATTGAAGGAAACTACTATTTCAAAAAATATTTTTGAAAATATTTTTAATTCGGTGAGTAATATTCTATTTATTGTAAATAAAAATGGTGTTATTGTTGGAACAAACAACTATGGTAAAAAATTTAATTCAATCCGTATAAACAAAACACTTTTCTCTGATATATGTAACATAAAAAGAGTCGAAAACGCTTTTAATTATTTGGTAAAACATAAAGGAACTAAAATAGAATCAGAATTAACAACTTCAACAGATAAAAAGATATTTACTGAAATTTCCATTGTTCGTTTCTCTCACCCAGCAAAATATGAAGAGGACAATTTTTTAATAATTGCTGAAGATATAACAGAAAAAAAAGAACACGATTTACAAATAATAAAAGCCATAATAAAAACTCAAGAAGTAGAACGACAAAGGGTAGCTGACGACTTACACGATTCATTGGGACAAGAGTTATCTTCCATTCGTATGATGTTAAGTGCCATAAACAGAGAAGCAATATCGCCTTCCAATATAGATATCATTAACACCTGTAACTCAGTTTTGATGTCGTCAATTACTGAATTAAGAGAAATTTGTTTTGATTTAATGCCTGCTTCATTAGCTTCTTCAGATTTATTAGCCATAATTAAAGAACTATTAAGTGCCACATTGATTAAAGTTAAATACAGTACAAATTCTAAAAAATTACCGTTAAACAAAGAAGAAACATTGGCAGTTTACAGAGTTTTTCAAGAATTTATAAACAACAGTACCAAGTACTCTAAAGCTAAATTATTAACAATTAATTTTAACCTAAAAGGTGATAAACTTGAAATCAACTTATCAGATGATGGTGTTGGATTTAATATGAAGTCAACCCACTGGAAAGGTAGAGGTTTAATGACTATGAAAAATAGAATTCATTCAATAAATGGACATTTTTCATTTGACAGTATAATAGGGGAAGGTACTCATCTAAAAATAATAATTACATGCAAAAACTAGTTAAAATATTAATCGCTGATGACCATCAGATGATAAGAACAGGGGTGAAATTAATGTTAAATAGTCAAGACAAAATTTCTTTCGAAATATTTGAAGTTTCTGATGGAAATGAAGTTCTAAAAGCTTATAAAGAAGAAAAAATTGATATTATATTGATGGATATAAATATGAAATTTATGAACGGTATTGACACAACCAAGGAAGTAAAACGATACGACCCTTCTGCTAAAATAATCATGCTGTCAATGAATAGTGAAATGCATATTATAGAAAGTTCTATCAAAGCAGGAGCATCTGGTTTTTTACTGAAAGATTCTGGGATGGAAGAATTAATCAAAGCTATTAGAACTGTTTATTTTAATGAACATTATTATAGTAATGATATTAGCTTAAAACTGCTACACAGACAAAGCTCTAAAAGGAAAGATTTTTTTAATAATGATAAATTAAATCTTGAGAAAATTACATCAAGAGAGTTTGAAATTCTAAATTTAGTAACAAAAGAGTTTACAAATGATGAAATAGCAAGTGAACTAAAAATTAGTAAGCGTACGGTTGAATCCCACAGAAAAAATATGATTACAAAGTTTGGCTTAAGAAATACTGCTGGACTTGTACATTATGCCGTAAAAAATGGACTAGTGGATTAAATTACAACACCATATTCATCTTATAATTACAAATATTACAGCTCATATTTCGCACTTAAAAAAGTTTATTTAGACTTTTTAACCCAATTATTTTCAAAGTTATTTTAGAGTTTATTTTGTATTTGATAAAAAGGTAAATTACATTTGACTAAACACTATATTTATGAAATTCGGAAGCGTAACTGATGCCTCAGTAATTGATTTTACATTACCAGATGACCATCCAGAAAATAGTAGAGTGCTTCAAAACACTGAGCACACCACTGCTGTTGCTTTTAACATTGGTTGTGCCAAATGGAATAAAACCGATTTAAAAAACTTTTATCCTAAAGGAACAAAAAACGAATTAGAATATTACGCAAATGAATTTAACAGCATTGAATTAAATGCTACTTTCTATAGACTTTTTGAACCCGAACAATTCACAAAATGGAAAGATACCACACCAGATCATTTTAAGTTCTTTCCAAAAATTACACAACGTATTAGTCAGTACAAACGTTTAAAAGATGTCGAAGAGATTGTTGATACTTACACAAATTCAATCAGACATTTGGACCATAAATTAGGTGGCGTATTTTTACAAATGATGGCTAATTTTACACCAGAAGATTTTAATCGTGTGAGTGATTTTGTAAATTATTGGCCTAAAGACATTCCATTAGCAGTTGAACTTAGACATACAAATTGGTACAATGATAGTGAAGTATCCAGCACACTTTATGATTTGTTTGAATCAAATAATATTTCGAATGTCATTACTGACACAGCTGGTAGACGTGATTTATTACATATGCGTTTAACTAATCCAAGCGTTTTTATTCGTTTCGTTGGTGCTAACCACGAAACTGACTACACCCGTTTAGATGATTGGATTGTTAGAATAAAACAATGGGTAGAACAAGGTGCTAAAGAAATTAATTTCTTTGTACATCAAAATTTAGAACTGGAATCCCATCTTCCACCCGTAATGACGTAGACCCCTTGTTTATCAAGGGGTCTACTTGTTTACAAAGGTATTTGCGCCAATATAATCAGCTAATTGCGCCAAGTTTCGCCATAATTTATAACCCTATGGAAAAAATATATCCATTTAAAAAGGCTATTTTAAAAACATATAAAGGTGACTTATCTAAAAGATGGTACGTAGAATACTATGTTTGGAGCGAACAAAGAGCGAAGCTAATTAGAAGAAGAAATTACACTGGATTTACCAAGTTTGAAACCTATCATAAACGATTGGATTACGGAAAATCAATGTGCCGAGAATTAAACAACCTTTTACCAAATTCTTGTGTTGAACCATTTGATGAAGTTCCTGAAGAAAAAATCGAATTCGAAACCAATAAGAAAGAAAAATCTACAATTAAACGAGATTTAGACTACATACACGAATTACTTTACGATAGTGAGAAAAGTACATCAAAACATTACAAAAGTACCTTAAAAGACTTTAATGAGTGGTTAACAAGCTCAAACCGTACTTTTCAATCCTTTGATTCTTTTACAAAAGCAAACGCCCAAGAATTTGTGGATTATATGACCCTTAAATTGAATAACTCTGGTAAAACAGTAGCTAACAAAGTCGCTCACTTAAAAGCTATGACAAACAAGCTGATTGAACGTGATATTGTAGAACTAAACCCGTTTATCAAATTAAGTATGCCTAAAGTGATTGAAACCGAAAGGAATTTTAGTTTTAGTCTTGAGTTAATAAAAAAGATAAAAGAATATAGCATAGAAAATGAGCCATTTGGATGGTTATTTTTTCAGTTTATTTATTACTCATATATGCGTCCAGTTGAAATAACAAGGTTGAAAATTAAGGATATTGATCTAGTTAATAATAAAATTCATGTTGCTGGCCAGATAGCAAAGAATGGAAAAACTCAATCAATAGAATTGCCTGGTCCATTAAAAAAACAATTACTAATTTATTTAGGATCCAATTCTAATATAGATCACTATATTTTTACTTCAGAAAAAGTACCAGGACAAAAACAAATAGGAAAAAACTATTTTAGTATGTTGTTTCAAAAAGTAAAGAAAGAATTGAAGCTCGAGCAAAAATATACGCTTTATTCATGGAAACATACTGGAGTGGTTCACGCTTATAAAAACAATGTAAATATTAAAGCGCTGCAGCTTCAATGTAGACATTCATCAATTGACCAAACTGATACCTATTTAAAGAGTTTAGGATTTATGGATAATGAAGAATTTACTAAGGGTATTCCTACTATTTAATGATTATAGTTTATCTCTGAAACCTTTATTTTTTTGCTTTTTTAGCACCAGTTTTATATATTTCTAAATAATTCGTCTATAACTTTATTTTTTAAATTATCTATAAATTCTTTAGATTCAAAATATTTTGATTTCAAATCGTCCAATTCAGTTCTAGTTGCTCTTAAAAAATAGCTTCTGTTTTTATCATTGTCAATTTTAATAAAGTATGATAGCACAAAACTGTTTATATCTACGGTAATTTCAGAAAGTTCTTTATAAAACTCAAAACTATATTCTTGTAATGATTCGACAATTTCAAAAATACTTTTATTCTTAAATTCAATATCAATCACAAAAAAGGCTTCTTTTTTATTATCAGCTATATAAATGGATAGGTTTTCAAAGTTCTTGATTTTTATCTTTTCTTTTAACTCAATTCGCCCATTTTTGATTAAGATATCTTTTAGTATTATTTTTTCTTTTGATATATCTATATCCAAATTATCAATTACTTCATTTTTAGTTTTTGATTTATACTCCTGTTCGGAAAATTCAAAAAATTGAGGAATAATTCTAATTACAATTAAGATGCTAAAGGCAAAACAACTAACAGTTGTCATATATATTTGAATTTGATTAAGTTGAAATGGAGCATTGAAGTGTAATGGATATAAAAAAACCAAATAAATAGTTCCATAAATTAAAATATTTGAAATAAATCCTAGGTTGTTTATATATCTAAAATATTTTAATAATGGATTGTTGTGAGGGTTGTGTTTTGTAGAGTGGATTGTTGCTATATAGCCCTTATGCGAGTAAAAGTCTAAAAAATATTTTGTAAACGTTAAAGTAAACATTAAATGGATGAAGAATAGTGTATAAGAGTTAAGGTCAAGATATAATATGATTAATGAAAAAAGAATGTTATATGTCAAACTCAAAAATATAAATTTACTTTGCTCAACATAATATTTAATAAACATACTTCTACTGTATTTAAAAGAAGAAAATCCGCTTTGGAGAATAAAAGTACTTGTGGCAATTAATAAACCTAAAATGGTTCCAGATAAATTCAATTGATTTTCGAAATATTTGTTGTAATCACTAAGTTCCTTAAATATTTCAATCATTTATTCTATTTTTTTTAATTTGAGCTAACATTTAATATATGGCAAGTAAGGGATAGCGAAGATCGATAAACTCTGAATAACGCACATAGTCTAAAGTTAATATTTTGTTTTTAAATTATTCTTATTTTAAACACCAAATTTTAGTTTTGACGGACTTGATTAAATCTCCGTATTTTCAATTTATAGCTAAACCGGTATTAACTATAATTTGTTTTGAGCATAGTACTAATATTCTCTGGGTATTAATGCGAACCATTTTTTTTCAACACCTTTATTATTAATATAAGGATACCCTTCTTTCCATAAAATTGGCATACTATTGTTTGGCGGTGAATAAAAAAAAGTTACTAATAAGCCTCTGTCATAATCAAGTCTATGAGGTTTTTTTAATTTATTATTTAAGTTAATTAATCTTGTTTTGAGTCTGTTAGAGAATTTATTACATTCTGTCGTATAATGTTGATAATTATTCTCTAACAATTCAACACCATTAATCACCTTGAAATTAGTTTCAGATGAGACTTTTTGTAAACCCTCAGAAGTTGCGCAAATTGTTAGTAAGTAAGGTTTATGGCTAGGATTAAGAACTAAGTTCAGTTTATTTAAAATGAAATCTGTTGACTGAGTTCCTGTCCCAATTAAATCTTCAACAAAAATGATTGTACTTTCTTCTGGTAGTTTGGATAGCTCCCAACTACTTATAAATTTTTTACTTCCAAATAGGTTCGTATGTCTAATTTCATATGCAATTTTCCCACCACTTTTCCCTTCACTACCAAATGAAGTAATATATAAGTTCGGAGCATTAAAAATATCTGGATTACCATTAACTATTTGTTGAATTACTAAACGGATTCTTTGGGCATCAAATATTTCAATATTATTTAATAATTTAAATGTTTGACGCCAACTAAGATTTGTCTGAGCCTTGAATTTAGGGACAGAATTAGGCCTATAACTTTGGCATCTAATTAATTTTTGTTCAACTTTATTTCCTCCCAGAAGTTTGTATATAATAGATTCTATTATTTCCATAATTAATCAATAGATTCTATTATTTGATTCAACTTTTGTTGTAATTGTTTTAATTGTTCTTCAAAAAACAAATCACTTATGAGGTTTGCATTTAGGCCTTCAAGATTTGTGTTCAAAAATGATATATTTTTTAAGATATTTTTTTTATTTATTTCTTCCTCAAAATTTTCACTTATAAAGATGTCTAAGCCAATATCATTATTAGTGAATTCATCAACTTTTCTCATGAATTCTGGAAAGTCATTAGATTTTTCATAAAAGCCAAGTGATTTTCTAACTTCTCTAAATTCTTTCACATCACTAAAATGCTTTTGTTCTTTGAACTTATCAATACAGCTATCTATAAATATGGAGATTCCGTCTGGGTATTTATACTCTGACTCATAACTTAATCTGTGTACAATTGGATATAATTCAATGAAGAAATCTGTAGATATTTTACCGCCTTTTTCCATTAATATATCTCTATATTTTGTTGGATACCAAAGAAGTGTTTTACATCTTCTTATTGTTGATCTACTTACACCAGTAAATTCATTTAATACAGTTTCGCTATTTGTTCCAAGTTTATCAATTATGATCTCCAGCTTTAATGCCGTTGGAAAAAGTGCCCACTCCTTTCTAAAGTGGTGGATATTGAACATAAACAATATATTCTGTGTTATATCTTTTGGTTCATCTATTACATTTGCAGGTATTGTTTCTAATCCAATTTCTGTAGCACATCTCCATCTTCTCTCTCCATCAAGAATTATATAATTTTCTTTTGGGAAATCTTTTGTATTTTGATATACAGTCAATGGTACTAATATACCAACTTTTGAAATGGAATTTTTCAATTCATTCAATTCACTTGGTCCAAAAACTAATCTTGGATTATATGGGTTTGGTGCAATCTCAGAAACCTTAATTTCTCTTAATGTTTTATTTTCCATTCGTGTTTAGTTATATTATGCCCAACAACCGAATAAATGTGCTGATACATATACTCGCATTATCTATTTAAAACCCTAATAAAATCAAATGTGTTTCCATTTGTAAACGCATATAAATATTTACCAGTAGTAAATTGAATCATAGGATAATCCCAAATGTAAGGTTTAATTTATTAGGATAAAAACTATAATAGACTGACTTTTGTTAGTAATTTAAAAAAAGGGGCAAACGCCCCTATGATTTTGGGTTGTTTGCCCCTAAAAAATGCAATTTACCCTAAAATAATAATAAAATTGACATAGATCAACCGCTTTTAAATTACATTAGAAAACAATAGAGAACATTAATAAACAATAAATAACAATAGAGCTCAATAGTAAACAACTATCTACATTAATAATTATACCCATAATTTCAATGCTTATTAATGTAGACTATTGTTGTTTAATAGGTCTACTTTTACATGGTGATTTCATAAAAACTCCGTATATTTAAGTTCATTAATCATAATAAATATGGAACAAGAATTTATCATTAGAACTTATAGTAAAAGAGGATTTTCAGCACTGTATCTTATAGACTGGAGAACAATTAAATCTACAATTCGAGAAGTTGATGAAATGCTATTTGATGAAATTAATAGTAGAAAAAGAATCCTTACTCCTAGAGTAGTTGAAAAAATGTTCAAAATTTTAGGAACACCTTAATTAACATTAAATGGATAAGAAGGTAGATCAAATTTAAGGCTTTCCAATTATTTCAAAAATTTGTTCTACTTTTTTGGGTGAAAGAGTTCTATCTCTTGAACTTAAATTTAGAGTTTTAACGCCTTCTTTTCCTATCCATTTTTTTACAGTTTTCCAATTAACTAAATATAACTGTGAAAACTCTGTTTTTGAGTATGTTTTTATTAATTTTTCATTATTCATATTCGTGTTTTATTTTTCTAGGTTTAAGTTAAATTTAGCTATCATTTTTTCAATCAATGGATTTAAGGATATTAAATTATTCAAATCAACTTCAATATGGCTAAGAATTTTATTGGAATTTCTTTGTGAAAATTCATTAAGAGAATATTTGGTTAAATAGTCTGCTAAATCAGTTCCTTTTTCCTTTTCGGTTAATGATGCGTTTTTTTCTAATAAATCGCTTACAATACAATTAAACCCCATTTTTGATAGTTCTTTTGCTTTATTATTCCATAATTTATATGCAGTACCTTTTTTTGATGTGTCGGGGAATAATATTACTTTTTTGTCTTGTAACGCCTTGAATTTATTTATGTTTAAATTTTGTAAAGAACCACTTGCTAACCAATTGTATTTTGGGAAATAAATGCTGCTAATAATTGCAGTTTTTTCACTTTCAACAATCGCAATTTCTAAATTATTTTGATTAATAAGATGTTCTCCAAATAAACATTGAACTAAATTAAATTCTTTCAATTTCATTAATGAATGAACCCATGTGATATTTTTGGTTCTACCTCCAGTTAATGAGTTGTATTTTATAATTTTTCCACTTCTAATTTTGTTATTAATATCCATTTGCCAAAAAATAGTTGAACCACCATCAAAGCTTTTTGATGTTCCAATATTGTACTTTATCAATAATTTATTTACTATTTCTTTAGTGAAAATTGAATTAAGATAAATTACAAAATTATTATCCTGGTACTTTTTTTGTGTAGATTTTAATATGTTGTTTTCAATGTAACTAGGAGGAATTATTTTTTTAGTTTGGTAAGCTTTAAATTCTGTTTTTGGTTGATCTATATTATTATCATTAAAATATTGCTTAGGAGAATAATGATAACCACAATTATCAATTCTATCACAAATACCTACTTTATCATTAATGTAAGAGTTAGTTTCTAAATTAACATATTTAGTAAACTTATTTTTCTTATCACAAGCAGGACAAACGTATTTCTTTTTACGTTGAAATGGTGTGTTGTTTTGTGTTTCTAAGGTTATCATTTATCTCTATTTATTTCTATATAGGTGGGGTTTTGTCGTTATCGTCTATTTGTTTGTTTTTCAATTAGTTACGTGTTTGTTTTTGCGTATTTATTTTTGTCGGTTTGTCGGTTTGATAATGAAGCAAACCGACAAACCGACAATTTTGTAAACGTAAAATTTAAATTATAAATGATTGATTTTAAAGTGAATAGACAATAACGACAAAACCGACACGTATTATAATATGACTTTACTATAAACCCCATGTTTTACCTTGGTAAATATCTGTTTGTCAGCTAGAAATCTTTCAATATATCTTTCGCCTAAATTGAATGGTTTTTCTTTTCCAATCTCCTTTGCTTGAGAGGTTTTAAAATTTGCAGGTAGGTCATTATAAAATCTCTCTTTAATTTTATCCTTAAAGAATATCTCTTGCTTTGTATTTGCATCTTTAACTTGTTTTGCTTGAGTAATAAAATATTCGGTAATTTCAATAGCCCCTTTTATGGCTGAAACGTCAACTTTATTAATGTTAACCATATCACAAGCGTCAGACATTAATTGCAAAATTAGTGCGAAACGGTTAATGTAAGTTTCCATTTTAGAATAAATACCATTCATTTTTTTATTGGTAATACTATTGTATCTATCTGTGTTCATTATTTGCCATTTTTTGGCAATTTCAAGCGCTTCTGGAGTGTATTTAAGCACTAAAGGTTTAATATTCATATTTTCATCTTCATCTATATTTTGGTTAATAATTCTGCCAATAATATTGTTATAATTTTCTATCGTTCTATTTGAGATTTCTTTATCATTCCAGTATAGTTTCCTTAATTTTTTGGGGATAACATATAACAATCGATCTGAAAATCCATTACTGGAATTTTTACCACCAGTTACATCAATTAAAACCTCATTCTGAATAGTACCAATTACTGAAATGAACGCTTCAGGGATATTGTTCGAATCACTCCCTTTTCTATCAACTAATACTGATTTATTACTCCAAGTTTTTAAAAAAAATTCAACATCGGAACCATTATTATATCTATTCATATTAGTCAACCACCCTTTTAACTCATCTGCGTAGATACCTATTCCTCTAATATTATTTCTATGAACAACGGAAAGTGCCTCAACCGTTACATCAGAAGTTATTACTTTTTTTAATACTGGTTTAGTGGTGTTTTCTGTGTCGGAGTTAAACGCCTCTAATTGCTTCTTAAAATTCCCAAAATTATCATTATCTTTTTTCTGAATTGGTTTTAATGCAAATGAAAGGGGATGACTCTTATTTGCTCCTGCCTCTCCTACAATCACCAGCCATATAGCCGTTGTTTCTGTCCACTCTTTCTTAATTTCAATTTTTGTTGCTAATCCATTAGCTAATCCACACGCAAAAAGTATAGAACTCGATAAGTAATCAATTGGATAATTCAAACAATCAACTGCATCAGTTATAATGTTCTGAATATCTTTAGGGAACACCCAAAAAGGAAATGAATTAGGATTAAGTTTTTTGTGATTTTCAACATCAATATTTTGTAATTTTTCTAAAGTAACGCCTTGGTTATCTTCTTTATTATTAGTATATTTACTCATATAATTAGTGTATTATATTAATATTTAGAAGAGAGGTGTTACAAGGCGTCCTCTCTTTTTTTATCAATTATTTATTTTCTTTGGTTTTCTTTAGTAGTAATAATATGTGCATAATTAAAACACGTATTTTTTTTGGTTCTTTCATATTAGGATCTTGTTTTCATAAAATTGGCTAACTCTTTTCTTTCATCAATAGTTAAGTCATTAATGAAAATATTTATTTTGGCTAGATAATATGTTCTTATAGAGCTTGACGTCATTATCATTTGATTTTCAAAATTCAATAAGTGATATTGTGTTTTAGTACATCAAAAATTGCGTTAAAACTTTTTAATCAATTCATTAATGTAATTAACACTAACAACTTCTTTAATTGATGTTTTTTTTTGAATATTAAAGTCATCTTCAATAATGTAAAAGTGTGATCTTATTTTTTTTACTTTACAAATATGAAAAATGTTGTTTTGAAATTCTAAACAAATGAGTTTGTCTAATATTTTTAAATTGGTTTTTTCAGTTTTTTTTATTTGTAGATGATTACCTATTGAAAAATGAAATTTGGGCTTAGTAATTCTAATAAATCTCGTCATGAAAGTTTGTTTTAGACTGCAAAACTGCTTATTGATAAATGGTATTTCTAATTCTAATGTTCGTTATGATAATGGCTTATTAATATTACTCTTTCTAATACTTTTATTTTAATCCAAACTTTTGTTTTGATTCTAGAGTATCAAGTTTCTTTAATTGTTCATAATTTATTACTGGTATTTCTTCATTCATTAAATCTTCAATAGTTACATTAAAATAACCTGCTATTATTCTTAGTTTTTCTAAAGGTATTCCTGCTTTTTCGCCTTTTTTTATATATAGCCACTTTTTGAATGTTACTTTAGCTACACCTAATGCTACAGGTAATTTATTCTTGGAAACTCGGTACTGTTCTAAACTCATTTTTTCTAATTTCTCTAGAATTGAGTATTTTCGCCCTAAATGATTACTTTTGCTCATAGTATATTTTTTTTATATTTAAAGTATAATAATTTTACACGACAAATGTATACATTTTATATACACATAAGCAAATAATATATGGATATTTTAATTGATAACTTTATCGCTACGGTTAAGTATTTGACTACTAGTGAGTCACAGGCTGATGTTTCTAGGAAAATTGGATTGCAGCCACAATCATTGAGTCATATAATGACTAAAAAGCGAAAACCAACGATAGCGAATTTAAGTCTTCTATATTCTGTTTATAATATAAATATCAATTGGTTGATGAGTGGCTTGGGCAAGATGATAAATAAACAAAAAGAAAAAAGAATAAATGAAAATGGAATACCTGTTTTATTGTATAATTTTTCTGATTTGAGTCAAGAAAGTGTTATCGATAAATACGATATACCATACTTTAGTGATGCTGATTTCATTTTTTTACTTAAAGAAGCTTTTTATTCAGAATATAAGGATGGTGATCTATTAATTTGTAAAAAGTGCAATCTTGATAATGCAATTTCAAGAGAGGTAATGTTTGATCCGGCTTTAAATCATACTGTAAAAACACATTTTCTTAAAGGGAATCCTAGTTTTCACGAACAAAAAAAAATACTTTGTATGGTAGGAGAAGATGTTTATGTTACTTATGTTTTTCAAGACCAACTGAATGAAGATTATGTTTCTTTGATTTCTTCGGTAAAACCATATCCAGTTCAAGTAAATAAAAATGAAATAATTGCTGTAGCTGAAGTTATTGGTGTTATTCAAAATGTTAATAGCCAAGATTCGCCAAATATAAATTTATTTGGATAATTCAAAAGTACTGTAAATCAGTTTGTTATCGTGAGGAAAGAAATAAATTTAAAAATCCCCTCTTCTATCCACTTATTTTGTTAAAAAATTGAATCAAGAATTAGGACTAGATTTACATGTTCCTAAAAATTTACTAGATCAGACAGATGAATTAACACTTTTCTAACGCGCTCTTTCATT
>Ga0209395_1001659_pt1 | contig 30788 bp, 33 predicted proteins | sample GOMGulsemesocosm_3_FD_184635 | JGI IMG/M metagenome (GOLD analysis project Ga0209395, IMG submission 184635) | Methane-oxidizing microbial communities from mesocosms in the Gulf of Mexico - GOM9D Gulf of Mexico (SPAdes) (version 2) | ecosystem: Environmental > Aquatic > Marine > Cold seeps... | reverse complement strand
TTTCTTTTTCTTTTTCTTTTTCTTTTTCTTTTTCTTTTTCTTTTTCCCGTAACCCGTAACCCGTAACCCGTAATCCGCTACTGGTTTTTCTCCTTTGTCTCCGCCACCGCTTTTATCGTATAAACTGCGCCCAACAGGCCTAAAAAGCCGATGCTGTAACTGGCTGCAGCCAAGCCTGCAAGTTTTACCACTAGGCCGATAATGATAGGCCCGGATGTTGATCCAACATCGGATAATAAACGCCATATACCGATAAAACCGCCGCGGTTTACGCTCGGAGCTAAATCCGCACCGACTGTCATGATAACGCCAGCCGATACACCGTTAGCTAGACCTAGCAGACCTGCGAATATCACTAAGCTCCAAAAGCCAGTCGCAAGGGGTAATAGCATTAATCCTGCGCCTAATAATACTAAGCTGGTAACGATAATTGGCTTGCGGCCAATGCGATCCATCAAGCTGCCGGCAGGGTAGAAAAGCAGCGTATCAATGATAGCCCCTACTGAAATGGCGATACCTATGCTGCTTTCATCGAGCATTAAAGCAGCGCCGGTTAAGGGCAGTAGTAATGCTCTAGATGAGCGCACTAACATCAGTGATATAGAGGCGATACCGGCGGTGTAAAAGACTTTACGGTTATCAACTAAGGCATCTTTAAGGGCGCCTAATTTGTGGCTGTCATGGGCTCTTGGGGGCATCATTGGTACCGCGTAAATAACAAAGATCAAGACACAAGCTGATATGAGTGCAAATACACTCAGTGTGACTTGATAGCCAGCACTGGCAATCAATACTCCCGCCATGGCAGGGCCTATGACATTGCCTAAGCGGATGGTGCCGGCAGAAAATGACATAACCCTACCGCGCTCGTGCGGTTGTGTGACTTCAGTGACAAAAGAGATACGCGCTACAAGCCAAGTGGCGTGGGCAAAGCCAAGTAAAAGTGCTGCACTGCTGACTATCGCCAAATGAGGAAAGAGCGATAACAGTAAAATAGAGCAGGCAGAAGTAAATGCCGCGCACAACATGACTTTTTTATCGCCAAAGCGGGCGATTAAAAGTCCTGCCGGTAAGTCCGCGAGCATCATGCCGATGCCTTTTATGGCAATAATCATCGCTGACTCTGCCCAGCTACCACCTATCGCTAAAACATATAAGGGCAATACTACAAGCAGTGATTGTTGAGTAATAGATACCAGCGCGGAAGGACAGATAATCGATAAAAAGAATTTTCGTAAAATACGTGACACTGAGTGACCTGCTGGTTGGTAGAGATAAATTTATTTCAAGAGCGCCTTAACGGCCGCTAGTTGCTGCTCAAGATGGTCTTGTGGATTGAGTGTTAATAACACAATTTTTAAGGTGGTTAAATGCTCGATTGTGGTGGCGTTAGGCTCCCAGCCAAAGCCGGTGAATTTTATCACAATTTGCACTTGGTGTTTCTGGCAAAGCGCTATTAATTCATTGGGATAGTGCAATTTAGCGCCTTGCATAATCGTGAGGTGGCTCCAGGGCTCTTCATCGATAAAAGCGGCAGGTTGCGCCAAGTGTTGTTGTACAAGTGCTTCACACAGCTGATAACAAGGCAGGTCTATATCGATGAATATCACATATGGCGGGGTGTGCGTATTTGATAACTTATTACTAAGCCAATTAAACAAAGAGTTCTCAATATGGGTGTAAAAGTGCCCTTTAAGCGAATACCCCCTGCTCGAGCAAGGGGTTCTAGATGTTAACAGTGGTTATTCTTAAGCCACTGATTCAGGTTTAATCAGTGCCATCTGTCATCAACAATACACCGGCACCCGTATTAGAAATGGGCGCGTGATAGTGTTTGTGCAGTAGATTAACGTTGGGCGAAATCGCACCGCGCATCACCATCCACATAATCACTTCAATACCTTCAGTGCCGCCTTTCTCCATGATCTGAGTATTAGACAGTGCGGTCATTTTATCCGGGTCATTGATGATGTTATCCATGCACTCTAAATCAAATTCCACATCGATGATACCGGCGCGCTCACCTTGTAGCTGATGAGATAAACCACCAGTGCCAAATATAGCTACCTTGGTATCTTCTGGGTATGATTCAATCGCAACGCGTAATGCTTTGCCTAAATCGTGACAGCGTTTAGCACTCGGCATTGGGTGTTGCACGGTGTTAACCGCCAGTGGAATCATCTTACAAGGCCATGTTGGTAAGTGTCTGAACATAAGGTTCATGGGTACTACACAGCCGTGATCGACTTTCATTTCCTGGCACATGGTCATATCAAAGCCCTGCTCGATCAAGGATTCCGATAAGTGCCATGAAAGCTGCGCATCACCTTCGAAAGAGGCGGTAGTTGGAATGCCCCAGCCCTCATCATCATTGGCATAAGTGTCGGCGCAGCCAATAGCAAAAGTTGGCACGGTATCTAAGAAAAAGTTTAGACCGTGATCGTTGTATACCACGATAACGACGTCGGGCTTTTCCTCTTCTAACCAAGAGATAACGGGCTTGTAGCCATCAAAAAAGCGTTTCCAATACGGGTCTTGCTCTAGATTGTTTGCCATAGCATTACCAACAGCTGGGATGTGAGATGTTGTTAAACCGCCTATAACCTTACCCATTCCAGTAACCTCCGCGCTTATCTAAATGTTGTTGAAAGCCAGCTGCATTGTTTTCGAGTTTTTGCTTGAATTGCTCAGTGGTAATGTTTTGAAAAGATGCACCGGCATCTTGCATGTTCATGCCGTGGAATGTGGCAATCTTAGCAAGGTAATAAATATTGCCACCAAGACGCAGTAGTGCTGGGAAATCGCCTTCTAACACAGCGATACGCTGCTCGTCACTGAGTTCGAATTTGCGGCAATACGCATCCATATCTGCAGAGAATTCAGCGCGGTTTTCTGGGCTGTTAAACGAAAAAGCCATTTTGTTTAAGTTATAAGAGGTGTGTGTACGCTCGCCATCAAACACATATGTGCCTGGGAGATCGTCATAATCATGCTTTTTCCAAACCATATTAATTGCCCTTTTTAAGTATTAATTCCCGGTGGCCGCATAACAATGGCGGCCAACTGGCTATGTTTGTAAATATATTGTTGTATTTTTCATGAATTCAGACGGATAATAAAGCCACAAAATGCTTAATAAATTGTACTTTTCGAATATAAGTGGGAAATTAAGGTGAGTTTGTGAGCCAGCCAATAATACTAACGACACAAAGATATGGAGAGCACGAGGAGTCAGCCACACTTGACATGCTGCATTGTGAGCCACTCATTACCCGTACGCGAGCGCATCAATTTACGATTCGCCCGCACAGGCATAGTGGTTTGTCACAGGTATTCTATTTGCAAAAGGGCAGCGGTGAAGCCAATTTAGATGGCGAGACAACGACCGTAAAAGCTCCCTGTGTGATGCTGATCTCTTCTATGTGTATCCATGATTTTGTCTGGACTGAAGACGTTGCAGGCACAGTGTTGTCTATTTCAAATGTATTATTAGATGAACTGCAAAAGCGCAATAATAGTGAGCAGTTAGTGATTCAATCGACCTTGATTATGGATGTTTCTACACAGCGTCCTCAGCTGGAATCAATGCTGGAACTGATACAGTACGAGTATAATCAGCCACAGGTGGAGGGGCGCTCCCAGGCGCTGTCTTCGCTGCTGCAATTACTGGCTATTTGGCTGGAGCGCAACGCCGCGCAGCGTTACTTATCTGGCAGTAGTAAAGATAAAAAAAGTGATTATTTAAGTCGCTTTAGTGCGCTGATAAATCGAGACTTTGCGCAGCAGCGCAAAGTGCAAAGCTACGCGCAAGAGCTCGGTATTACTGCGCCTTACTTAAATAGCTTGTGTCAGCAATTAGTTGGTAACAGCGCGCTGCATTTGATTCATCAACGGCTGTTATTAGAGGCCAAGCGGCATTTAATTTATACCGTACTGAGCGTCAGCGAAATCGCCTATGCATTAGGCTTTAATGATCCGGCCTACTTTACTCGATTTTTTAAACGTTTATGTGAGCAAACGCCAAAGCAATTTCGCACTCAGGCGCTGAGCGAACAGGATACTTAGCGCCTCGTTTAAGCTTGCGTAAGTTTGTTTGCTAAACCATTAATGCCCAACACGTAACCGTAAACACCCATGCCGACAACAATACCGGCTGCAGCGGGTGAAATATAAGAGTGATGGCGGAAAGCTTCACGGTTATGGACGTTGGAGATATGTACTTCAATCACCGGTACGCTAGTGCCTTTAATTGCATCGTGCAATGCGATAGATGTATGGGTGTAAGCGCCCGGATTAAACACAATCCCCGCAAGTTCGCCACGTTTGTGCAGTTGGCCCGCCTCGTGAATCCAGTCGACTAATACGCCCTCGTGGTTTGACTGTCTAAAATCAACCTCGTAATCGTGAGCAATCGCCGCTTCACGACACATATTTTCAACATCCACCAAAGTTTCATGACCGTACTGATCTGGTTCGCGGGTACCCAGTAAGTTTAAGTTAGGGCCATTCAGGATCATTAATTTCAACATGGAATTTACTCGTAGTAAAAAAATTAAACGCAGGCTCTACGCCTACTCATTTAGTTCGGGGTTGTATTGTAGGAAAGCCAGCACGGTATCTTCTATGGACCGGCACAGCTCTATTTGGCCTCTTTCAGTAAATAAATCATTGCCAAAAGCGGTTGAAAAAGTGGCTTTGTTGGAGACGTTAAAAAAACACATGGCACTGATTTGCCAGTGGATTTGCGACGCACAGAGGCCGCTGCGAAATACTCGCTGGTTAACCCCGGCATTATAGATTTCATTGACCCGATCAATAGCGAGGGCGTTAATTTCAGAGAACTCATCCTTAGGGCCTAAGTGCTTAGCGCGATGAATGTTTTCGATCATCACTAGACGGATGAAATCACGCTGCTCGGCGTGATGCTCAAAGGTGAAATTTATTAACTTGCGCATGGCGGAAATAGGGTTGGAGGTATCTAGGTCAAGCTTTGCTTCACCCTCGCGCATATCTTGGTAAGTCTTTTCGATGACTTTGCGATACAGCCCTTCTTTGTCGCCAAAGTAGTAATAAATCATCCGCTTAGAAGTCGCTGTTTTATCGGCAATCACATTGATACTACCACTGGCAAAACCGCGCTCAGAAAACTCTTCCAAGGCCGCATTTAAAATATTTTCCTTTACCGCTTCGGGGTTTTGCTTCCAGCCTTGGCGCTTAGTTTTTTTCGAATCATCAAGCATGGTCTTAAAGTCGTCCAACCCTGTGTCATTGTAGGTAGTTACACTTTAAAGGTCTGAATTTTAGAATCAAGCTTTTTAACCAGCTGGTACAAAATACTTGACTAAATGTACTAGCTGGTATAATTTCAAAAAACGAGCAATTAACCAGGTGGTACATTTTGGCCTCGCTTGCTTTGTTTTAATCAAAATAATGAAAATATTCGGAGTTCCTAATGATCAAGAAAGCACTAAATATTGGACTTATGTCTGCCATTTTTTCCGCATCCGCATTTGCTGCACCAACGATTAAGCTTGGCCACGTAGATGGCGCACAGTGGCAAACATCGAAAAAAGGCGCTGCAGGCGTTATTTTTAAGAACATTGTTGAAGGGGAGACGGATATCAGCGTTGAGCTGTTCCCAGCAAAAGCATTAGGGAACGAAGGCGAGCTGATTCAGCAAGCACAAGAAGGCACCACGCACATGGCGATTGTCTCTGGCGCAATGGCTAAAATTTGTAAAGCGGCTGATGTCTTAAATATCCCTTACACTTTCTCATCTTCAACGGTTGCATGGGATGTATTGGACGGTGAGTTCGGTAAAGCACTGGGTGAACACTGCCTTGAAGAGACAGGGCTACGTACGCTTGCATACGGCGAGACTGGTTTCCGTAATTTCACTAACAACGAACGCGAAATCAAAACTCCTGCAGATATGAAGGGTTTAAAATTCCGTGTACAGCCTATCCCATTGTACGTTGAAATGGTGAAAGGTTTAGGAGGCGAGCCAACGCCAATCGCTTGGTCAGAGTTACCAAACGCTTTGACCACTGGTGTAGTAGATGGTCAGGAAAACCCAGTAGGCACTATCTACAACAACAACCTACATAAGCTTCAGAAATACATGATCTTAGACGGTCACGTATACGCTGCTGATTTCATCGTGATTAACGATGAGTTCTTCGCATCTCTACCAGCAGCCGATCGTGCAATTGTGGCTAAAGCTGCACGTATTGCCGCAGTTATGGGGCGTGCGATCCAGCAGTTCGGTACCGCTGAAGGCGTGACTAAAGTAGCTGCTGATGGCATGCAGGTTTACTCTCCAACGGCTGCTGATCTGGCGTTGTTTAAGGAAAATGCACAGCCTGCGGTTAAAAAATGGCTTGCAGCTGAGCTTGGCGATGACGCTAAGTGGATTGAAAAGTTAGCTGTAGCCGTGGCTGCTGCAGAGTCTAAATAATCCTCGTACGACACTGCACTTGCTTGATAGCTGTGTCCTTTGTTACTGGTGGTGGGGTGCTTGATGAGGGCTGCCCAGCTAATTCCTGACAAAGCGACGATTTAACAGTAGAGCAAGTGCAACCTTTTCAATGATTGATACTTCATTGTCTTTTCCGATCTTTTCTGTATGGGGGGAGGTCGGGTTTTTTAATAGCTCAAAAATCCTCGGTTTAAAATTATGGTTAGTTTTCTTCGATCTGTCACTAAAGGGGTAGCCACTCTTTATGCGGCAGGGGCCGCGCTGTGCATGGGGCTAGTGTTTACAATTATCTTTGTCAACTCGCTACAGCGTTACACATTAGGTACGTCGTTTGAATGGGGCGAAGAGTTACCTGTGTACCTTGCCATTTACGGCATTATGTTTGGTATGGCTTGGGCTTATATGCTGGATCGCCACGTGGCATTTGATTTGTTGGCCAATATGTTACCTACAAAAATATATAAATTATTTAATGCTTTTGTAGATTTAGCAGTGGTTGTTATTGGCGTATTACTCGCCTATTCCGGTTACCTATTTATGATAAAAAGGGGAAAAGTTGATGCTTCTAGTTTGCTCTCATCTGCACGTTCACTGAGTGAATATACCGGCATAGATGCATTGGCGGTGTTAGGGCAAATGTACCCGTATTACTTTGCCATGGTTTTAGGTGGCAGCATGTTAGCGATTGCTGCGCTGGTTAGATTTCTCAACCGTATTAATGGTGAAAGCACAGCAAGTGCAGAGGGAGCGCTGTAATGACTTATGCCATCTTATTGATTGCCATTTTTATCGGCTTACCAATCGCCTTTGCCATAATCGCCTCGCTACTTTACTTCATGGCCGTAGGTGAGTTTCCCTACAACATTCGCATTGTAGCAACCCAGATGTTTGGTGGAATTAGCTCTTATCCGCTACTGGCGATTCCGTTATTTATTCTCGCCGGTGAGTTGATGAATGAGTCGGGTATCACCAGTCGTATTATTGCCTTTGCCAATGTCTTGGTGGGTCGTATGCGTGCAGGACTTGCTTTTGTGAATATCTGGGCGTCCGTTATTTTTGCCGGACTTTCCGGCTCCGCCGTTGCCGATACTTCAGCGATTGGTCGTGTTTTTATCCCCGAGATGGAGAAAAAGGGCTATCCAAGAGATTTTGCTGCCGCTTTAACTGCAGCTTCATCAGTGATTGGGCCTATTATTCCGCCGAGTATACCAGTGATTATCTATGCGCTAACAGTGACTGGAGTGTCGGTACCCGCACTGTTTATGGCAGGGGTGGTGCCGGGCGTATTACTGGCAATATTCCTCTCGGTATATGTCTACTTCTTTGCCGGTCATTATGAGAAAAAAGCGCTTAAAGGCGAGTTGATAGGAGGGCAGCCAAGCCATAGACAGGCATTGATCCAAGGGGTTATCCCGTTACTGATGCCGGTATTTGTCGTCGGCTGCATATTAATGGGCATTGTAACCCCCACGGAAGCGGCCAGTTTTGCGGTCGCCTATGCAATGTTTGTCGGTTTGTTTGTATTTCGCGAGCTTAAACCTAGTGCTTTAGTGGGGTTGTTTGCCCGAGCAATGCGTGACAGTGCAGTCATCATGGTAGTGATTGGCGCAGTGGCGGCAGCTAACTGGTTACTCAATTACAATCGTGTCCCTAATATGATTACTGATTTTGCGGTGCAGTACATGTCGGTTAAGTGGATGTTCCTCGCCGCTGTTATCGTGCTGTTCTTATTTGTCGGACTGTTCCTTGAAGGTATTGCCGCTATGTTAGTGCTGGTACCTATTATTCATCCTATTGCTATCAACTTAGGCGTTGATCCAACGCACTTAGGCATCGTCGTGATCTTTAACTTGATGATTGGCTTGATAACCCCGCCGATGGGGCTCTGCTTATTTGTGGCAGACTCTATCGCCAAAGTGGGTATCGGGCGCATTAGCCGAGCGATTATGCCGTTTTTCTTGGTCGAGCTACTGGTATTGATTCTTATCACTTATGTGCCAGAGCTGGTTATTGGATTACCGAAACTATTGGGTTTGATGTAACAGTGAAGGGGCATTGCAGCTCCGGTTTTTTATAAGGCAGGCATAGTGCCTGCCATTTTGTGTACAAATTTTTATATTTTTTGAGGTTTGATTTATGGAACTTAAGCTGGGATTGATCGGCATTTCTATCGAGGCATCCCGTGCGCCTTCACTTCACTGTATGTTAGGTAGTATTTACGGTGCACAGGTCAGCTATGACCTTAATGATCCAGGTAATAACAGCCAGGTAATCTTCGCTCAAACGCTCAATCGCTTACGTGAAGAGGGATATACCGGTTGTAATGTGACTTATCCATTCAAGCAAACCGCGATGGAATTTGTCGATGATGCAGACGAGGCGGCAACTACTGTCGGTGCCACTAATACCTTGTATTTAAAAGATGGAAAAGTGGTTGCGACCAACACCGATTACAGCGGTTTTATTCGCGGCTACCAGTATCGGCGCGGTGATGCGCCAGCGGGAGATACCTTGCTCATAGGCGCTGGAGGTGTCGGGCGCGCGGTGGCTTTCGGGCTGGCTAAAGTGGGTGGAAAAACAGTCTATATTTTTGATTTGAATGGTGCAGATGCGCAGTCGCTTGCACATTCATTAATTGAGGCAGGCATGAGCGCTGAGGTCATTACCAGCGCGCAATTGGCTGCTACTGCCAAGAAAGTCAGCGGTTTAGTGAACTGTACGCCAGTTGGTCATCTTAAATCTCCAGGCAATCCATTAGCGGTAGAGCTTTTTGGCGGTCAGCAATGGGCATTTGATGCGGTGTATACGCCGATCGATACTGAGTTTTTATGTGCGGCCAATGTCGCGGGTCTAGACCTCGTCAGTGGTTTCGACTTGTTCTATTACCAAGGTATCGATGCCTATCAGTTCTTCTCGCAAAACGAAATAGAACCGTTGGCAGCACTGGCGCCTTTTAAAGCGAAGTTTGATATTCACAGTAAGTTGGTTAACTAACAACAGCTACTTTAAGAGAGCGTTGGATAATGTAGCCAATGCTGTCGTTATGCTGAACTCTTATAAAAACTGTATCAGGTAGAGTACAGTACTGACACTAAAGAAGGCCAGCACTGTGGTCGCCAGTAGCGCAGCAGAGCAGAATCCTTGATAGCCGTACTGGCCGCCAATAATTGGGAAAGTACTAAACATAGGAATAGCGGCAAATAAAATAACCGCTTGTTTGAGTTGCAGCTGCATATCTGGGAAAGCCAAGATCACAGTGAGTGCAGTAATGGATGGCGCGATAATTAACTTACAGATACTGACCAGTGCGATATCGGGAATGTTGGCACGTACCGAGACACCCACTAGTGAGCCGCCGATGATAATCAGCGCCAGTGGGGTGGCGCCAGCACCTAATAAATTGAGCGATTGGTTGGCAAAATCTGGCAATTGTAGATTAAACACTGAAAAGATAACCGAGCAGAAAACTCCTAAGATAATCGGATTTTTGGCCACTTTACTGACAATAGGTTTTAGCATGGCGAGGGACGTAGCGGCGCTGGAGCGCTGATTTGCCATTTCGATCATCGCCAGTCCCAGAGGAAAAAGCAGGATATTCTCGACCAGCAAGACCATGGCAAATGCTTGAGTCACCGGCGTTTCAAAAAACTGTAGCATCACCGGTAGACCAATAAAAGCGCTGTTTGGTTGTGCGCTACCTAAGCTTTTAATACTGGATAGCAATGCAGGCGTTTTGCTGATGTAAAGGCTGAAGAGTAACGAGAGAATCAGCGCGCCAAAACAGCCGATTGCATAAACGCCCATGAACTCTAGATTGATAATGGTAGAGATCGGCATGCTTGAGAGTTTAGAGAAAATCAGTGCGGGAAGTGCCAGAAAGAGTACAAATTTGCTCATGCCCGGCAGCGCACTTTGCGGGATGATGCCACCGCGAGTGGCAATATGGCCGATGAAAATGAGTAAAAAGATAGGCGCAGTGGTACTCAATATTAGATTCATAGTGGATCCGAGTAGTGAGGAAGGGCAGGAATTGAGCGCATGATAACGACTGCTCGTTTCGCTTAACCAATAGATTAAACGTGCCGGGTATTCGATTTTGAGAGAGGTGTTGGGTGGTTGCTCTGTCGGTTGTTTAAGTGCAGGCCTTGTGTTTAGAGCTTTTAGAGGCAAAAAAAATGTCTTTTTGCTTTGGTTTTTGTCAAGAGCGCCAATGATCGAGTGAAGATAATATTTATTTAATTATGTAATATTAAGCTAATTATATATGATTTAATTGAATTAATAAGATTCTAGCTCCTTATTGAGAAGGAGGCTAAATATCTTGCTTTAGAAAGAGGCAAAACAATGAATTTAGGACTGATTGGATTATCGATCCAAAAATCCAGCTCTCCGCAACTGCACGAACTGTTAGGCGAGTTAAATAACCTGCCAGTGCAGTATCGTTTACAAGAGCCACAACAGAACAGTGCTAAGGCATTTATCGAGACCTTAAGCGGTGTGCGTGAGCAAGGATATCAAGGCGTCAATGTGACTTATCCATTTAAGCAAGTAGCATTGGATTACTGTGACAGTGTCGATCAATCGGTTGAGCAAGTGGGCGCGACTAATACCCTAAAAATCACCGATCAAGGGGTAGAGGCTTTTAATACGGATTTCAGTGGTTTTATCCGTGGCTATCAGCACCGTTTAGGCAACCTTGCAGCGGGTAAAGTACTATTAATCGGTGCCGGCGGTGTCGGTCGTGCGATTGCGTTTGCACTGTTTAAACTGGGTGCCACAGAAGTGGTTATTTACGATTTAAGTGAACATTCTGCGCAATCTTTGGCGGATGGAATTAATCAAGCGGGCTTTAATGCCAGCGTTATTACAGCGGATGAATTAACAGTCGCTGCATTAGGTTGCGACGGTCTAGTTAACTGCACACCTGTTGGACATTACACCCATCCAGGTTTGCCTATTGATAAAGCGGTGATTGGTCACCAGAGCTGGGCGTTTGATGCGGTTTACACACCACTGGATACAGAATTTTTACAATTATGCGTGCGGGCAGGTCTGGGAATCGTGTCAGGTTTTGACCTGTTCTTTTATCAGGCGCTCAATGCCTTTGAAATTTTTACCGGGATTGAAGTTGATGCCGTTGAGGTCATGCAAGAATACACTCGCCGTTATGCGCTTAACAGCCAGCTAATTTGATCCTGAAAAGACACTTGGAAATAATATGAAAACATCTATCGCCACCGTCTCTATTTCCGGTACTTTGCCAGAAAAAATGCAAGCGGCCGCCGCTGCAGGATTCCAAGGTATTGAAATTTTTGAAAATGATCTAGTGCAATACGATGGTAGTGCCGCTGACATTCGCCAGCTGGCCGCTGATTTGCACTTAGAAATTATAGCACTACAGCCGTTTCGAGATTTTGAGGCGATGCCTGAGCCTTATCGCAGTCAAAATTTTTATCGAGCACAGAAAAAATTCGAGCTGATGCATGAGTTAGGCACTAAAAAGCTGTTGATTTGCTCTAATGTTTCGCCGCATCTGATTAATGATCAAGCGCGCGCCGCAGCAGATTTAAACGAGTTGGCAGAACTGGCTAAAAAGGAAGGCTTTAATATTGGTTATGAGGCGCTGGCTTGGGGTAGGTATACCGCAGATTACGGCGACGCTTGGAGTATCGTAAAGCAAGCTGACCACTCGAACTTAGGTATTATTCTCGATAATTTTCATATGTATGCACGTGGCAATACGCTAGATATCTTACGCGATGAAATCCCGCTAGATAAAATTGCTTTAGTGCAAGTGGCCGATGCGCCCGCGTTAAAGATGGAAACTTTATATTACAGTCGTCATTTTCGCTGCTTCCCAGGCCAAGGCGATATGCAAGTAAAAGAGTTTGTGCAGTGTTTGAAGGATAAGGGCTATAACGATTACCTTTCACACGAGATTTTTAACGACGAATTTAGGTCCTCTTCAGCCACAGAAAAAGCGGTCGATGGTATGCGCTCACTGATTTGGTTAGCTGAACAAACAGCCTCTGGCGAGACAAATACTCAGCGCAGTGAAAAAGTGGTTGATGAAGGGGTGCAAGATGTGGAGTTTATCGAGTTTGCCTTACCTGAGGGCAATGACAATCCGCTATTTACCTTGCTGCAAGCATTAGGTTTTAGTGAAACCCACCAACACCGCTCTAAAAATGTCACTTTAATGCAGCAGGGCGGCATAAATTTAGTACTCAATCGCGAGCCTTCAAGCCAAGCTCATGAACACTTTAAAACACATGGCAGTTCAGTGTGCGCGCTGGCCTTATCGACCGGTAATTTAAAGCGTAGTTTTGATCGCGCAGCACAGTACCACTGCCCAAGTTTTATGAACCAAGCGGGGCCTGGTGAGTTAAATATTCCAGCGATACGCGCGGTAGGAGACAGTTTAGTTTATTTCCTTGATGATCAGTCAAAAGTTAATTTCTACGATGTGGACTTTGCGCCAATTACGGGTGCTGAGCAAAACAGTATAGGGCTTGAACGTATTGATCATATCGGTCAAACCGTTGCAAATACTGACTTTTTATCGGCGGCGTTCTTTTATAAATCACTGTTAGAGTTCGACATTACGCCAAACCAAGATTTGCCGGATATCTATGGATTAGTGGTAAGTAGGCTGGCGATGAGTCGCAACAAGAAAGTGCGCATCCCTATTAATATGACGGCTACTTCGCAGGCGTCAGCACAGCGCTTCTTAGATAAAACCAAGGGCTCAGGGGTGCAGCAAATTGCTTTTGCCAGCAGTGATATCTTAGCCAGTGCAGCCGCTATCCCCAAAGAGCTGTTGCTGGAGATTCCTAACAGCTACTATTTAGATTTGGACGCACGCTTTGCTCTTGATAAGGAGTTACTAGAGCAGCTTCGCAGCCACAATGTGATGTACGATAGCAATGCTGACGGCGAATTCTTCCACTGTTATAGCAAAGAAGTGAACGGTGTCTTTTTTGAGATTGTGCAGCGTATTGATAGCTATCAAAATTACGGCGAACCTAACGCGCATATACGTTTGGCGGCGCAATCACGCCAGTACCAACAACAAGCAAAATGACTACGACGTTCAGCTTCTCATTAGCTCAGATGTTGCATGCAATGCCCTGATAACTGCGCCGATGCTCGTCTTTACAGATTTTTTCGATTGAGCTTTGCACTGGTTTGTCCAGTTGATTGAGAGAGCCAAGTCTGTGACAACAAGCAGCCAGATAGGGCACGAGATATTGGGTATAATATTCGGGTTAAGGGCTAAAGTTTGATGCAGCTGTATTAAAACAGGTTCTCAATGACTTTTGATGTTGAGCGTTCAATGTGTTGATACAGCAGCTCACAGCCTTTGTCGACATCACGCGCAAAAGCGGCATCCATGATGAGTTGGTGTTCATCGATAGACGGTTCTTGGGTCGTTTGATCGGTGTTTAACAAAGATAATCTGCGAAATCGCTCGGTTTGATCATAGAGCGTAGAGATAAAGCGAAGTTGCCAAATGGAAGGGCAGGCGCTGATGAGTGCTAAGTGGAAGCGACGATTTTCTTTGATCAATGCTGCCACAATATCGCCCTGCATTGCACCTTCAAGCGCCTGTTTGCGGATCGTTACTTCGCGGTGCCTAGCGCCGGCTATTTGTGCCTCCCACTCTAAATCTCCTCTTTCAATGGATTGTTTAAAAGCATCGACTTCTAACATGAGGCGTAACCTAGAGACTTCTTTAAATTCATCCAAAGAGACGGGCGCAGCCCAATAACCGCGTTGGCCTTTACGAGTGACTAACCCTTCAGCAGATAACCGTGAGAGAGCTTCTCTAACAGGTGCTGCACTGGATTTGTAACGGCCAGTAAGCTCGCTAATAGATAGCTTAGACGAAGGTTCAATACTGCCATCTAGAATGTCCGCACGTAACTTTAGATAAGTTGCGCTGCTATCACTTTGCTGCATTTTTGCTCCGGGTTAAAGTATTTTTAGTGACGACAGTGTAGCTTACTTGAAAATAGATGAATGGCAATATCTGATAATTCAATGAGAGACTGAAAAAAGTAATAGCTGTTAGTGATAGTCAGTATCGCTAAATAATTAACTGTAGATGATTTCTTCTGGGGCAGGTCGATTACAAGAGATAAGGATAAATATGACTGCGAAACAAAGTCATATCTATCCTCTCCCAAACATTCTTTACACTAGCCTAAATATCCAAAGCTGCGAGGTAGCCATAATATAATGTCAGGTATTAATATCATGGTGATGAGGGCGATAATCAACACTAAAATAAATATCCATGTTTCACGTATGATCTCACCCAGCGGGATATCAGTGACAGCGTTAATGACAAAAAGCAGCATTCCATAAGGTGGTGTAATCAAGCCTATCATGCAATTGACGACTGAGATAACCCCGAAGTGAACCAGATCAATTCCCAGTTCTCTACACGCTGGAATAAACAGCGGTAAGATGACCAGTATGATAGTTGTTGCATCCAGCAGAGCACCTAATAGCAATAGCAGCAGGTTAACGCCCAACAGAAAAACAAGCGGAGAAACGTCGATGCCAACGAGTGCGCTAGCCAGCTGATTAGGAATGTTTTCTGAGGCGACGACGTAGTTCAATATGAGGGCTCCTCCGATAACAAGCCCAACGGAGGCTGAAGTTCGCGCAGAGCTGACAAAGATGTCATACAACGTTGAAAATTTTAGCGCGCGATAGAAAAAGGCCGCGAGAAATAGCGCATAAAAAGCTGCGACTGCAGCCGCTTCAGTCGGTGTCGTAAGGCCGCCATAAATACCGTATAACAAAATAGCAGGCATCAACAGTGCCGGAAAAGCACTCACAGTTAAACCTGGAAGTGCTTTGAGTGGAACTGGGTCCTCTAACGGAATATTACGCTTTGTAGAAATATACCAATTCATTGCCATTAACACCGCGCCCATCAATAAACCGGGAACAATACCTCCTAAAAACATGTAGCCAATCGATTGATCAGAGACTAGCGCATAAAGCACCATAGGTATGGAGGGTGGAATGATTGGGCCTATAGTAGCAGATGCCGCGGTAATAGCTGCTGCATATCCCGGTGGATAACGGCCACCTTTGGTCATCATTTCAATGATGATTTTGCCAATGCCTGCCGCATCTGCGACCGCTGAGCCGGACATTCCGGAAAAAATAAGGGAAGCTATAACATTGACATGCCCCATTCCCCCTCGAAACCGCCCTACACATGCCACGCAGAAATTTAATAGCCTATCGGAGATCGTCCCCGCATTCATAATATTGGCAGCGACGATAAACAGCGGCACTGCCAGCAAAATAAAACTGCTATATAAACCTGATAACATTTGCTCGCCCGCTAAAGCGATATCTTGTCCAGAAGCTGCTAGATAGAGAATGGTGGATAAAATAATGGAAAATGCAATGGGTGTGCCTATGCCGGCTAAAAATAGTAGAGCCAGTAAACTTAAAACAAATGGTAACGTCATGATGCTGGGTTCCTGTCATCTTCAGAGCGCTCTTCTGGAATTTTATTGCGTACAATTAAATAAACTCTATATGAATAGGCAATTACAGTAGCAACGATAAAGACGGCATAAATACTAAACACGGTGCGCATCTCAATTTTTAAGGTGGCACTCTTTTTTATTTTCAAAAAGTCGATGTAATCCCAAGTTGGATAGAGAGAGTAGCCCAGCCCGATGACAATGCTAAGTGCTCCTATTAAAGCAAAAATCCTGCGTGTACCTGGGCGCACCATATAATAGACAACGTCAAACGCCACGTGTTCTTTGTGGCGGACGACAAATGCATTGCCCCAGAAAATGATCCAAATCCATAACGTTAAACACAACTCAAGCGTCCAACTGAATGGTTCTACCAAGATATACCTAGAGACAATTTGCAAAATAAAAGTGAAGAACATGACAGCGAGCATTGCCGCCGTCACCCCTTCGGCTCCCTTGCGGAGCCAGTTATGGATTCGTTTCATTTATAAACTCATGATTCAATTAAAGTCATTGCTCCCCGCTGCAATCAAGATGAATTAGGCGAAACTTAAATCATCTTGATTGTTGCTTTATAACTTGTTGATGTTACGTTTTTGGTAAAAAAATATTAACCAAAAAGCGCAATGAATGGATGTTGATAAACAACAAATCAATAAGTTAGAAGGCGTACATTTTTAATCGGACAGTAATGAATTAAAGCGCATTGATCTTATCGAGAATACCTTTTGGCCATGTTTTAGCGTAGTCAGAATTTAGATACATGTTTTGCACTTGCTCACGAAAAGCCTGTAAATTTGGCTCATACACTTTTAAACCTTTTCCTTTGACAAAATCAACCAGAGAAACTTCTTGGGCTAGCTGATTTTTACGGCCAAATTCAGCTGCATCATCGGCGGCTTGTTGCAGTGTGTTTTGTTGCTCTGCAGACAATTTATTCCAAGTATTTAGCGATATTGCTATGTAGTTTAGATCAACCAAGTGCGAGGTGAGAACCACTTGCTTGGTCACTTCGTAGAACTTTTTATCGACCATGGTCGGTAATGGGTTATCTTGACCGTCGATAGCGCCTGTTTGTAAACCGGTATACACTTCTGAAAATGCCATTGGGGTAGGGCTAGCACCTAGTGCTTTACCTAAAAACAACCAAGAGTCTGTGCCCGGCATGCGCAAGTTAATACCCGCGAGATCCGCTGGTGTTTCTACTTTATCCTCAGTACGTAAATTGACTTGGCGGCGTCCTAAATACATCACTGATAGCAGTTTAACACCCAACGTATCCTCGGCTTTCTGTTTGTAGGTATCCATCAGTGGTGCATTAAAAACCGCCATTTGATGGACTGCATCTCGATGTACATAACCTGCTGTGAAAACGGAAAACTCCGGGATAAAGACCGCTAAGTTTTGCGCTGAAGTAATCGACATTTCTAAATTGCCACGGGCAATCGCTTCTAGCTCAGTCCCCTGTTTAAACAGCGAGGAGTTCCAATGCGCTTCGAAGTTTGCAAACTCGGCAACTGCTGGGCCAAACTTTTCTAACATAGCAACGGCGCGCTGGTCAGTTTGCGAGCTTGATGCAGATAAGCGCAGCTTAATTTTGTCCTCGGCAAATGCGGGTGCAGTGACCGATCCCAGTAATGCCGTTAAAGCAATGGCTGAACAAAATTTTCTACGTGTAAATAGTGTGAACATTGAGATTTCTCCGTTAAAAAGACCCGTTATTCGTGTGTCAATAAATGAACACAGGTGCAGGTTAAATAACCAGACTTATATAAGATCTGTTATTTTTATTAGTTATATACAAGATTTTTAGGTGCATGAGATTATTTTCATACACTTGCTTGTGCTATCCATTTTCCAGAAATACAGTCTGGCCTGTTGTTGCTGAGTGCTTAATGGCTTCAACTACCTTTAAGGATTTTAGCCCTTCCTCCCCTGAGACTAGTGGTGTTGCATTTGAGTGGATGACATCGATAAAATGCCGCAATTGTGTGACCAGTGGGTCAACGTTAGTTTTAGCAAATGAAGTGGCGCTTATTGGCGATTTCCAGTGCCCCTCACCCTCGTGTTTCCACAAGCTAAGATCTGGGACAGACAGTGAACCTTTAGTCCCCCCAATCATATAACAACTTTGATTTGTCGAACTAAAATCAGGGTTTTCTGCCGATGTCATTTCCCAGCTCCAAGGGGACTTCACCGTATCTGAAACACTCATTGTACCCAGCGCTCCAGAGGCAAATTTTAACAGCACAACCGCGCTATCTTCAGTATCAAACCCTCTGACATTGTTTGATGACATCGCCTGTACGCTTTGCACATCACCACACAGATAGCGCAATAAATCAATATCGTGGATAGTATTGACGAGGATGGGCCCCGCACCTGCTTCACGTCGCCATTTGGGGGCGAAATACTCATCGGGCTTATAAAACCAGCAATTGGCATGCACGCTGGTTACTTTGCCAATGTCTCCATTATTAATCATATCAAACGCCTGCTTGATAAGATGATTGTGCCGGCGATGATGGCCGACCAGTATTGGGGTGTGGGCTGCCTTGGCTGCATCTACCAGTAAACGCGCTTCGCTGCAATCTGTAGCGATAGGCTTCTCAATCAGCATCGGGCATTGCGCGGCGACACAGTCCAAACCATTTTCAATATGAACTTGGTTTGGAGTCGCTATAATAACACCATCAGGTTGGCTAACCTTGAACATATCCGTTAATGTTGGATACCATTTGGCCTTTATCTCTAGCGCAAATTGTCGTCCTTGCTCCGAAGGGTCAACTACTGATTCAATGACTGCGTCAATCATTGACTGCTGCATGACTTCAACATGGCGTCTGCCGATGAGGCCGGCCCCAGCCAAACATAATTTGGTTTTTTTAGACATCTAGCTTAGCTCCCGAAAGCGAGTCAGCCATACTTTGCACTGCTATCTCATACCCTTGCACGCCCAATCCGGCCATTACACAATCCGCTCTAAGTGATACGTATGAGTGGTGACGAAACTCCTCCCTTTTATGAATGTTGGAGATGTGCAATTCATAAACTAAACCTTCAAAAGCATTCAAAGCGTCGAGTATGGCTATAGATGTGTGGGTGTACGCAGCAGGGTTAATAATAATACCGTCTGCAACTCCTCTCGCTGCATGGATATAGTCAATTATTTCGCCTTCATAATTAGACTGCTCAAATTTTACGGTTAAGCCTAGCTCTTTACCCAGTTCGATGCAGTTGTCGGCAACATCTGCAAGCAATTTGCTGCCATAAATGCTTTTCTCTCTATCTCCCAGCAAATTTAAATTTGGGCCGTTTAATACTAAAATATGCCTTTGCACTAATGTCCATCCTTATCTTATTTGCAGGCTGTTATATACAATATGAGTTAACCATTGGTGTTTGTGTTTACCTGATGTTTTGTAAAATATATGATATTTTTTAAAATGTCTAATTTTTTATAAAAAATAATTTGTGACGTGAATTAGCTGACAGTATTTATTTAATCCTGTATTCTCAGCCCCTATGAATAAATCAAATCAAGTACCTACCGTTGCACTCAGTACCTATGAGTCTATTCTTAACGATATTATTTTTGGCCAGCTGCAGCCTGGGTCAAAGCTCAAGTTAGGCGTTATGAAAGAGAGTTATAGCGCCAGTGTTTCTACCTTAAGAGAAACGTTGAATCGATTAGCGAGTGAAGGTTTTGTGATAGCACAAGAGCAGCGAGGCTTTTTTGTCGCTCCTGTCTCTGAAAAAGATTTACGCGAAATAACAGATCTGCGTATTTTACTAGAGTGTACCGCCTTAAAATTATCAATCGAAAATGGTGATACCAATTGGGAGGGTGAAATCGCTTCAGCCCATCACAAGCTGAGTCGTATGGAACAGCAAATGCAAACGGGTGATAGATCCAATAAAGAGCTCTGGAAGCAATACGACTGGGAGTTTCATCAGTCGCTAATTAAAGCCTGTGGATCTGAGAATCTGTTAAATATTCACGGTGTGGTCTATAAAAAATATCTGCGATACCAAATGCAAATACTTACCTTTCGTGGAGAGAGTGCTGCAGATGAGCATAAAAAACTGGTGGACGCGGTATTAAACAGAGATGTAGCAACAGCAGAAAGTATTTTGTGCCGTCATATAGAAGAGGGTTTGGCACACAGCCTTGAGGCATTTTCCCCCGGAGTATAAAAGCATCAAATACACCTACCTGGGGACTCGTTGATCCCCGTGGAGTTGCTAAGAACAATGGTGAACATTTCTGAATTCAAATCTGAAGTCCATTATTCATAACGTTATTGTGACGCCCAATAATGTCTTCCATTAAGGATTGATAACTTTCCTTTTTAAGATTATCTCTTTTCTTTTCGCAGCAGCAGTGACTCACCGCTCTTAGAGTCATTATATTAATGGCTCCAGCACATACAAAAAATTAATTTTGCATAGACTGTAACACCATTGCTTCCCGTGCATCGAGACAGTGGGGGAGAACAGCTGCAATTTTTAAAGCCATAACTTTCCCCAGTAGTAATTTTGAATAGAAATCTAAGCTTAGATGAAAGGCCCAAATTGGTTGCCGCCAAGCACTAAAGTACAAAAGCTATTCGATTGTCGAGAGGCCTATAAAGCGCTCAAATTGGGCATTGTCAAAATCATTTTTCAAGCTGCGCATTAACTTCAAATGTTTTTTCAAGACACTATTAGTTATCTATGGGCGATGTGCTTTTTGTATGTTGATTATAGCTAATTGGAATTATAGGTGTTTTTGATTGTTCTTTACTTGGCGTGGTGATATTCAGTTAATTATTTCTTAAGTGAAAAAATTTTTTATCGTTTGTGAGAAGCTCGAAACTGGTTGAAGATAGCGACAGCTAAACAGCCCAATAAGGAGGAGCTAACATGAATCATTTTAATACAAGTCTATTAGGAACAGTGCAACCAAAGCCGTCAGTATTTACCCATCAGTTAATTGGCAATGCAGTGGGTGTTGTGTTGCTCGCGGTGGTTTTTTCACTGCTGGGGAGTGAGAGCCAACAACCGACGCAAGCATCGTCGATCGCCTATGAACTCAACTGTAACTACGAAGCGAATCGCACCAGTTTTGCGTTTGGGTGTAAGCCTTAAAGTGACCTAGAGTCGGCAGTTGACACACATCAGCGGCCGGAATTAGTAATATGACCGATCTCTTTGCTAGCTCGTCTACCACGCAGTGTAGGCGAGCTAGTTTTTTATCATTGAAGGGAAAGCAAGCTGTCCAGTGCCTGTTGGTATTTAAGGGCATTGGCCCGTAAATTCTGTTCATTTATGGTTCCAATAACAGCACTACTGACTGCAGCTTGTGCGAATATTAGTTTGAAACTCTCCAAAATAGCATCGCTATTGATAGCTTTTGCGTCTGTGGATACATGGCCTGAGGCAAAGGCTTTTTTTATGAAAATGCCTTTGTTGTGTGCCGCGGCGTATTCTATGACGGCTCTCTCGTTTGTCTCTTTTAAATTGTAGGTGACCATAGCGCAATCGCTGCGCTTAAGCGCTGCGATGCCGCCGGCGACGGTTTTAGTCGACATGCCGCTGGCGCGGATTTTACCGGCTTGCTTTAACTTGGCGAGTGTCTCTAGTGCACCGTCGTGCTCAATGATGTTCATATCATCACCGTTGGAGTGGATCATCACTATATCTAGATAGTCGGTATTTAAACGGCGCAGGCTGCGCTCGACACTTTGGGTGATGGCGCGCTCGCTAAAATCGTAGTGTGACTCACCGCTATTTTCATCAAACTCTTCACCCGCCTTTGAGCTGAGGATCCAGTTTTGGCGATGCGCACTGGTTAGTAGCTTGCCTAAGCGCTGCTCGCTATTGCCGTAGGCGGGGGCGGTATCAAGTAAGTTTATGCCGAGTTCTTGGCAAATGGCCAATAAGTTGAGCACTTGGCTATCGTCGGGGATAACAAAGCTCTGTGGGTATTTTACTCCGCGATCTCGACCAATTTTAACTGTGCCAAAACCGATCGCGCTGACCTCTACGCCGGTATCGGCGATGGCTTTATATCTCATGATGGGCTCCAAGAGGTCGCTGATACTGCCGGGTGAGTAAAGGCTTGCAAGTCTTGCTCGGATAGCCGGTGGCTGGGGGTGATTTTAAGTGCGGCGAGTGACTCAATCACTTGATCGCTCAAGTTAGGGGTCAGCGCCAGTTTGGTTGGCCAACATGTCGAATAGTTGTTTTCAGATTGCACAAAAGCACAATCAGGACGCGCTAAGCTGCTTTGCTTAGGCTCAGCGCGGTTAATGCGCAAAGTGCTCCACACCGGGTTTTTAAGGGTGATCCAAGGCAAAATTTTGGCGGTCAGTGCTTGGGTTTTAGCGATTTGTTCAGCGCTATCGCGCTCAAGGCCTGTTTCGGCAATATCGCCGCCAAAGTACCAAGTGACGGTGCCGTCATCGTTGCTGTGATGGGTAATAGTGGCCAGTGGCTTGCTGCTAGCGCCGATGCAGTGGGCATAAATGCTCAGGTCTGTCTCATGGGTCAGCATGGTCATGTGCAGTGGGCGCAACTGCATTTGCGGGCTGTCGATATTTAAATCCGCGAGGATTTGACCGTTGCCTTCACCGGCGGCAAAAATAAAGTGCTGCGCACTCAGGCTAGCAGCTTGCTTGTCGTCAGCTTCCTGGTAGTGAAATGCGCGAATATTACCGCCGGCATCTTTTTCCCAGCGACCATGCTTAGTATCTACCTTCAAAATACGCGATGCATAACTGTCAGCGAGCTTGGTCATTAATGATGGCACATCTAACACAATTTCATTGAGCTTATATAAGTTGCCTTTAAAATCCGGATGATTAAACAGCGCTGGGTAGTCTTTTTTAGCGACACTATCCACCCGTCCACTCATGGCTTTTTTGGCAAAAAATGAAGTGATTTTGGACCCCAGTGAGCGCTGAGACCACAAGTAGTGCGCATCGCTGAGCTGCTTGACACCGGTTAAGTCCAGCTCGCCGGTTCCTGCCAGGCACTTTTTCCAGCGATCGGGCATCTCTTTGATGGCATCGCTCGCCTGGGATAACACACCGTTGAGTGCGTATTTAATACCGCCGTGAATAATGCCCTGCGAGCGTACGCTCTGACCGCCACCTAAAGTGTCAGCTTCTAATAGTATGACGTCAAAGCCGCGTTTGCTGAGGCTGTTAAGCATCCAAAGACCCGCGACGCCGCCGCCTACGATTACGATGTCTGTTTTGAGTGTGCTCATGATTGGATTCGGCTCTGAATTAAGTTAAAAAGGTGTCAATTAAATAAGGTGTCGGCTAAAGGCTAGCAGATCATCAAACACTGGGGTATCCGCATTAAGCATGCCTTTATCGAGAGTGCGCTGCCCTTTGCCGGTTTTAACCAGTGCGCTTTGCATCTCAATTGCCTGTGCTGCTTCGATGTCGCGTAAGCTGTCGCCGACAAACCAGCACTGACTGTCTTTGGCATTTGCATTAGGATATGACTTAAGAATGTCGTTGAGCATGCCAGGTTTTGGCTTGCGACAAGTACAGTAATCATCGGGAGTGTGTGGACAATAGACGATTTTGTGAATTTCACCGCCTTTTGCTGTCACTAAATTCAACATTTTGTCATGCATGGCGTGTAGCGTATCTAAAGTGTAATAGCCTCGGCCAATTCCTGACTGATTAGTGGCAATGGCGATGGTGTAGCCCGCTTTAGATAAGTTGGCAATCGCTGTAATGCTGCCAGGCAGCGCGATCCATTGATCAACCGTACGGATGTAGTTATCACTGTCGTGGTTGATGACGCCGTCGCGGTCTAAAATAATCAGTTTCATACAATCTAGCTCTTAGCCAGTGCTCGGCTGTCGGCATCTTCACACAGCCAGTGTCCGGCAAAAATGTGCGCTTCTTGAACGCGGGCCGTTTCCGTGGCGGGTACCGCCAGTATGTGATCGGCAATGGTCTTTAGTTTGCCGCCGCTTTGCCCAGTCCAAGCCCAGGCTTTAACGCCTAGCGCTTGCGCTGTTTCAATCGCATCGATGATGTTCGCGCTATTGCCCGAGGTGGAAATACCAATAATAATATCTTCTTTGCGTGCCAGTGCACTCACTTGGCGACTAAATACTGTATCAAAAGAGAAGTCGTTAGCGTGCGCGGTTAACAGCGAGGTGTCGGTGGTGAGTGCTATAGCAGCGAGGGGCGCGCGCTCAGCTTTGTAGCGCACCACAAACTCAGTGGCTAGATGTTGCGAGTCAGCTGCACTACCGCCATTACCCATGAAAAATAGTTTGCCACCTTTGGCAAAGCACTCGTCGATTTGATTGGCGAGTAACTGCAGTGTGTCTTCACACTGGGTCATGTTCTCAAACAATTGCTGGTGGCGTTTCAGTGCATTTAAGTAGGTAGACATGTAGGGGCCTCAAAAAGGATGGCTAAAGCCAGTAAATTGGGTAAATTCTAACTGATATAGGACACGCGATAAACTATAATCCCTGTTTCTTAAAATTTATTGAGGCGAGTTATCCCTTGCGCTTTATCTACAGCTGTATTTTTTATCTTATTACGCCGCTTTTGCTGTTAAAACTGTGGCGACGCGGCAAACAGGCACCGGCTTATCGCGAGCGCATCGCAGAGCGTTTTGGCTTTGCCTCTAAAACATCAGAGCAAGCGCCGCTTTGGGTGCACGCGGTATCCGTTGGTGAAGTAGTGGCGATTGCGCCGGTGCTTAAACAGTTGCAGGCTGCTAACCCGCAATTGCCTATTTTAGTCACAACTTCAACCCCAACCGGTGCCGATAGAGTTGCTAAGTTATTCAAGGGTATGGAAAGTGTCTGGCATCAGTACTGCCCTTATGATCAGCCGGGTGCGCTCACCCGCTTTATAAAAAGCCACCATCCGCGCGGCTTATTAATCGTCGAAACCGAGCTGTGGCCTAATATGTTGGCCAAATGCGCGGCGGCCAATATTCCGGTGATGCTGGCCAATGGACGAATGTCTGAGAAATCCGCCAGGGGTTATGCAAAAATCAGCACGCTCACCAAAAACATGCTGAAAACGCTTGATCTGCTAGTGGCGCAATATACTGCGGACGGCGATCGCTTTACCGAATTGGGTTTGCCGGTAGACCAGCTGCTAATCAGTGGCAGTATCAAATTTGATGTGCAGCACGAGCCAGCGCTGAACACTAAAGCGCAGCAGCTTCGCCAGCAAATAGGCGCACGTCCAGTGCTGATCTTGGGCAGCTCGCATGAGAGTGAAGAGCAAGGTGTATTAGAACAGATGGCTGAGCTGTGGCAGTCACAACCTGAACTTTTACTGATCATTGTGCCGCGTCACCCCGAGCGCTTTGATGTAGTAGCGGCACTGGCTGGCGATTATAGCAAGCATGTATTAAGGCGCTCAAATGGTGCGCCGAATCAACAGTGTCAGGTGTATGTTGGCGATACCATGGGTGAGCTGGCGATGTTATATGCTGCGGCCGATGTAGCCATTGTCGGCGGTAGTTTTGTCAATGTTGGTGGGCAAAATCCGATTGAGCCGGCCAGTGTTGCAACGGCTGTATTAATGGGTCCAACCCAGTATAATTTTTCAGTGATATGCCCAGCGCTGGAAGCGGCAAATGGGATGCGCACTGCCAATGATTTTCAGGCACTAGGAGTGCAGCTGGCGCAATTGTTTGCCGATCCTGCGCGTATCGCGCAAATGAGCACTAATGCTAAGGCCTACGTTGAGTCGCAGCGCGGTGCCACTAAAACCTTAGTGAGTAATGTGCAGCAGCGTTTGATTGACAATTAGAGCGCTATTAATAAGCCTGTAGGGTTGAACCTGAAATCAAATTAAAAAACGGCTATAATCGCCGAATTTTCAAACTAAATTAGCCACGGGATAAAAAACATGATGTTTAGTGTAAAAAAGAGTCAGCGGTTGTTGAAGCTCAGCTTATTTAGCAGTATTTTATTGCTGGCGGCATGTGGTCAAAAAGGCCCGCTATATTTAGAGTCGACACAAGATGTAAAAACATCCAAGGCGGTTAATGACACTAAGCCAGTTGAGCCAGCACAGTAATCATTATTTTAATATTTAAGAGCAATTTACAAATAAAGGCGAATACCTAGATGGATAGTTTTGAGTACCGAGATAACCAACTGCACTGTGAAAACCTACCCCTTGGCGAAGTGGCTAAACAGTTCGGCACCCCAACTTATGTCTATTCAAAAGAAGCGATTGAAGTCGCCTACTTAGATTACGCCAATGCGCTGGCGGGCCGTGATGATGACATGGTCTGTTTTGCTATTAAAGCCAACAGCAACTTAGCGGTACTGAATGTATTAGCACGTTTAGGTGCAGGCTTTGATGTGGTTTCTCAAGGTGAGTTAGAGCGTGTTTTAAAAGCCGGTGGTAAAGCGGAACGTGTGGTGTTCTCTGGGGTTTCTAAGCAGTCAGTGGAGATTAGACGTGCGCTAGAAGTAGGTATTCACTGCTTTAATATTGAATCTGAAGCAGAGCTGGAGCGTATCGATCAAGTCGCCGCGCAAATGGGCAAAATAGCGCCTATCTCTTTTCGAGTGAATCCAAATGTTGATGCAGGCACGCACCCATATATATCAACGGGGTTAAAAGAGAATAAATTTGGTATTGCCATTGATGACGCGCTGCGTATCTATCAGCGAGCAGCCAGTTTAGAGCACGTAAAAGTGACCGGTATGGATTGTCACATCGGTAGCCAGTTAACAGAATTAGCACCTTTTATGGATGCGCTAGATAAGCTGCTGGTGTTGATCGATGAGCTACAAGCAGTTGGCATTGCTATCGAACACTTAGATCTAGGGGGTGGATTAGGTGTTTGCTACACCGATGAAGTGCCGCCAAGTGCGGGCGAGTATATCGCTGCAGTACTGGAAAAAATCGGTGAGCGTGCGATAAATTTGGTGTTTGAACCGGGTCGCTCGATTGTTGCCAACGCCGGTGTACTACTGACAGAAGTAGAATATTTAAAGCATAACGAGAGCAAAAATTTCGCCATTGTCGATGCGGCAATGAACGATATGTTACGCCCATCGCTCTACAGCGCCTATCTTGAAATAGTACCGTTGGCGGTTAGTGATGAGCCTGCTACCCACCATTATGATATTGTGGGGCCGGTGTGTGAAACCGGTGATTTCTTAGGTAAGGATCGCGCTTTGAACATTAGCGCGGGTGATTTGCTGGCGGTATGCTCGGCCGGTGCTTATGGTTTTACTATGAGCTCTAATTACAACACCCGTACCCGTGCGGCAGAAGTGATGGTTGATGATAATCAAGCGTTTGAAATACGGGCGCGTGAAAGCTTTGATGATTTAATTAAAGGCGAGCAGTTACTGCCTAATTAAGACAGTTTATGCTCCTTTAAAATAACAACAATTGGATAGAAAAATGTTACTACGTTTTACCAAAATGCATGGGCTGGGCAACGACTTTATGGTGGTCGATTTAGTGACTCAGCGCTACAAATTTAATCCGCAAATGGTAAAGCGTCTGGGGGATCGAAAACTGGGGGTGGGTTTTGATCAGCTGTTGATTATTGAAGTACCCTCTAACCCTGAAATGGATTTTCGCTATCGAATTTTTAACTCTGATGGTTCAGAAGTTGAGCACTGCGGCAATGGCGCACGTTGCTTTGCTTTGTTTGTGCGCGATAAACGCTTAACGATACAGAACAAAATCAATGTCGAAACGGCCAAAGGCAATATGATTCTGACGATTCGCGAAGACCGTCAGGTGGAAGTGGATATGGGAGCGCCTATCTTAGAGCCCGCTCAAATCCCCTTTATCGCCGAACAGCAACTTGCGAGTTATCCGCTGCAGGTTGCGGGGCAAAATATACAGATAGCGGCGGTGTCTATGGGTAACCCGCACGGTGTCTTAGTGGTTGATGATGTTAGCACGGCGGCTGTTGAAACATTAGGCATTGCTATCCAACAGCACGGCATTTTCCCAGAGAGTACCAATGTGGGGTTTATGCAAATTGTTAGCGATCGCGAAATAAATTTACGCGTTTATGAACGCTCAGTCGGTGAAACACTGGCCTGTGGGACTGGTGCTTGTGCGGCTGTTGTAGCAGGGAGAAGGTTAGGGCTGTTATCTGAGCATGTTAAAGTCAATGTGACCGGTGGTGACTTAGAGATTGCATGGGGCGGGGGTGAAGAAGACTCTGTGATCATGACGGGCCCTGCGACCAATGTATTTGAAGGAAAAATGTTTATATGAGCCAAGACAATCAGCAGCAAACTCCAGCGCCGACACTAACACGTGAACAAGTCGCCGAGTATTTAAAGACGGACCCTGAGTTTTTTATCGAGTACCAACATTTGCTTGAAGTACTGGCCGTTCCCCACGAATCTGGAGCTGCGGTGTCGTTTGTTGAGCGCCAGTCCTCTATGTTGCGCGAGAAAAATAAAAAACTGACCGTCCACTTGTCCGATTTTTGCGATGCCGCTAGACACAATGATGTACAGTTTGAAAAAACTAAGCGCATGGTGTTATCACTGCTAGATGCACAGAGTCTAGATGATTTAGGTGATGCGCTGGAAGAGAGCTTGTGCCGTGATTTCTACGGTGATGCCACCTCGTTGATTCTGTTTGCCGATAAGGAATTAACCGTTAATAACCGTCGCATGATGCCCAGAGCAATGGCAGGTATAGTAGAGCCGTTAATGCTCTCCAACGAGCCTTGCTGTGGCAATTTATCGGCTGCTGAAAATCACTTTCTGTTTGCGCAGCGCGCGCCGATGATTCAGTCGGCGGCGGTGATCCCGCTGGTACAAGGCGAGACAATTGGCTTGTTGGGAATAGGCAGTTACGATGCAGAGTATTTCCAGAGTAGCCAAGGCACCATGTTCTTAAGCTATGTCGGTGAAGTGCTGTCGCGTGTTGCTAGCCGTATATTGCACTCAAAGCTTAACAACCCCGCGTAAAACAGCACTAGAGGGTAGCCCTGATGAGATCTTTCAGCGCCACCAAAGGTTTAACTGCCCCGCTTGAACAATACCTTGCTCAATTGCAAAAAGAGCGGGGTATCTCTAGCAGCTCTCTTAGCAACTATCGCAGTGATCTGGCGCTTTTTCGGGACTTTATCGCCGACTATCGCATTGCCCAATGGGCCGATGTCACTAATGTGCAAGCCCAAGCCTTTATTGAAGAAACCAAAATACGGCAATTAAGCGCTGCGACAGCCAAGCGTAGACTCAGTAGCTTGCAGGGATTTTTTAACTATTTAAGACGCAGCGCAGTGATTACGCGCGACCCTTTATTAGGCTTTAAGGTAAAGCCTGTTACATCCAGCACTGAGCCTGCGACAATTGAGATAGATAAAGACCTATTGCAGCGCTTTGTTGCTGATGGTTTCATCTCGCGACGTGACAAAGCCATTGTTGAATTGCTACTTTGCTGCGAGTTATCACTGGCGGAATTATTGACTTTAGAGTTGTTTTCAATCGATTTTTCGCAAAATAGTATCCAACTTCACAGGGAGCATGAAGGGGATGTTAGCTTGCCTTTAACGGCCACTGCGTTTGCGAGTATCAAAGCGTGGCTGGAACTGCGTATGGCGCTGGTTACTTTTGAGCAGAGCTTGTTTATCTCTGAAAAAGGGCAGCGCATTAGTATCCGTACCTTGCAGTTGGGCATCGCGCGTATTGGCAAAGCACAGGGGGTGACCCCTTTAACGGCTAAAGCGATAGCGCATGTCAGGCGTAAAGCGGTTGCGCCGCAAAGCGAATCCTTGGCACCCGCGCTAAATATGAACTCAGCGCACTTATCACAACTACTTGAAACTTATAAAAAGATTAAACCTAGAGGTTAAAACACATGATTAAGTGCCTGAGCTTTGACTTAGACGATACGCTTTGGGATATCCGTCCGGTGATTGAACATGTCGATACCACTTTATATCAATGGTTAGCTGCGCATGCACCCGCTTATACGCAGATGTTTGCAGCGGATAACTTTGCCCTGTTGCGTAAAGAGGTCATCGAGCAATACCCGCATCTTGCCCACTCTGTCACCGATATTCGCCTCAAAGGCCTAAATTTAGGGTTGGCGCGTGCTGGTTACAACGCTAATAAAGTCTCTGTGTTGACCGCAGAGGGCTTTGCAGTGGCATTGAAAGCGCGTCAGCAAGTGAGCTATTTTCCGCATGTTTGGCAGGCACTGGATCAGCTAAAAGCGCAAGGTTATGTGATGGGGGCAATTACCAATGGCAATGCCGACATTTACAAAGTGGGTCTCGGTCAGCACTTTGACTTTCAGTTTAATGCCCATGAAGCGGGGGTGGAAAAGCCACATCCAGCCATTTTTGAAGCGATGTTAGCGCATATTGAGCTGGAACCTGAGCAAGTGATCCATATTGGCGACAACCCGATTGCCGATGTACAAGGCGCACAGGAGTTAGGCATGGCGACTATCTGGATTAATGTGATCACCCAAGAGTGGCAGCATGAGTTTCGCGCTGATAAGGATGTCAGCTGTATTAGTGATTTGCCGGGCGCGGTGCAGCAGATTGTCGATGAGAAGATGAAAAAGTAGAGACTTTTGGTTGCGGGTTGCGGGTTACGAGCTACGAGCTACGAGCTAAATGATAGCTGTGCATTATCGGTTGTTTAGGGACAATTTACTCAAGACTCAAGACTCAAGACTCAAGACTCAAGACTCAAGACTCAAGACTCAAGACTCAAGACTCAAGACTCAAGATTAAAAAATTATTTACCACAGAGGGCACAGAGGCGCTGCGCTGCACAGAGAAAAACAAAAAGACTAATT
>Ga0209395_1001657_pt1 | contig 30793 bp, 22 predicted proteins | sample GOMGulsemesocosm_3_FD_184635 | JGI IMG/M metagenome (GOLD analysis project Ga0209395, IMG submission 184635) | Methane-oxidizing microbial communities from mesocosms in the Gulf of Mexico - GOM9D Gulf of Mexico (SPAdes) (version 2) | ecosystem: Environmental > Aquatic > Marine > Cold seeps... | reverse complement strand
GAAGCTGCAGATGAATCACTCGATGATTTATTTTAATATCGATGGAATGAAATAAGTAAACGAAGAATGGCGCTGCTTTATACTAAAGCTAGCGCCATTTTTATACCTAAACTCGTCATATTACGAAGCGATAGTTGCTGCAACCTGCTTATTAATCACTTGCGCAATATCATTAAAACAAGGACGCCTTACCGAACCTTTGCGATACAGCAACACAACTTTCCGCGTTGGTTCAGGCTCAACAAATTTAATATATTCAACACCTTCAGTAAATCTAGTACGCGGAATGGCTAAATGTGGTAATAACGTCACCCCCGCATCTGCAGCAATCATATGACGTAGCGTTTCTAAGCTCGTTGCTTTAAAGCTCTGGTCTTCTTCTGCTCCCGCTGTAAAGCAGTAATCCATCGCTTGATCACGTAGACAATGACCATCTTCTAACATCAATACTTTCTCACCACGTAATTCTGACAAATCAACACGATCTCGGCCGTTAAAACGGTGTGAGCTAGGAATAATCAGTTCTAATGGTTCTTTATATAATTCAATATGACCATATTTTTCCATACCCGGTAAGTAAGCTAATAACAGACAATCCAACTCACCTTCGTCCAACTGCTTTAATAATTCATGGGTTTGGTTTTCATGTAAAAACATGTCTAAATCAGGAAACTGTTTCTTCATCGATGGCACAATGAGCGGCAGTAGATAGGGTGCAACAGTTGGGATCAGACCAATATGAATAGCCCCTGCCGTCGGGCTTGCATAACTCTTAGCGATTTCTTTGATCGCTTTCGACTCTAATAATACCGTACGCGCTTGATCAGCAATTTGTTCACCCGCAGGGGTGAACAACACCTTTCTTGATGTACGTTCAATCAAGATAACATCCAGTTCATCTTCTAATTTACGGATCTGGCCACTGAGTGTCGGTTGACTAACAAAGCATTTTTCAGCTGCTTTTCTAAAATGCTTCAATTCTTGTAACGCGACTAAATATTCTAAATCTCTTAAGTTCATATCGACTCAACTCAAACGGTAAAAACAATTAAATACTCATTACTAATTCGTACAGTCTATCAATAAACTAACAATAACCACACTATTAATAATGAATAATCATGATTAATTACCCATAAATAGGATAATTATAATCATTTATGGCAATTTACACTTCTCAGCCGTTTAAATTCTAGGTACTATCGTGACACTGCTTTTAAATTAACATATTGATAACAATGTTTTTCACTGTGTTTCTTATACTACAATAAAGCAAAATTACTCAGTAACGGATTACTGTTGTAGCAATAATAAGGATGTTATATGCACTTAAAAAAGTTAAGTTTCTTAGCTATTTTTCTGCTGTCATTCAGCTTAACTGGCTGTGGCGGAGACAATTTAGAAACGATCAGTAGTACGAATAGCGATAGCACAGATGATAGTTCTAGTGATAGTTCTACTGATGGCTCTGGCGATAGCTCCAGTGACAATAATGTTTATACCGCCACTTTCGATACAATACCGAGAATTATTCAGCGTGGACAAACCCTTACCCTCAATTACCCTTTAGACAAAACGACCCCCTCTGAGCTTAATTACAGTTTAGCAATCACAGGTACTGCGGTAATGGGGACAAATGATGATTACACCATGAGTAATGCCTCAGCACTAACTTTTGCTTCTGGCTCTAATAATGCAACACTGACCATCACTACCTATGTAAAAGAGGACGTATACGATGCACGTACTTTAACCCTCACGTTTACAGATTCCTACGATCAACAATATAGTCAACCTTTCCTTATTTCAGGTAATGTATATCTTAATGATACTGGGATAAGTGATTATTCTGATACCAATAATTTCACTCTCGGCGTACAGCCAGGCGGAGATCTTGCTTTACAAGATGCGGCGTATGGACTGGATGTCATCATTAATCCCAGTGCACTAGCAAACGCTGGCGGTGATAGCCAAGATCCAAGTAGTCAATTCTATAAAAATAGTCGCGATATCGACAATAACGATACTGAATACAAAGGCCGAGCTGGATTTCGTTTTGTGAAGATAGGTAATGACGGTATGGCAAGAACAGCTAACAGCACGAACTATAGCTGTGTTAAAGATGAAGTCACCGGATTAACTTGGCAGGTCAAAGGACCAAACAACATATTAACCAATCAAGAAACCGATGATAGCTTACCCGACCGCTACTTAATGCAAGATAATAGTAACTATAATGCCGCTAATTTTGTCTATGCTTGGTACCCATCTAAGCTAGGCACAACAGGCAAAGGATGGAGGTTTACCCTCAATGCCGGTACGCTTGATACCGCCACTGACGATTCCGACTATGCCAATGCAGCCTGTGGCTATCTCAAAGATATCTCGGGAAGAGAAAACGAACTTTATTGCAGCTCAGGCGCCTATACAGACGAAGTAAACTTTTTGGGTACATGCGGTCAAACCAACTGGGTGGTTCCCAGTGTTGAACAACTAAGAGGCATCATTGATTACAGTAAAGTGACAGATTATTCAGCTTTAGCACTTGCCACTGATCATGCTCTAGATAGCGACTTCTTTGATTGTTCAGGTAATGACTGCGTGGTTAGTAATGATAGTAACCCCGTTTACTGGACTTCATCACAGGTGAAGGGCGCAGAATCTCTGGCTTGGTGTATCAATCTGCAAACAGGTAGCGTTAATACCTGTAACAAAGACGAAGGGCGTAAAGTAATGCTGGTAAGCAGTAATATCCCTGCTGAATTTTTCACTCAAGCTGCTGATGATTCAGAGGAGTAGGAACCATGACTATGATAAAACCAACAACTATATTACTACTGGGTTCGAGTCTATTTAGTATCGCAGCTATTGCCGCATCCGATCCGGTCAACATTAACTGTGATAGCGCGCTCTACCAAGATTACACACCTTCTGATTTCATTGATAATAAAGACGGCAGCGTTACCGATTTGCGTACCAGCTTAACTTGGGCAAAATGCACTATAGGGCAAACTTATACATTGTCATCAAACTCATGTTCAGGCAGTGGCGCGATCAGTTATGAAACCTGGGGTGACGCCCTTACCGCTGCTGAAAGTTACAGTATCAATAGCATTACCGGTTGGCGTTTACCCAATATTAAAGAATTAGGCTCACTCGTCGATCGCAGCTGCGCGGAACCCAGCATTAATCTAACGCTATTTCCAAATACAATATCGAGTGTTTATTACTCCAGTACCCCATTTAAAGGCAGCACAACAGGTGCTGAATATAGTCATCTGGTATCACGGGTTATTGATTTTGCTAAAGGCACTGAAATGCCACTCGGGCAACATGATAGTTCATTAACAACTTATACGGTGCGTGCAGTAAAAGGTGGTTATCGATGATCGATAAACAATAAGCGATAAACATATCGATTAAGATCAACAACGGCGAGCTTAGCTCGCCGTTTTCATTATTCATAAGACCTTACGCTATCAAGCTTAAATCAACTCTAATTCAACCATAGCAGCGCGAATTTCGTCTTTTGTACCTTGGGTCAGTTCAATAACAGGTAAACGGCACTCAGGCTCACACAAGCCTAATAACGACACAGCATACTTCACACCTGCAGGGCTAGTCTCTTTAAACATCAAGTTATGCAGCGTGATCAAGCGATCTTGTAAATCTCTTGCTTCTAGGTATTTACCCGCGAACGTTAATTCCTGTACTTGTGCATACAGTTTTGGCGCTACGTTAGCAGACACCGAGATCAAGCCGTTACCACCCGAGACATTATAAGCAACAGTGGTGCAGTCATCTCCAGAAAGGAAAGAGAAATCATCTTTAATTAATTGACGCTCTAGCCAAGGACGCGACAGATCACCTGTCGCATCTTTAATTCCGACCACATGTTCCAATTCGGCCATACGCGCTAACGTTTCAGGCTGGATATCAACAATCGCACGACCTGGAATATTGTAAACAATGATAGGCAGGTCATTATTATCGTTAATGGCTTTAAAATGTTGGAACAAACCTTCCTGACAAGGACGATTATAATAACCAGCCACATGTAAGGTCGCGATCGCACCAGCAGCTTGCGCATGGTTTGATAATAAGATTGCATCCGTTGGATTATTTGAACCTGCACCAGCGATCACTGGTAAACGTCCTGCAGCTTGGCTGACAACGATATCAAGGATCTGGCAATGCTCTTCTAATGACAAGGTTGGACACTCGCCCGTTGTGCCAACAGCTACGATACCGTGCGTACCCTGCTCTACATGCCAGTCAACGAGATTACGTAATGCTGGTTCATCAATTTCATTATTTTTAAACGGGGTAACCAAAGCAACAATTGAGCCTTTAAGTAATTCTTTCATTGCTGATTTATCGGTGACCGTTGAGTTAACACTCATAGAAGCTCCATTTCGGTTATAAAAAAACCTCGAATACATAAATTGCGTTCGAGGTTTCTATAGGGATTTATATGTTCTCGAATCACATGCTACGCTGGCTTTAATTTGCCTTGTTTATATTGTTTTCGTTTTAAATTAAGCATGTGACGTTCTCATTTTGATGAAAAAAACATTTAAGCGTTTATTATTTATCGTTTACTTTTTTATTATCTGTCGTTTAATAGTTCTCCATTCACCGCAAAATGTCAAGCAGGATAATGCATACGCAAAATCAAACTAGGCAATCCCACAGGGTAAAGCGACGTTAGGATACATAATCAGCAAACCGAAAGGAGAAGATATTGAAGGAGTTTGGGTATATACTCTCCGACCAAATCTTCGACCAAATTAAGTAAAGAGTCCAGACCCATGATCAGCAATAGCTATACCCTAGCAAGTCAATTACTCGCGCGTAATACTGCACATTTTGAAGACAAAGACCTGTTGATTGCGGGTTACATCGAAGATACGTATCCAACTGAATTAGCTAAAATAGCGAAAAAAGTAACCTTATTCAGCTATGATTATTCCGCTAAACTACATTATGATAATGTCAGTAATATTGATAACCATTGCTCGACTGAGTATCAAGCCGTTAAGAAACACCAAGTTGCTTTGATTTATATGTCAAAGTCAAAGGCTGAAGTTGAGTATCTATTAGCTAACATTACTGAACATCTTGAAGATGGTGCGATGATCTTCATGGTTGGTGAAAACAACGCCGGTATTCGCAGCGCCAATAAATTCTTTGCCCCATATGGTGATATTTGTAACAAACTCGATGCCGCACGTCGCAGCTCATTGTTTGTAACAGAATTAAATAAACCAGTAGCTAAATTTGTGCAAGATGATTGGGTTACAACTTTCCCTATCACAGCAAATGGCATTGAGTTAACAGTCTGTACATTACCGGGTGTCTTTAGCCACGGAAAACTGGATACGGGCAGTAATATCCTGCTTAACAACTTACACAAGAAGCCATCCGGTCGTGTGCTTGACCTTGGTTGTGGTGCAGGCATTATCGGTAGTTATATCGCTAAGCGTTTCCCAGAAAGTAAAGTTGAAATGACAGATGTGAGTGCGCTTGCTGTTAAATCAAGTCAGTTGACCTTAGCAGCGAATGAGTTAGCCGGTCAAGTTTACCTTTCTGATGTGTACTCAGATGTTAGCGGCACGTTTGATTATATTATTTCCAATCCACCTTTCCATGCTGGACTAAAAACCCACTATGCAAGTACTGAAACATTCTTAAAAGAAGCCAATGGTTACATCAACCCACGCGGTCATTTAGTCTTAGTGGCGAATAGCTTCCTTAAATATCCAGAAATTATCGAAGCTGCTTTTGGGCATTGTTTATTACAAATAAAATCATCTAAATTCTGTGTCTATTACGCTAATAAGTAAGTTCGCGAACAAATAGTTACATTAATAAATAGCATAAATAAAAACGCCCATCACAATTCGATTGTGATGGGCGTTTTTATTATTAAGATTAATGCTTACATTGTACTAAGCGTCTCTTGCTTCTGCAGATAACTCATCAATACGTTTTTTCATGATCGCATGCACGTCTTTTGACAGGGAGCGAACTGCACTACGCTCCAAGCCCGCTGTGGCAATTGGATCCATAATTTCAATAATTACTTCGCCATTATCCCAACGGTTTAATTTAATTTTATTATGGGTATTTGAGCAGCAAACTGGTACTACAGGTACTTCTGCTTGAATCGCAGTATGAAATGCCCCCGTCTTAAACGGTAATAAGCCACGGCCACGACTACGCGTGCCTTCAGCGAACATCCAAATACTCAAGTGACCTTTACGGATACGATCTGCCACTGCTGAGATAGTGCCGACAGCTTTGCTCTTGTTATTACGATCGATCAGGATGTTACCTGATAGCCAATAAACAAAACCAAAAATTGGTACCCAAATCAGGCTTTTTTTACCGACAGATACTGTCCCTGGTTGTACCGCAGCAGTCATGGTGATCAAATCAAAATTGTTTTGATGATTGCCAACAAATACATACGGGCCAGCATCATTCAAACCAGCTGGTTTGCGGACGATTAGCTTCACGCCCAAAATACGCGCTAAACGAGAGAAATTTCTCGCCACGCACGCCACATGTTTTGGGTTTCGCGGTTGTAAACTAAAGCGCAAAACACTCATGACCAATAAGTAGATCATAAATAGCATGACCAAGACTAAACGACTAATAAATAACATTTGTAACCCTCTTTTAACATCATCGCAGTATACCGAGCCGGAACTCGGTGTACAAGCGTTAGCTGAATTATTCTTCCGCTACATTTAAGTTATCAACACGCTGTAGTCCACGTGGTAATTTGAAACCACGACGCCCACGTTCACCCTTATAATGTTCTAAATCAGCAGGTTTTAATGTTAATTTACGTTTACCGGCATAAAGCGTTACCGATTGTCCTTCCGGAACAATTGTCAGCATTTGCACAAACTCTTCACGGCTTTTAACTCGTGCAGATGGGATATTCATTAATTTATTACCTTTACCTTTCGATAATAATGGTAATGACGATAACGGGAATATCAACATCCGGCCTTCGTTAGAGATAATTAAACAATGGTCTGTGGCTATATCAGTCACAGCTTGTGGCTCAATAACTAAACCACCAGCCGGTAAAGTTAATAATGCCTTACCATTTTTATTACGACTGACCATATCACTGAACTTACCAATGAAACCATAACCGGCATCAGAACTGAGTAAGAATTGCTGGCTATCATCCGCCATCAGTGCATGAGTAAATGTTTGTCCGGCCGCCAAGGTAAATCGTGTTGTTAATGGCTCTCCCTGACTACGCGCCGATGGCAGTGTATGTGCATCAAGTGCAAATGAACGGCCACTCGAATCAATAAATACCGCAGGACAATTGCTGCGTCCTTCTGCGGCATCTTTATAAGCATCACTGGCTTTATAACTGAGTCCTTTGGCATCCACATCATGACCTTTAGCACAGCGCGCCCAGCCTTGTTGTGATAACACCACCGTAACAGCTTCATTCGGCATTAATTCTTTTTCTGTTAACGCTTTAGCTTCTTTACGTTCGATGATTGGTGAGCGACGTTCATCACCAAACTTCTCGGCATCCGCAATTAATTCTTTTTTAACCAAGGTTGCTAGACGGCGATCTGAACTTAATAGTTGTTCTAATTTATGGCGCTCGGTATCTAATTCACCTTGCTCACCACGAATACGCATCTCTTCTAGTTTTGCTAAGTGACGTAACTTAAGTTCCAGTACCGACTCAGCTTGCTTCACTGACAAAGCAAAACGTTCAATTAGCTCTGACTTAGGATCGTCATAGTTACGAATAATCTCAATAACTTCATCAATGTTTAAGAACGCAATTAACAAACCTTCAAGAGTATGTAAACGTGCTAATACTTTGTCTAAGCGGAACTGCAGACGACGACGTACAGTGACACGGCGGAACTCTAACCATTCTGATAATATTTTCTTTAAACCTTTAACCTGAGGCTTGTCATTCAAACCTATCATATTCAAGTTAACGCGATAGTTTTTCTCAAGATCAGTACTGGCAAATAAATGCGCCATTAACTGCTCGATATCAATACGGTTAGAACGAGGGACTATAACTAAACGGGTTGGGTTTTCATGATCAGATTCATCACGTAGATCCGCAACCATCGGCAGCTTCTTCGCTTGCATTTGCGCTGCGATTTGCTCTAGGATTTTACCGCCAGAAACTTGATGTGGCAGTGCACTAATGACAATATCCCCACTTTCCAGAGTGAATACCGCACGCATCTTAATGCTGCCTTTACCGGTTTCGTAAATTTTGGCAATGTCTTTTTCTGGAGTGATAATTTCCGCTTCTGTCGGATAATCAGGACCTTTCACATAGGCCATTAATTCTGACAGTTCGGCTTTGGGTTTATCAATTAAATGTAAACATGCATTGGTAATTTCGCGCACGTTATGTGGCGGGATATCCGTCGCCATACCAACCGCAATACCCGTCACACCATTTAATAATATGTGTGGTAAACGTGCAGGTAATAATTGTGGCTCTTTCATCGTGCCGTCAAAGTTAGGTAGCCAATCAACCGTGCCTAAACCCACTTCACCTAATAATACTTCCGAGAATTTAGATAATTTAGCCTCGGTATAACGCATCGCTGCAAATGATTTCGGATCATCCGGTGCACCCCAGTTACCCTGGCCGTCAACGAGTGGATAACGATAAGAGAAAGGCTGTGCCATTAGCACCATGGCTTCATAACAAGCACTATCACCATGGGGATGATATTTACCCAATACGTCACCAACAGTACGTGCCGACTTCTTATATTTAGCCCCTGCATGTAAACCAAGCTCAGACATAGCATAGGTAATACGGCGTTGAACTGGCTTTAATCCGTCACCAATATGAGGCAAGGCACGATCCATGATCACATACATGGAATAGTTCAAATATGCTTGCTCGGTAAATTCCCTTAGCGGTTGTTCTTCGACACCTTCTAAGCTCATATCAATAACGTCAGTCATTAAGATTCCTGTTATTTAGAATAAATAAAAATTTCACAATCAAAAGCGAAACAACATATGCTATTTTTTAGCATTTATATTATGATGAAACGCGCAATAAAATTATCTTAGATAATCACAACAAATTGTGTTAATTAGATGAGTTATAGATAGTTATTTCAACTATAACTCGCCAATATTGTAATTATCTAAGGCGACTTTAGTTAGCTCAAAATCCGATTAAAAACAAAAATGACAGGAAATTAATCATGGGGAGCAGTGCATTATATTCTCTTATCGAAAAAACTAAATTATTATTTCCATCATTAACGACACGCGTCAAGGTGTTACGTAGTGTGTATAAATCACTACCAAATATCCACCGTAAATTACTCCCCGTATTATCACTGATTATCGTGGTATTACTTATGCTGCCTGAAACAGATAATACCGCCAACAGCCAAGTTAGATCCAGCGAACGAAAATCAATTACGCTGACGATCGCACCAACGCAAAATGTAGCAAATAAAGCAGGCCTAGAACAGAGTCAAACCAACAAAACCCCGCCACCAGTTAAAATTAAACTACTCGATCCTGAAAATATCGATGGAGAATGGCGTGCACATGTGATCCGCAAGGGTGATTCTGTTTATCGTATTTTCCGTCAATACGATATTCCTTCTGCAATCCTACACGATTTAATTGCATTACGAGCACCAGAGCAATACATTACCCAGGTCAGGCCTGGACAAATCATGTCATTTTATATTGCGACAACAGGTGAGTTAATCCAGCTAAGAATTACTGATGTAGATAATGAACCAGCACTATTTTCGTTACGTGAAGACGGTAGTTACATTTATCACTAACACAATACTGAATGAACATAGCACTGAATTGAGGTAGCTCGAATCTATATAGTTCGAGGCAAGCTAAGCGCACACTCGATTTCGCCCTGACTCTTTGGCTTTGTACAGTAGCTTATCTGCCTCTACAATCACTTCGTCAGGGGTTGTTGTTGAACTTCGGCCCTGGGCAATACCTATACTTATTGTTACCTTAACGGTTTTTTCGATTACTTCCACCTGACAGCTGTCAGTATTTTTAGACTCTTCTTCCTGCGATTCTCTGCGCTCGATTGGCTGGCGAATTTGAAAAGGATAATCAGCAATTAATGCTCTAACTTCCTCTAAATAAGCAACACAGTTTGACGCCGATTTACCTTTAAACAAGATAGTAAACTCTTCACCACCATAGCGATATACTTTACCTCGTCCTTTCACTGTCGCCAATTGTGACGCCACCATTTTTAATACCGAATCACCAATATCATGGCCATAGGTATCATTGAATTTTTTAAAACGGTCAATATCCAACATGGCAATACTATACTTGCCACTCAGCTGAGTCAGTTCAATATTTAACGCACGGCGACCCGGGATACGGGTAAGCTCATCAATAAAAGCTTGTTCATGGCTGCGTTTTAATATACTTAACAGCAGAACAACCGCACTCATGGTAAACATGCTGGCTGATATCCACTGCTGCTCAAATTCAACCACAGTCAATGTACACGCCAGTAGTGCACTCAGGAAGGCTTGATCGGAAGACACATCTCTAAACAGCATTAATATCGCCGCAGTCAACACCGCACAGATCAATAAACCCAGTAATATGTTGGGTAGTACCGACACATCACCGAATACCAAGATCCAAGGTTCCATTGCAGTCAACAAGTCACTTACCAAAGGTAATTGTTCGGGCTGAATAAACCAATAAAAAACGGCACCTTGCAAGATGAAGAAAGCATGATATGAAAGCGCTTTAAAGGAAAACAGTGAGCGTTCAGGTAAGAATAATAACAACACTAAATTAGCGGGTAATAACAGCACCAGAAAATAATATTCAAATAACGTACTGCCAATCGCCAGCGGGGTTTGTAAACGTTGCTGGATTACGTTGTAAGCCACCAGCATCAGCAACGCAGCAAAACCACTACGACCTTGCTTAAAGAAGTGACTCAGTATGATCACCAGCAAAAATAATATATTCGGTAATTCAACTAACATACCTTGTTGCGCTGTTGAAAGCACAGCAAAAAACGGCGGGATCAAAAGCCCTGAAAACATAATTACAAATGTAAGTAATAACCTTAAATACATTGACGTCACTTACTGCAGTAGCGCAAAATCAGCGCGGTAATTTATATTAACCAGCTCCAATTTACTAGGGAACTAGTCCAATTTTCGATTAACTCAATTCAATTTTAGTAATCTGTTAACTTGGTTCAATTTTAGCAATATAGTAATTAACGGAAATAGCGGCGGAGCTCAATCCCATCCCAATCGCGGTAATAAACAACAACATGATCTCGTTAAATACCAACCCCTCAATATTAAACTCAGTATTATATAACTGAGCAAGGTTGAGCACGGTGTCCTCCATCCAATACACCATAAATATAGTCACTAGCCAAGCTAAAATACCACCGATAGCACCATACCAAAATCCGGTATATAAGAATGGCCGTTGAACAAACTCATTAGTCGCACCAATTAATTTTAATACTTCGATTTCTTCACGGTTAGATAAGATATTTAAGCGAATGGTATTGCCAGTAATTAATAAGACCGAACTTAATAATAGTACTGATACCACTAGCACGGCATCACTAAAAATAGAAATAATACCTTCTAAACGTTCTAACCACATGATATCTAACTTGCCTTGCTGGACTTCGGGTTCGCGTTCTAACTTAGCTAATAACTCTTGCGCGGCAATGGAACTGCGGTAATAAGGTTTAGGAGTAACAACGACGACTGCCGGTAATGGGTTATGGTCTAACAGGGTTAATGCCGATACTAATCCAGAAGCACGCTTGAACTCTTGCATGCCCTGTTCCTTAGAAATGTACTCAAAGCTATCAACCTCTTTGTAGGTTTTTAAGCGCTGTAGCAAATTTTTATAACGAGACTCGGGTAAATCTTTTTTTAAGAATAAATTGATGTCCGTCGGACTGGTCCACTCTTGGCTTACTGCCTGGCTATTTTTTAAGACCACGTACAAGGTGCTCGGTAAGGCTAAACTAACCCCTAGAACCAGCATAGTCATTAATGAAGCAATCGGTGTACGCCACACATCTGTTAAACTCGATATAGCCTGATGAATATGCTGCTGACAACGAATTTGAATACGTTTAATAAATGAAGCATCTGGTTTGTTCGGTTGCTTGTTCATACTAAATCCCTTGTAACTCGTCATTACACATCTCACCAGCCTTAATACGTAAGGTGCGATAACGCATTTTAGCAATCAAGCCCAAGTCATGGGTAGCAATCAGTACAGAGGTGCCGGTACGATTAAACTCTTCAAATAGTTTGATAATTTCCATTGATAACTGCGGGTCTAAATTACCTGTAGGTTCATCGGCAAGCAACAATTTGGGGCGAGAAATAATCGCTCTAGCAATGCCCACCCGTTGTTGCTCACCGCCAGAAAGCATCGGCGGATAACACTTGGCTTTATTGTATAAACCCACTTTATCTAATGCTGCTAATACCCTATTTTTAACTTGTTTGGCGGTATAACCCTTGATGATCAAAGGTAATGCTACATTATCAAAAATGGTACGATCGACAAGTAAGCGATGGTCTTGAAAAATAATACCAATATCACGACGTAAAAATGGTATGTCAGATTTACTGACTTTACTCACATTACGACCATTAAGAAAGATATCACCTGCGCTTGGTCGTTCTAACATGCTAATTAGTTTTAATAAGGTACTTTTACCGGCGCCTGAGGGACCTGTTAAAAAAGCCATTTCGCCTTTCTCAAGATGAAAGTTAACTTTCTGTAATGCGCTGAGGCTGCCAGGATAAACTTTAGATACATTATCAAACCGAATCATGATGACCGCGTCCTTGGTATGTGCTCGTATAAAATCTAGAATAGTGCAATCGAATACTCATCGAATTAACGATGAGTATTCTGGTCAATATACTGCTAGCGTTATTTTTTATCTTCGTTACTAAACAGCGCTTCAATAAACTCTTCCGAGTTAAAGGTACGTAAATCATCAATACCTTCACCAATACCGATAAAGCGAATTGGGATCTCAAATTTATCTGCCACGGCAAAGATAACACCACCTTTGGCGGTACCATCTAACTTGGTTAAGGTAATGCCAGTAAGACCAACCGCTTCTTTAAATAGTTCCGCTTGGCTCAGTGCATTTTGACCAGTCCCCGCATCAATCGTTAACATGATCTCATGCGGTGCTGTTGCATCGTGTTTTTTCATTACACGAACAACTTTCTTCAACTCTTCCATTAGGTGCGCTTTATTTTGTAAGCGCCCAGCTGTATCGGCAATTAGCACGTCAACATCTTTCGCGGTTGCCGATTGCATCGCATCAAACAATACCGACGCACTATCTGCGCCAGTGTGTTGGGCTACCACAGGGATATTATTTCGCTCACCCCAAACTTCCAATTGCTCAACAGCTGCAGCACGGAATGTATCACCAGCCGCTAGCATTACCGATTTGCCTTCAGCCTGGAATTTCTTCGCCATTTTACCGATAGTCGTGGTTTTACCAACACCATTCACGCCAACCATTAAGATCACGTGTGGTTTGTTGTTAGTATCAATAACTAATGGTTGATCTACTTTATGTAATAGCTCTGCCATATCTTTCTTTAAGATATCGTACAGAGCTTCAGCATCTTTTAATTGTTTACGTGATGCTTGCTGCGTTAAATTATCAATAATACGCGTGGTTGTTGCTACACCCAGATCGGCAATTAATAACTGCTCTTCAAGTTCTTCAAATAACTCATCATCGATATGCTTGCCACGGAAAAAGTTTTTAAAGCCACTACCGATATTGCCTTTGGTTCGTGATAAACCACGCTTTAAACGGGTAAAAAATTTGTCTTTATTAACAGGCTCATCAACTTCAGAGTCAGCCGACTGTGTATTAGTAGATGCTTCTGCGATCACTTCGTCTTGTGTAGCAAGGTTTGACTCTGTTACCGCTAGTTCAGTGTTCTCAGGCTCGACAGTTTCAGACTCAACTGCAACGACTTCAGGTTCAGCTGCAACAACTACATCAGTGTCAGTCGTAACTATATTTTCTTCAGTAACAATATGGTCATTAGCCGTCGTTGCGCTATTTTTTTCAAAGTCAGCGATAAGTTGCAAGTCAGCTGCTCTACGGAGGGATTTTTCCTCATCAGTTTCGTCATCACTCGACACTAATAATTCCGGATTCAGTTTATCTTCATCCGTATTTTTTGCTTCTTTTTTACCAAAACCAAACCAATTCTTCATGCTTTTTTTTGCCATTTTTAGAAAACCTTACTTTCGCCAGTCTTGAACTGCTACAATGACCCAATATCAATATGATGATTATATTATCACCTTTCTGTCCAGACAAAGAATTACTATGGCAAAATCTAGCACAAAACAACAAAATCAACGTCCTTCTGGACATATTCGGATCATCAGTGGTCAATGGCGCGGTCGAAAACTGCCAGTTAAGGATGTGATAGGTCTTCGTCCGACTACCGACCGAGTGAAAGAAACCGTATTTAACTGGCTATCTCCCTATGTACGTGACAGCCATTGTTTGGATCTATTTGCTGGTAGTGGCGGGTTAATCTTTGAAGCCTTATCACGCTATGCTGATACTGGGCTACTGTTTGAGAAGGATGCAGGCGCAGCCGCACAACTACAGCAAAATATTAATTTGTTAAAAGCAGAAAATGCCCAATTAGTACGTGGTGATACACTACAGCTATTAACCAAGGCGCCAGCACAACGTTATGACATGGTGTTTATCGATCCGCCTTTCCGTCAAGATTTACTGGAAGAATGCTGCGCTAAGCTTGAAGCAAACAACTGGTTAAGTGCCGATGCGGTAATTTATATTGAGCGCGAGAAAGAACTTAATCAAGTTAAGCTACCCGCTAACTGGACGATTTTAAAAGAAAAACAAGCCGGACAAGTTTGTTTTGAATTATATCAACGTCAGCAATAACGATCGGTAAGCGTGAATATTAACTCGCGGTTAACCGACCATGAGCTGTCGATACTGGCGCGGTGATATACCCACCAGTTTTTTGAAATAACGTCCCATGTGGCTTTGATTCGCAAAGCCACACTGTAATGCTATATCCGCCATGCCAGTTAAGTTATCTACGAGTCGTAACTTCACCTGCTCTATGCGAACCGCCATTAGATACGCTTGCGGGGTTTGTGCCATGCTCTGTTTAAACATCCGACAAAAATGATATTCACTCAATTGTGCTAATTCCGCCAGTTCTGCAAGATAAACCTGACGATTAAAATTCGCCTGCATGTAATCACACACTAACGCTGCCACCTTTGGTGATAAGCCACCCTTCACTGCCGTGGTTAATTTGGTTATGCCCATATTCTGTAACATCGACACTAAAATGGTATTGGTCACTTGCTCCATCGCCAGATGATCATTGCCACTCTGCCAATCACTGGTTGCCATACAGTGACGAAATAATGCTTCAGTCGCCGCATCGTTGGTAAAGGTTAATTCCGGCAGTTGTAACATGCGCGGATCAATATCAAATACTTTTAACGCCAGTTGTTTGAGATAATCATCATTGAAATATAAATGCATAAATTGCTGCGTTTGCCCCAGTTGCCAATGGCTCTCAGAATCTTTTGGCATCAGGCAAAATTTACCGGGTGCACCGAATCCCGAGTTAACATCGGTGCGGTGGGTTTCATAACCACCAGACATATACAAACTCAAGGTATGCTGCTTATCGTTCACATAATACAAACGATCATGCTCATTTTGATAGTGCGCCCACGACAGTGCATCCGTTAATGACGTTTGTCGTAAACAGATCTTACTGGTTGATTGTTCAAAGCTGATTTCACTCTCCTCAACATGAGGTAAAGTAAGATCTAACTGTTGGTTTATGGCTGGTTTTATTAACGGCATACCAAAATACTACCATTAATGGCAGATTGCTCAACCACGACCGTGATCAGGGTTCTCATTAAACCGCAATATTGTGTTAGTTTGGCCAATATCGTGATATTTCTAGCGCCAAAATATCGCCATAATGCAGATTAATTAATTGTGGTCGTAATAAAGAAGGAGCCGCTATGTCAGCATTACTCTACGTTTCAATGATATTTATTTGGGGATTTTCATGGATATCTATCAAGTGGCAACACGGTGATGTGCCCATGGAAGTATCTATCTTTTACCGTTTTGCTATCGCAGCAGCAGTCATGTTCATTATCGGTAAAATGTGGGGGAAACTACAACAGGTAAAACGTCAGGATCACGCTTTTTTAGCGTTACAAGGCGCGTGCTTATTCTGTTGTAACTTCTTAGCATTTTACAGTGCAACCTTATATATACCCAGCGGTTTAGTAGCGGTATTCATGGCAACTGCGCCGGTATTTAATGCCTTTCACAGCAAACTATTTTACCAGACCCAAACCAATGCGAATTTCTGGTTAGGAGCACTGCTTGGGCTTAGCGGTATTAGTTTGCTATTTGCGGGTGATTTACTTGAAGCCAACTGGTCACAAGAGACTTTATACGGTTTATTGTTCGCCCTACTTGGCACTTGGTGCTTCTCAATGGGTAATATGCTGAGCATACGTAATACCAAGAATAATGTGCAGCCATTTACCGCCACCAGCTACGCCATGGTTTATGGTTGTATTGCACTGCTAGTGATTATCCTAGTCCGTGGCATATCGTTTGAATTTACCATGACAACTCAGTACGTCGGCAGCTTATTGTACCTTGCCATTCCAGCATCGGTACTGGGTTTTACTTGTTATTTGATTTTGGTTGATCGACTCGGAGCCAGTAATGCAGCATACATTTTAGTGATCACCCCGATTGTCGCCTTGAGTGTATCAGCGGTATTTGAAGATTATCATTGGACGCTCTATTCAACGCTAGGACTGATATTAGTGATACTCGGCAATGTATTAACCCAACGTAAAAAGCCCTTGCTAGTACGCACTAAAGTGCAGTCATTAAAGGTGAGCTAAACACTAAGAGAAAGATATAAAAATGCCCGTATAACAAATTGCTATTCGGGCATTTTAGTGATCAACCAGAACGATTATCGAGTATTCATTAAAGTAAGCCTGCTGTTGCTAGCAGGGATGCTAGCCCCCATGGATGGGTTCACGGCGGGCAGAGCGACTTTAATCAATACGGCATAGAGCGAGTCGTTATTCAGGCGCATAACCTAAGTTAGGCCCTAACCAACGTTCGGCTTCTTCAAGCGTCATGTTTTTACGTTCGGCGTAATCTTTCACTTGGTCTTCCTGAATAGACGCAACCGCAAAATAACGTGATTCAGGATGGGAGAATATCCAACCTGATACCGCCGCACCAGGCCACATTGCATAAGACGATGTTAATTTCATACCAATACTTTCTGGATCAAGCAACTCCCAAATAGTGCCTTTCTCGGTATGTTCAGGACAGGCCGCATAACCTGGAGCCGGACGAATACCTTGGTATTTTTCACGGATCAGATCATCGTTATTCCACTCTTCTTCAGGTGTGAAACCCCACTCTTCTTTACGCACTAACTCATGTAAACGTTCGGCCATAGCTTCCGCTAAACGGTCACACACAGACTGGATCAGAATAGCGTTGTAATCATCTTCAATGCCTTTGAAGTAATTAGCCACATCATCTTCACCGATGCCGCCAGTTACTGCAAATGCGCCCACATAATCGAACTTACCTGACTCTTTTGGTGCCACGAAATCCGCCAAACAATTATTATATTGTCCCGGTTTTTTCTTGGTTTGCTGACGTAAATGTTCAAGCTTAGTTAATACTTGTGACCGCGTTTCATCGGTATACACTTCGATGGTATCGTCATTGACAGTATTGGCAGGGAATAAACCAATCACACCATTCGCTGATATTTTAAAATCGTCAGGCACACCGTCAAGACCAGCGCCTCCTTCTTCTAAACGGTCAAGCATGTCATTAGCATCATTAAATAACCGCGTCGCTTCTTCGCCAACCACTTCATCGTTAAGGATACGAGGGTATTTACCCGCCAGGGTCCATGTCATGAAGAATGGTGTCCAATCGATATATTGACGTAATTCTTTAATCGAATAGCTAATGTATTTCTGCACACCCAATGTTTTCGGTACTGGAGGTGTATAGTTAACCCAATCAATCGGTGCTTTGTTTGCACGCGCTTGCTCTAAAGTAACAGGTGCACTACGCGGACGTTTACGGGCATGCTGTTCACGTGCCGTGTCGTATTCCTTCGCCATTCTAGCGACAAGTTCAGGTTTTTTAGTTTCTGACAATAATGCCGAAACGACACCTACAGCGCGTGATGCGTTCGAAACATAGATAACAGGTTCATCATAGTTTTGCTCAATCTTAACCGCGGTATGCGCTTTAGACGTTGTCGCGCCACCAATTAGAATAGGTAGTTTGAAACCTTTACGCTGACATTCTTTTGCTACGTGTACCATTTCATCCAATGATGGTGTGATCAATCCTGATAAACCGATAATGTCGCAGTTTTCTTCCACTGCTTTTTTCAGAATATCATCGCAAGAGACCATCACGCCCATATCAACGATCTCATAGTTATTACACTGTAAAACCACGCCGACAATATTTTTACCAATATCGTGCACATCGCCTTTTACCGTAGCTAATAATACCTTACCGTTGGAAGAGCCTTTTTGTTTTGATGCTTCGATATATGGGTTTAAGTAAGCTACCGCACGTTTCATTACCCGCGCTGATTTAACTACCTGGGGTAAGAACATTTTACCCGCACCAAACAAGTCACCAACTGCATTCATGCCATCCATTAATGGACCTTCAATAACTTCTAGTGGCAATGTTGCTTGTTGACGTGCCTCTTCGGTATCTTCTTCAATAAACTCGGTAATACCTTTGATCAGGGCATGCTCTAAACGTTTATTAACATCAAAACTGCGCCATTCTTGCGTTTCCGCTTCCACTTCCACGCCGGAATCTCGGTACTTGTCGGCAATCGCAAGCAAGGCTTCCGTAGCATTATCATTGCGATTAAGAACCACATCTTCAACAGCATCTAAAAGTTCTTTCGGTAGATCATCATAAATCGCTAGCTGCCCTGCATTGACAATACCCATATCCATGCCTTCACGGATACAGTAGTACAAAAACACAGCATGGATAGCTTCACGTAACGGATTGTTACCACGGAATGAGAAAGATACGTTAGATACACCACCCGAGATCATAGCATGCGGTAATTCACGTTTAATGTCTTTTACAGCTTCAATGAAATCAACCGCATAGTTATTATGCTCATCAATACCCGTGGCAACAGCAAAGATATTTGGATCAAAGATAATATCTTCTGGTGGGTAATTTAATTCATGCACTAAAATGTCGTAAGAGCGCTTACAGATCTCAAATTTACGTTCTTGAGTATCCGCCTGGCCATCTTCATCGAAGGCCATTACAATCATTGCTGCGCCATAGCGGCGAATTAATGTGGCTTGACGACGGAAGTTTTCTTCACCCTCTTTCAATGAAATTGAGTTAACAATCGCTTTACCCTGAACGCATTTAAGACCGGCTTCAAGAATTTCCCATTTCGACGAATCGACCATAATTGGCACTTTCGAAATTTCCGGCTCTGAAGCAACGAGGTTTAAGAAACGCTGCATACAATGCAACGAGTCAAGCATGCCTTCATCCATATTAATATCGATGATCTGTGCGCCCGCTTCTACTTGCTGCTGAGCAACATGCAGTGCTTCGTCGTAATTTTCTTCTTTAATCAGACGCTTGAAGCGTGCAGAACCGGTTACATTGGTACGCTCACCAACATTAATGAACAAACTATCTTTAGAAATGGTTAATGGCTCAAGACCACTTAAACGACAAGCAACCTCGATTTCAGGTAATTGACGCGGCTTAACCCCTGCAACGGCATCGGCCATGGCTTTAATGTGCTCTGGCGTAGTACCACAACAGCCACCAACCATATTTAAGAAACCAGCTTCCGCCCATTCCTTAATATGCACAGCCATGTCTTCTGGGCTTAGGTCATATTCGCCAAATGCATTCGGTAAACCGGCATTAGGATGCGCGGTGACATAACTTTCAGATATACGTGATAGTTCATCAACATATTGACGTAATTCATCTGGCCCTAATGCACAGTTAAGACCAAAGGTGATCGGCTCTGCATGGCGTAATGAATTATAAAAAGCTTCTGTGGTTTGACCCGTCAATGTACGACCCGAGGCATCGGTAATGGTACCTGAGATCATGATAGGTAATTCGTAACCGAGCTCTTCGTATACCGTTTTCACCGCAAATACAGCCGCTTTGGCGTTCAAGGTATCAAAAATAGTTTCGATGAGAATAATATCTGAACCGCCTTCTATTAAGGCTTTGGTTGATTCGATATAAGCTTCAACCATAAGGTCAAATGAGGTATTACGGAAAGCGGGATCGTTTACATCAGGAGAAATAGAACAAGTTCGGTTCGTTGGACCCAGTACACCAGCCACAAAACGGGGACGGTCTGGATTCTCAGCGGTTTTTTCATCGGCAACTTGACGGGCGATACGTGCGGCTTCACGGTTAATCTCTGCCGATAATGATTCCATATCATAATCAGCCATCGCGATCGTCGTCGCATTGAAGGTATTGGTTTCGAGAATATCCGCACCAGCGTCAAGGTACTCTTTATGAATATCAGCAATCAGCTGTGGCTTACTTAATACCAATAAATCATTGTTACCTTTGACGTCACAATGCCAGTCAGCAAAGCGTTCACCACGGTAATCTGCTTCTTCTAATTTATAGTCTTGGATCATCGTACCCATGCCGCCATCGATAAGCATGATACGTTGTTTTAATTGCTGTTCCAGTTGCTGTTTATTTTTTATAGTAGCCACAAGATCCCTCGTTTTATGTACTGCAGACTCAATCCTGAGTCTTATTATTTGATACTAATCTACACGTACACGTGACGTCTATAAATCATTATATTTATAGACTGTTACATTTATAGATCGTTTAAGTCATATGGCGTTTGTTGATAAACATAATAGTTTAACCAGTTGCTATAAAGCAGATTACCATGACTACGCCAAGTAACACGAGGGGCATTTTCAGCATTATTACCTTTATAGTAATTAGCCGGTACCTCGGCCTCAACACCGTCGGCAATATCTCGCATATATTCTTGATGTAAGGTGTCTGCACTGTATTCAGGGTGGCCAGTGACAAATACCTGGCGGAAGTCTTTTGATGCAGCCAGGTATACACCGGTCTCGTCATTCGCAGCTAAGATGTTTAGATCTGTACCTGCAAACATCGCTGTAGAAAAGTTGGCATAACGCGACATAGGTACCGGAAATTCATCATCAAAACCACGTACTAGCGGGTTATGGCGGTGGAAAGTTTGCTGTGGATAGACACCGGAAAATTTTGTCTCGTGGACTTTTTTATCAATACCGTGCAAAACTTTTAATGCAGCTTGTGCAGCCCAGCATAAAAATAGCGTAGAAACGACATGGGTTTTAGACCAGTTAATGATCTCTTCAATTTGTGGCCAATACACCACTTCCTCATGCCCGACTAACCCGAGTGGCGCACCGGTAATAATCAAGCCATCGTAATTGTTATGACGAATACGCTCAAAATCATGATAAAACTCATCAATATGTTCTTGCGGGGTATTCTTAGAGGCACGGTAATCAATACGTAATAGCTCTACATTTACTTGCAGTGGCGTATTCGATAATAACCGTAAAATTTGGTTTTCAGTCTCAATTTTCTTCGGCATAAGGTTAAGAACAACAACCTGCAGCGGTCTGATTTCTTGCTTGGTTGCGCGAGATTCTAACATCACAAAAATATTTTCATTACCTAATATTTCTGCAGCTGGTAGCCCGTCTTTAATTCTAATCGGCATTATTCCCATCCTTAAGTAATAAAATAGCCATCCAGAAGTCTACCTCAATTATCTAGCCTTTGTAAGTCTTCTAGCTCATTTAATCTCATATAAAGCCATTTACAACGTCTGTTTTTCGCGTTTTCTGACTTCTGGTTCAGTTTATATTAACCATAACTTCCTATTCAGTTGACCATAAAAGTGTTTATGTATAGGATCGCCAGCTTGCAAGGAGCGCGACCTATTGCCAATGGATTTATCACTTACTTATTCTTAATCTAAAGGTTTGCAAACAATGCTCACTTACATCTATTTAATTGCCATCACTGCCGAAGCTATGTCTGGTGCATTAATGGCAGGTCGCCGTAATATGGACGTCTTCGGCGTGGCAGTTATCGCCTTTGTTACCGCGCTTGGTGGCGGTACAGTACGCGATCTATTATTAGGTAATTTTCCAATCTCTTGGACTCAGCATCCCCACTACGTCTACATCACTATATGCGCGGGTTTATTTACTATTTTGATTGCCAAACACATGAATCATTTACGCCGTTTATTCTTGGTACTTGATGCACTGGGTCTGATCGCATTTACTATTATTGGCTGTAACGTGGCGATGAAACTGGGTTACCACCCAACGGTGATTATTATGGCGGGTATGATAACGGGTATTTGTGGTGGGGTATTACGCGATCTACTCTGTAATCGTACCCCGGTGGTATTCAGTAAAGAGATTTACGCAGGTATTTCGTTATTAGTGGCAGTGCTTTACCTTGCTTTAGAGACGTTTGGTATTGACCACAATATTAATCTTGTTGTGGCCTTCAGTGTTGGTGTCACTTTGCGTTTATGTGCTATTTATTGGGAATGGTCATTGCCAACCTTTCGCTACACATCGGAAGAATGGGATTAAATGGCTCTTAATTGTACTAAATGTACTAGCGCTGACTAAAAAAGCGTAACCAGGCTTGGAGTAAGATTTCAAAATCCTCCAAGCCACACACTGCTACTGTTTCCGCATCATAAAAATTCATATCATCTTCTAGCTCTTCACCAAAATCAATTAACTCCGAATTAGCACACGCACACACATCTTCTTGAGTCAGAGTTAATGTCATTTCTTCACCAATTAAACGGTATTCTTGTTTTTGACGGGCTTTTAATAAGTCGATCTCAGCTTGGATCAGTGCGATAGTGGCTTTATCCGTGCCTAAAGTGCCTTGTATCCAATTACCTAACGCCATCTGTTCCATTGATATTATCACCCGATAAGTATCAGTTAGGGTATCTTTACGAAATTCAAAATCCACGGTTATGCCTGCTTCTTAGTTATAGATAATAGTTTAATAGGGTTATCGAGGGGATTGTAGCAAACAATGACGGAAACAAAAACGGCTCCCGATTAACGCGGGAGCCGTTTCATTATTTTTCTATTTCGAACTAACTAATTAACAATAAAGTCGTAACGATATTAGTTGTTAATTAAACTGCTTCTTGAGCAATAACTTCGTTCGCTTTCTCAATATAAGAAGCAATTTGATCGAAGTTTAGGTAACGGTATGTATCCGCTGCCGTAGCATCAATTTCAGAAGCCAGTTCCATGTACTCAGCAACTGTTGGGATCTTACCTTTAATTGCCGCTACTGCAGCAACTTCAGCAGAACTCAGATAAACCATCGCACCAGTACCAAGACGGTTCGGGAAGTTACGTGTTGAAGTAGAAACAACTGTCGTATTATCACCTACACGTGCTTGGTTACCCATACATAGCGAACAACCAGGCATCTCAGTACGAGCGCCCGCTTTACCGAAGATTGAGTAGTAACCTTCGTCACTTAGTTGTGCAGCGTCCATACGCGTTGGAGGTGTTACCCACATACGTGTTGGTAGTGAACCGTTGAATTTCTCAAGTAATTTACCAGCTGCACGGAAGTGACCGATGTTAGTCATACATGAACCAACAAATACTTCGTCAATTGCTACACCAGCAACGTCAGATAATAGTTTCACATCATCAGGATCATTTGGACAAGCTAGGATAGGTTCTTTCACGTCAGCTAGATCGATTTCGATGATCTCTGCATATTCTGCATCAGCGTCAGCTTCAAGCAATTGTGGATCAGCAATCCAAGCTTTCATTTCAGCAACACGGCGAGCAATCGTTTTTGGATCGCCATAACCTTCTGCTATCATCCAGTTTAACATCACGATGTTAGACTCTAGGTATTCAATGATCGGTGCTTCGCTAAGTTTGATTGAACAACCTGCAGCAGAACGCTCAGCAGATGCATCTGATAATTCAAATGCTTGCTCAACTTTCAGCTCTGGTAAACCTTCAATTTCTAGTACACGACCAGAGAATGCATTGATTTTGCCTTCTTTCTCAACAGTCAGTAGACCTTTCTGGATCGCATAGTAAGGGATTGCATTAACCAGGTCACGTAATGTGATACCCGGTTGTAGTTCACCTTTAAAGCGTACCAAAATAGACTCTGGCATATCCAGTGGCATAACACCCGTAGCAGCTGCAAATGCAACTAGACCAGAACCCGCAGGGAATGAAATACCTAATGGGAAACGCGTATGTGAATCACCACCAGTACCAACAGTATCTGGTAATAACATACGGTTTAACCATGAGTGAATTACACCATCACCTGGGCGTAAAGATACACCCGCACGGTTACGGATAAAGTCAGGTAACGTATGATGAGTTTGTACATCAACTGGTTTTGGATAAGCAGCTGTATGGCAGAAAGACTGCATAACTAGGTCTGCAGAGAAACCAAGACAAGCTAGATCTTTAAGTTCATCACGTGTCATTGGACCCGTAGTATCTTGAGAACCAACCGTCGTCATTTTTGGTTCGCAATATTGGTTAGGACGAACGCCCGTTACACCACATGCTTTACCAACCATCTTCTGCGCTAAAGAGTAACCTTTGCTTGAAGCAGCAACATCTTCAGGTAGACGGAATACAGTTGAATCAGCTAGACCTAACGCAGCGCGAGCACGTGTTGTTAAACCACGACCGATAATCAGTGGGATACGACCACCAGCACGCACTTCATCAAGAATTACATCTGTTTTAATTTTAAATTCTGTAATTGCAGCGCCAGTTTCGTTAGCTTTAACCACACCTTGGTAAGGGTAGATATCAATAACATCACCCGTGCTTAGGTCACTTACATCAAACTCTAACGGTAGAGCACCTGAATCTTCCATGGTATTGAAGAAGATTGGCGCAATTTTAGAACCGATACAAATACCACCACCACGTTTGTTAGGTACGAATGGGATATCATCACCCATGCACCATAACACAGAGTTAGTAGCTGATTTACGTGAAGAACCCGTACCAACAACATCACCAACGTAAGCAACTGGATGACCTTTTTCTTTCAGTTCTTCGATAGCTTGTAGTGGCGTAGCAGAAACACCTTCACGCTCATTTTTAAGCATTGCAAGTGCATGCAGTGGGATATCTGGACGAGACCATGCATCAGGTGCAGGAGATAAATCATCAGTATTCGTTTCGCCAGGTACTTTAAACACAGTTACTGTAATTTTTTCAGCAACTTCAGGTTTGCTTAAGAACCATTCAGCATCAGCCCAAGACTGTAATACTTGTTGTGCGAATTTATTACCCGCTTTTGCTTTTTCTTCAACAGTATAGAAAGCATCGAACATTAATAGTGTGTGTGATAAGGCTGTTGCAGCAATTGGAGCAAGCGCATCAACATCAAGTAGTTCAACCAATGTTTCGATGTTGTAACCACCTTGCATCGTGCCAAGTAATTCAGTAGCACGTTCTGCAGATAAGATCGGAGATGTCGCTTCGCCTTTAGCAATCGCTGTTAAAAAGCCAGCTTTAACATAAGCAGCTTCATCCACACCTGGTGGTACACGATTGGTTAAAAGATCTAAAATAACTTCTTCTTCGCCAGCGATTGGTGCTTTTACCAATTCAACTAGGCCAGCAACTTGTTCAGCATCAAGAGGTTTAGGTACAACCCCATCAGCGGCACGTTCTTCGACATGTTTACGATAAGCTTCTAACACGACTCATTCCTCTTAGTTTATGCCACCTATGGTGGACATCCTTGTTATATTTAATCTTAACTTACTAATTTGTTATGTAAATTCGACACTCATTTAGGTGAATTCAGTAATAATAAAGTCAAGACCTCTTGCAGAGTGTTCACAAATATAACATTTTTAACCTAAAATTAAAATTAAAGCAGCAAGTGCAGAAGGCTTTTTACATCAATACTCAACATTCATCAAATTTATGGCATAAAAAGCATTCCTAATTTACATGAATGGTTCTAACTCGTATTTAGCACTTCAAAAGCAAACACCACAACCATACCTAATGCTAACCTAGCCACAAATACTTATTTAAAAGACCCTCAAGGGCCTTTTTATGGCTTATGCTTTTATGAGACAGTTAATAGGCATTCTTATTCATAAAACCTTTAAATATGGTTAAGAAAATAATTTTAATATCGAAAAATACAGTCCAGTGACGGATGTATTGTAAATCAAACTCAATACGTTTTTCCATCTTCTCCAAGGTATCTGTTTCTCCACGCCAACCACTTATTTGTGCCCAACCAGTGATACCAGGCTTAACCTGATGACGAAGCATGTAATATTCTACTTGTCCTCGGTATTCTTCATTGTGGGCTACTGCGTGTGGCCTTGGACCTACTACCGACATATCTCCAATTAGTACATTAAAAAATTGCGGTAGCTCATCTAAAGAGGTTCGACGTAAGAACCCGCCTAAAGGGGTGATCCGCACATCATTTTTGGTTGCTTGTATAACGTTGTCATTATTTTCCATTACCGTCATAGAACGGAACTTCCATACCTGAATTTCTTCACCACGCAGACCATAACGACGTTGTTTGAATAATACCGGACCTTTTGAGGTGAGCTTAATGCCAATGGCAATGGCAAGTAGAATAGGTGCGATTAATAGTAAGATCAGTAAGCTAACAATAATATCTTCCATCCGCTTGATCCAATTTTTTGCGCCCAAATAGGGTGATTCAAATACACTAAGCGTATCGACACGGCCGATATGATCAATACGAGCATGCATTAAACCAGACATCACCAGATCAGGTACAACATGTACGTCCACTGTGGTATCACCAAGTCTCGATATTATGTCTAATAGTCGTTGTTCTGCAATACTCGGTAATGCGATAAACAGGACGTCGAGCTTACCTTCACGGGCTTCATCTACCGCTCGTTCAATACTGCCAATGATAGTTAAATCATTATAAGTTCTAGATGCATCACGATCATCATAAAAACCAACAAAATCATAGCCGAGTTCATTGTGCTTAGCCACTTCATTAAAGAGTTTCTCACCGCGCTCTGTTGCACCAATAATAGCCATTTTTTGTAAATTGAAGCCTAATTTACGACGTGTTACTTTCAATTTATGATTAAGGTAACGCCATGAAAACATCAGTACAAATGCCTGAGTAAACCAAATGGCAATAGTGACCCTTGAGAAATCACTCGTTTGCTTAACTAAAAATAATGACAGAATTAAAGCAAGAAAAGCGACAATAAGCGCTCCCCATGATGTTAATACCATTTGTTGAAATTGATTAACCCGCCAAGATCTATAAATCTCAAAGAGCTCAGCCATATATAAATATACAATCAAGGTAGTTAGCATAGCTATAAGGTAATTATCATCTGGCGTGATGCCATAAATAGCCAGTGCCAACCAAAATGATCCGACTATAGTAGATATGTCTAATAACCGATATAAAAAGGAATATGTATTACTACTAATTTTAAATGTTCTCGATGCTTTCATTATTTAACGTCCATATTAAATTATTGAAACCAAGTTCCGACTTGTGTGAGAACTATACAAAAAACCAGTTCTATCAATGCATTAAATGCTACTTCATACTTCAATATTGATTAATAACATCCAAATAACGCACTGCATCGACGGATTAATGTTACACAAAGTTATTACTTAGGTATTTAGGACTCAATAGGAGGTTAATGCTGAAAGGATATAAAAGGAATGACAACGCTATGTCTAATGTAAATCATGATTGTAAATATATGACGCCATACTTTCCCCGTTATAAATAACGAGTAAAGTATGGCGTTATCTTGCCAATTACACTAATGAGTAATTAAAAGTTATTACCAATAAACAGATAACCTGAAGAATGGCCACCTTCGGCATAACCGTAAGATAACATTACCGGACCTATACCAGTATCTAATGCAATAAACACGCTACCAGCAGAAATGGTTGAATCAAAGCTGACGTCATCTTTATCATTCCACACATTACCCTGTTCAATTGAAGCCCCCATATACAGCGGAAATGAGAATGCGCCAAGGTTGTTATCCAATAAACGATGGCGATAAATTAAAGCAACCAAGCCTTTATAATTACCAGTAATTTCGTTGATGCCATAACCCGAGAGATTTTGGAAACCACCGAGCCCGACTTCAAATGTTGGGGAAATAGGTGGTCCATCATAACTCGCCATTGATGCTTTCAATTCAAAGGTCGAGCGATTAAATGATATTGCATTACGCCAATCTAAACTGAAGAACACATTATTTTCGTCACTATTTAAGTAATCACCGGTATCAACATACACGTCGGAATCAAGCTTAAAACCTTTTGTTGGAAAAGATATATTATCAAATGAATCTAAACGCGTTTTTAAATACCAACCTTGGCTATCAAAATCACTTTTAATATTCGCCCCAATGATTTCAGCTGTACCCGCTTGATAATAACTGCCTATCGCAATCTGAGCCCAAGAAAATGGAATAACGCCTAACTCGGCGTAGACACCAACTTGCTCGGTTTTAACCGGGAAATATTCAAATACCGAACCAAGAGGGTCCAGTGTCGGATCGTTAACGGAACTTACATATAACTTACTTTCATAGTCTTCTAGACGTACACCGGTTTTAAAGAAAAAATTCTGATTATAATCAATCGGTGAATAAAATTCGGTACTGATGTTCGAATCTGAGCCATACACTAACTCGGTACGCCATTCTGCACCGAGTCGATTTAAATCACTCAATATGTATTGCAAGCCTATTTGTTGACGATCGTCACTGGTGGTTGACTCTTGAATGTTAAATTTAAAGTCGACATAACCAGGACCCCAGCTCTTTTCGACCACATTAATGTGCAAGTCATGCACAGCATTTTTTTCAGTGATACTGTAATCAACTTTTTGAAATAGATTTAACGCATAAAGTGCATCCAATTGCCGCTCGAGTTCCGCAACTGTGATCTTATCACCGCGCTTTAAGGTTAATTTATTTTCGATCACTCTCGGGCTTAAACGGGTATCGGTATTAATATTAATTTGATTAATTTCAATAATGTCTATTTGTGATAACTGCTGCTTTTTACGTTGTTTTTGTTGTTGGTATATCGCATAGTCCGCGTCTGATAGTGACAATGCGGTGAGCTTAGCACTGGCATCACCAGCGGCTTTTTCACCTCGGTCGACAGCATCCGGCATTAATGCAAAATCTGCAGTACCAATACCATCGATATCGGGGCTAAGTAGAATATCTCGTTCAGTTAATTTTAGAATTTGTTCATTGGCACTAGTCCGTGTCATCGAACTCGATAGTTGATCAAAGATAAGGAACGCGCTGGTGATCTCTTCTTGGCGATAAAGCTGTGAACCAATATCCACCGCGATAATGATGTCAGCGCCCATCTCTTGCAATACGCCGATAGGTAAATTATTCACCATACCACCATCAACAAGGTGTTGGCCTTCAATAAGTACCGGCGTTAAAGCACCCGGGATCGACATACTCGCCTGCATCACTTTGGATAAATCACCACGTTCTAATACTACTTCACGCATACTTTCAACATTGGTTGCGATGGCCCGATACGGGATAGGCAATAAGTCAAAGTGGCTAACGTAAGGCAAGCTATTGGTTGAAAGGCGTAATAATTTAGCCATGCCTTGACCTTGAACAAAACCAGATGGGTATTCCACACTGGTGCCATCAAAACCAATATTGGTTTGAATTTGAAATGAATCCTGACGCTGCTTCTCTCTTACTGAAAGTGACTCACGTGGCACGTCATCATTGTAACCTTGACTCCAATCATATTCGGCTAAGATGGTTTCGATCTCGGCAGACGAACGCCCCATGGCATACATGCCACCGATAAATGAGCCCATACTGGTACCGGATACGTAATCTACCGGGATATTATGTTTTTCTAAATATTTGATTACACCTAAATGCGCGGCACCCTTGGCACCGCCACCACTTAACGCGAGACCTATTTTGGGGCGTTGATTTTCAATTGGAGGGACGGTATCTGCTGCAGTCGCAGAGCTTAAATGAAGACTAATAAAAGCGAGAAATAAGCCATTTATCATGGTAAATGAAGAACCAAAAATCCGTTTAATCTGAAACATAGCTTGATGACGATCCTAAAAATTAATTCATCCCATCCACTGGGAACAATACGTTGTAACTAGTAACTATATTAGCAGTTCATGTTTTAAAATGCCTAATACCAATTACATTAAATATGTGATCACTTATTTAATGTAATTGGTTTCATTCTGGCATAAAAAAAGCGACCCTAAGGTCGCTTTCTACATTAACGATTAACTCGCTAAATTATTTTTTCTTCACTGCTTTTGCATTAGGAAGATCTGTAATAGAACCTTCATAAATTTCTGCAGCCATACCAACTGATTCGTGTAACGTTGGGTGAGCATGAATTGTTAATGCGATATCTTCTGCATCACAACCCATTTCAATTGCTAGACAAACTTCACCTA
>Ga0209395_1001655_pt1 | contig 30799 bp, 28 predicted proteins | sample GOMGulsemesocosm_3_FD_184635 | JGI IMG/M metagenome (GOLD analysis project Ga0209395, IMG submission 184635) | Methane-oxidizing microbial communities from mesocosms in the Gulf of Mexico - GOM9D Gulf of Mexico (SPAdes) (version 2) | ecosystem: Environmental > Aquatic > Marine > Cold seeps... | reverse complement strand
TAATCAATTAATAATTTTTTTACTACTAATTATTCGTTAATTTGTGGATACTCATAAAACCACCTATTTACAGTGGTTAGAAAATATATTATACATTGAAAAGAGAAATTATTATCACATCTGACGGGTCTACATCCATAAATTTGCCTGAATTGAATGAGCAATACCATTCAAAAAAAGGAGCTATTAAAGAAGCATATCATGTGTTTATTAGAATGGGATTAGATCTATTTTCTGACAAAGTAGCTGTATTGGAAATAGGTTTTGGTACCGGATTAAATGCTTATATAACTTTTTTAGAAAGTGAAAGAAGAGATATGGTTGTTAATTATACAGGGGTTGAGGCATATCCAGTTATTCAAGAAGAAATTGCTGGATTAAATTATGTAAGTCAGCTAGATGCAGAAGAGCATAGACAAGCATTTGTAGATTTTCACAGTACAGAATGGGAAACAAAACAAGTAATATCGGATAAATTTTCACTAACAAAAAGGAAGCAGTTTTTTAATGATATTATTGATGATAATACTCACGACTTGATATATTATGATGCTTTCGGATCACGTGTACAGCCAGAATTATGGGGAGAGGAAATTTTCGCTATTATGTATAAAGCATTAAAAAAAGATGGAGTGTTAGTAACCTATGCTGCCAAAGGAAGTGCTCGTAGAGCAATGGAAGCTGTAGGATTTACTGTAGAGCGTTTAGCTGGGCCTCCTGGAAAACGTGAAATGTTAAGAGCAAGAAAAATAGTGAATATCAATTAACTAATTCCGATGTCATTTCGACGATAGGTGAAATCTCATTATAGAGTATTCTAAATAGATATTTTTTAATAGCGAAGAAATAATGAAAATTCTAATTACAGGAGCAACAGGGTTGGTTGGAAAACAATTAGTGAAACAGTTGTTATCCGAAGGTCATCAAATCAACTTTTTAACTTCACGAAAAGAAGCGGTAGATTCGTTACCTAATTGCACGGGGTTTTATTGGGTTATAGAAAAGGGTAGTATTGATATAGCTTGTATAAAAGGGGTAGATAAAATTATTCATCTAGCTGGAGCAAGTGTAGCTAATCGATGGACTAAAAAGTATAAAAAAGAGATTATTGATAGTAGAGTAATAGCTGCTCAATTACTTTTTAAAACTTTAAAAGAAAACAGCCATTCGGTAAATCAAATAGTATCCGCTAGTGCAATTGGTCTTTACCAACATTCATATGATTCAGTTTATGATGAAGAGGCTACAGATTTTTCAAATGGTTTTTTAGGAGAAGTAGTACGACAATGGGAGCTTTCAGCTGATACTTTTTTCGGATTAAAGATAAAAGTAACTAAAGTAAGAATAGGCGTTGTTTTGGCTCATAATGGTGGAGCTTTGCGAAAAATGGCACAACCAATATCATTAGGTTTTGGTACGCCTTTAGCTTCTGGGAAGCAATACATGAGTTGGATTCATATTAATGATTTAACTCAGCTTATTGTTTTTCTTCTTGAAAATAATAAGGGAGGAGTTTTTAATGGGGTAGCACCAAACCCTGTAACTAATTCAGTACTTACAAAAGCAATAGCTAAGCAACTAAACAAATCAATGTTTCTTCCTAATTTACCTAAGTTTTTACTTCAGTTATTACTAGGTGAAATGCATAAAATGGTATGTGATAGTCAAAAAGTATCATCATTAAAAATTGAAAAAGCTGGATTTGTTTTTCAATTTAAAACCTTAGAAGATAGTTTAAAGGATTTATTATGAATAGGTTGTTATTATTTCATTGTAAAACCAACTTTTATGGTTACCTGCCATCGTTCAATGGCTCCATCTAGAATTGAACCTCTTGTTTCAACAACTTCTAACCATCTTAAATTTTTAATAGAACTTGACGCTCTTGATAATGCATTTTTTACGGCATCATCACTCGATTTATCAGAGGTACCAATAATTTCAATTTTTTTGTAAATATGATCTTCCATAATATTTTTAATTTATTTCATTAATAATAATGATTTTGAGGTGATATCTTATATAAAAATACTAATATTTTTTACAAAAAAATAATGTAATTAATTGATTTTAAATTGTTTGCTGTTTTTTTTATCAGAATTCATAGTCAATACAAATGTCACTTAATTGGTTGTCATGCTAAGTCTACCGAAATATATTATGTGCTAATTTTTATAAAAGTAATTTTTTTTGGTGACAAATTGGCATTTCACTAGAAATGGCAATACTTTTGCCTACTTAAAATTGTAACAAGAAAATTTATTCATTAGAAATGAGTACAGAAGATATACAAAAAGAAGAAGTTAAAGGTCAAGTAGAAGATCAAAATGCTGAAACTACTGAGGTAGAAGAGCAAAAAGAAGATGTTGTAGAATTATCTATTGAAGAACAATTAACTGCTGATTTGGCAAGTGAAAAAGATAAGTTTTTACGTTTGTTTGCAGAATTTGAAAACTACAAAAGAAGAACTTCTAAGGAAAGAGTTGAATTATTTAAAACTGCAAGCTCTAGCGTAATGCAAGCAATGCTACCAGTTTTAGACGATTTAGATAGAGCTTGGGTTGAAATAGAAAAAAGTAAAGATGAAAATCTTATCAAAGGAATAGAGTTGATTAGTACAAAGTTTAAAGCTACTTTAAAAGAAAAAGGACTTGAGCTTTTAGATGTAAGAAAAGGTGATGCATTTAATGCTGATTTCCACGAGGCTATTACTCAAATTCCAGCACCTACGGATGATTTAAAAGGTAAAATTATTGACGTGATTGAAAATGGATATAAATTAGGAGAAAAAATTATTCGTTTCCCTAAAGTTGTTATTGGACAATAATATTTCGTTGAAAAAGGAATCTAAATAATAATTCCATGTATTTGGAAGATTAAGTAAAATGGCAAAAAAAGATTATTACGACGTACTTGGAGTTTCTAAAGGAGCTACTGCGCAAGAGATAAAAAAAGGTTATAGAAAAATGGCCGTAAAGTATCATCCAGATAAAAACCCTGGAGATACAGCTGCAGAAGAAAGTTTTAAGGAAGCTGCGGAAGCGTACGAAGTACTTAGTGACGATAATAAAAAAGCAAAGTATGACCGTTATGGTCACGCTGCATTTGATGGTGCAGGTGGTGGTGGCGGAGGCTTCGGTGGCGGCTTCGGCGGTGGCGGAATGAATATGGATGATATCTTTAGTCAATTTGGCGACATCTTTGGCGGCGGCGGCGGTGGCTTCGGTGGCGGCGGTTCAAGACAACGAAGGGTAAAAGGAAGTAATTTACGAATTCGAGTGTCACTTACCCTTGAAGAAATTGCTAATGGAGTAGAGAAGAAAATTAAAGTTAAACGTAAAGTACAATCTTCAGGAACAACTTATAAAACATGTACTACCTGTAATGGTTCTGGACAAGTAATGCGTGTTACCAATACTATTTTAGGACGCATGCAAACTGCAGCTACTTGTACTACTTGTAGTGGTGCTGGTCAGCAAATTGATAAAAAAGCTGCTGGAACAGATGCTCATGGTTTGGAAACTTCTGAAGAAACAGTTTCAGTTAAAATACCAGCTGGAGTAGTTGATGGAATGCAGTTGAAAGTTTCAGGGAAAGGAAATGATGCTCCGGGTAATGGAGTAGCAGGAGATTTATTAGTACTTATAGAAGAACAAGATCACGCAGAATTAAAGCGTGAAGGTGATAATTTACATTATGATTTATATGTAAGTGTACCAGATGCTATTTTAGGAATATCTAAAGAAATCAATACTGTAACTGGTAAAGTTAGAATTAAATTAGATGCAGGGATTCAATCTGGTAAGATATTACGTTTACGAGGAAAAGGAATTCCGAGTATCAATGGATATGGAAAAGGGGATTTGTTAGTACATGTAAATGTATGGACTCCACAAGAATTAAATAAAGAACAAAAAACTTTTTTTGAGAACATGAGAGAGGACGAGCATTTTACTCCAAACCCTAAAGAGAATGATTCATCTTTCTTTGATAAAGTAAAAGATATGTTTTCTTAAAATAAATCTACTTAATATAAAAAACCTCGAAGTATCTTCGAGGTTTTTTATGGGATAACAATTGATGAAAAATAAAGAAGTATTTCTGTAACATAATTGTTATTTGGGATACTTACAGATAAACTAATTATTTATGGATAATCTTCTTGTTGCTGAAAATATTGTCAAAAAATATGGCGATTATACAGCGCTTAATAATGTGTCATTAACAGTCCCTAGAGGGAGTATATTCGGGTTACTAGGTCCTAATGGAGCTGGGAAAACCTCTTTTATCAGAATAATTAATCAAATTACTATGCCTGATAGTGGTTTAGTGACTTTAGATGGAAAGCCTTTAGAGCAAAATCATGTTAAGGATATTGGGTATTTACCTGAAGAGCGTGGTTTATACAAATCAATGAAAGTTGGTGAGCAAGCTTTGTATTTAGCGCAGTTAAAAGGGTTAACAAAAACTGAAGCTAAAGAAAGATTAAAGTATTGGTTTGATCGTTTAGAAATTGGTGATTGGTGGAATAAAAAAGTGCAAGAGCTTTCTAAGGGAATGGCACAGAAAATCCAGTTTGTAGTAACAGTATTGCATCAACCAAAGTTGTTGATTTTTGATGAACCATTTAGTGGTTTTGACCCTATAAATGCGAACTTAATTAAAGATGAAATTTTAAAACTGCGTGAAGATGGTGCAACAGTTATCTTTTCAACTCACCGAATGGAATCTGTAGAGGAGTTGTGTGACCATATTGCTTTGATAGATAAATCAAATAAAATATTGGATGGAAAATTACTTGATATTAAAAAACAATTTAAATCAAATACATTTGAAGTAGGAGTAGGTTCTACAAATGAAAATGAGTTAAGAGGTCTATTGGATAATAAATTCAATATCACTCCAGCATCCTTTAAATCTATTCATGATGACATGAAGATGAAAATTCAAATAGATCCTTCAAGTACACCAAATGAATTGTTATCATTTTTAACTAATCATGGGCAAGTAAATCATTTTACAGAAGTAATTCCTTCTGCTAGTGATATTTTCATTCAATCTGTTCAAAACAATTAATTCTTCTAAAATGAATCATTTACCACTTATTATAAAAAGAGAATACCTAAATAAGGTGAAGAATAAATCATTTATCATTATGACTTTTGTAAGTCCGTTGATCATGATTGGTTTGGGATTGTTGATTGGTTTTTTGACCAACATTAATAAAAACAAAGAACGTATAATTGATATAGTTGACGAATCAGGTTTTGCGAAAGTAATTTTTGCAGACACTACATCTTCTACCAAGTATCGTATTTTAAATAATATTGATTTAGTTCAAGCAAGAGTTGATGTTGAGGAACAAGAACATTATGGTTTACTGTATATTCCTAAGGTAGATAGTGTGAGTCAGTTAGAAAACAATGTGAAGTTTTACTCTAAGGATACGCCATCGATAACACTAATAGCTGATTTAGAATCAAAAATTGAAAAGCAACTTACGGATATAAGTTATAAAAATAAGGGCTTAGATATAGAGAAGATTAAAGAAGCAAGAATCCGAATAGATATTAATCAAGAAAGTTATGCTGGTGAGAAAACATCTAAGTTAAGTGGAGGTTTAAAACTAGGTTTTGGTATGGTTTCGGGGTACCTGCTATTCATGTTTATAATTATCTACGGTAACATGATTATGCGTAGTATTATTGAAGAGAAAACAAGTAGGATAATAGAGGTAATCATATCATCAGTAAAACCAATGCAATTAATGTTGGGTAAAATATTCGGAACTTCATTAGCAGGAATTACTCAGTTTGTAATTTGGGTATTGTTGTTAAGTATATTATCAATAGTTCTTTCTTCAGTTTTCGGTGTAAATATGTCAGAAATGCAAAGTCCGCAACAGGAGATGATGCAAGAAGCAATGAAGAATGGAGATATGCAAGAGAAAATAAGTATGTTATTGAATGAAATATATAATTTACCATTAGCGAACTTAATAGTAATGTTTTTATTATTCTTTATTGGTGGTTTCTTACTTTATAGCTCATTGTATGCAGCAATAGGAGCAGCAGTAGATAATGAAACTGACACACAGCAATTCATGATGCCAATTATGGTGCCGTTAATTCTAGCAGTTTATGTAGGAGGATTCACGGTATTAGAAGACCCACACGGAACTGTAGCGCAAGTATTTTCATTTATTCCATTTACTTCACCAGTAGTGATGCTAATGCGTATACCGTTTGGTGTACCAATGTGGCAACAAATTTTATCTGTAGTAATATTATTTGCAACTTTTATAGGTACAGTTTGGTTTGCAGCTAAAATTTATAGAGTTGGAATTTTGATGTATGGGAAAAAGCCGAGTTATAAAGAAATATATAAATGGTTGAAATACTAAATGGAAAAACTTAACGCATTTTTAAAATTTAACATTAAGTTAAGTGAAGGGATACATATTACAGTAAAACAAATTTTACTTGTATTACTTGTACTTGCTATTGCAACCTTTATATTAAAGTTGATAAAAAAAGTAGTTACAAAAAAGTTAAACAAAGGAGATGAATTAAAGTTTAACTCTGTTTTTTCGTTTTCCAAATACTTTGTTTATTTAATTGTTTTGTTGTTTACTTTTGATAACATGGGGATTAATGTCACTGCTATTTTTGCGGCCTCTGCTGCTTTATTAGTAGGTGTTGGTTTGGCTCTGCAAACTTTTTTTCAAGATATTATTTCTGGTGTTTTTATTCTAGTTGATAAATCTGTTCATGTGGGTGATATTATTGAATTAGAAGGAAAGGTTGGTCGTGTCTCAGAAATTAGGTTACGTACAACTAGAGCGGTAACAATAGATAATAAAGTATTGATTATACCTAATCATAAATATTTAACATCTTCGCTTTATAACTGGACTGAAAATGGAGTATTAACACGTGAAAATATTGCGGTTGGAGTTGCTTATGGTTCAGATTTGGAATTAGTAAAAAACTTATTATTACAAGTAGCCAATAGTCATCCTAGAGTTATTCAACAACCAGAACCTTTAGTCTTATTTACAGACTTTGGAGATAATGCGCTAAACTTCAAGTTGATATTTACATTAAATAATAGTTTTGAAGCTGTGTTTACTCAAAGTGATATTAGGTTTGAAATTGATAGGTTGTTTAGAGAAAACAATATTAAAATCCCTTTTCCTCAACGAGAAGTGTATATAAATAAGTAATAGAACTATTATAATTGATTCAAAAAAAATGTTTGATAATTTTATTATCAAACATTTTTACCCCAAAAAAACTTACTTTATCTATAACTTCTTATAGATAATATAAATATATAACTTATTGTAATACAGTAAAATACCCAATAGTGGGTATTTTTAACAAATGTTAATGCTGTTAGTCGGTAAACTGTGTTTTTAATCTTGTTTTTCATTTTCTTGTATATTGATTGGATAGAATTAGCTTAAAAATTTGAGAATAATGTATATTTAAATATTCAATTTTTTAATACAATAAAATGTCAAAAATATTAGTAATCGAAGATGAGGCTTCAATTAGGAGAGTGCTAGTTAAAATCCTTTCTGAAGAAAGTAAATCGTATGAAGTTGAAGCTGCTGAAGATGGTTTGATGGGGATGGAGATGATTAAGAATACAAACTATGATCTAGTGTTATGTGATATTAAAATGCCAAAAATGGATGGTGTTGAGGTACTTGAAGCTGTTAAAAAAATAAAACCAGAAACAGCAATGGTAATGATATCAGGACATGGTGATTTAGATACAGCAGTAAAAACAATGCGTCTAGGGGCATTTGATTATATATCTAAACCACCAGATTTAAATAGGTTGTTAAATACTGTACGTAATGCTCTAGATAACACTGAACTTGTTGTAGAGAATAAACGTTTAAAGAAAAAAGTTTCTAAGAAATATGAGATGGTAGGTGAAAGTGATGCTATTTCTCATATAAAAGAAATGGTTGATAAAGTAGCTCTAACAGATGCAAGAGTTTTTATTACCGGACCAAATGGAACAGGTAAAGAGTTAGTTGCGCATTGGATACATCAAAAGAGTAACAGGGCAAAAGGGCCAATGATTGAGGTAAACTGTGCTGCAATTCCTTCCGAATTGATAGAGAGTGAATTATTTGGACATGTGAAAGGCGCATTTACTTCTGCAAATAAGGATAGAGCAGGTAAGTTTGAAGCTGCTAATGGGGGTACAATTTTTTTAGATGAAATTGGAGATATGAGTCTTACAGCTCAAGCAAAAGTGTTAAGAGCCTTACAAGAGAGTAAAGTGCAACGTGTAGGTAGTGATAAGGATATTAAAGTTGATGTAAGAGTAGTCGCTGCCACTAATAAGGATTTGAAAAAAGAAATTACTGAGGGAAATTTTAGAGAAGATTTATATCATCGTTTGGCAGTAATATTAATAAAAGTTCCAGCATTAAATGATCGACGTGATGACATCCCGTTATTGATACATCATTTTTCTGGTAAGATAGCTAGTGAACAAGGAGTAGCAGAAAAAGATTTTTCAAAAAAAGCAATAAAATTATTGCAGGAATATGATTGGACTGGAAACATTCGTGAACTTCGAAATGTAATTGAGCGATTAATTATCCTTGGAGGAAAAGAAATATCCGAGCAAGATGTAAAATTGTTTGCTAGTAAGTAAAAATAAGATAAAAAAAAGCCACTCATTTGAGTGGCTTTTTTTTATTTTTTAACAAAATCAGGTTTGTTTAAAGTGTCATATTTTAAAAACCACATAGTAGAACCATCTGGCATTGTCCATTCATGATATATATCAAAACCATAGCGTCTATAAACAATCATATTTTTTCTAATAGATGTTTCTGTGTAAATAGCTAATTTCCTTTCGTGAGCATCCGTGTATACATCGTCACGTAATTCAGCCATTGAAAAAGAAGGAGCGTCTAATCCTTGATAATTAGGGTTTACACCAGTAAATTCCCAATACATATATTTATCATTCTGAGGGCGTTGTTCTTGAATGTATTTTTGACGTTTAGAAATACCTAAGGCTTTCTTAATTCCTGAAACTCCAAAAGCAAATTTTAAATCATTAATGAAATCTCCGAAAGTTTTCTTGTTGTTTTTTGGATCAATAACATAAGCAATACCAACACCTTCTTTATTGCTAGAAAGATACAATCCGTTTTTCTTCACTGCATTATGGTATACATAAGCCCCGAGTTTTTTATATCTAGCGTCTCGCTTTCCGTCTTGTTTGACAAGTTGGTCACCAGCAGGAATAGCCTTAAATGCTTCAGTAATGATATTTATAGTTTTCTCTGACATCAATCTTTATTTTAAAGCTGTAAGATATTAAATTTTAATATATTTATAAAGATTAAATGAGTTAGAATAAAGACAATCAAGTAGAAAAGTAAATATGTTATAAATTAATAACATAACAAAGAAATATATACATATGAAAGATATAGGTATTAAGCAATATAAAGTCAATTCAGAAATTCAATTATCAGATTATAAAACAAGTGTTAAATTGGATAGTGATGATAAGGTAAAAGATGAACTTAGAAAAATTCGAAGAAAATTAGGGAAATTACAAGATACGCTGTATGCACATGGGAAATATAGTGTGTTAATATGTTTACAAGGAATGGATACAGCTGGAAAGGATAGTTTAATCCGTGAGGTGTTTAAAGATTTTAATACTAGAGGAATAGTAGTACATAGTTTTAAAGTTCCAACTCATTTGGAATTAGGGCATGATTATTTATGGAGGCATTATATAGCATTGCCTTCTCGAGGGAAATTTGCTGTTTTTAATAGGACACATTATGAAAATGTATTGGTAACAAGAGTACATCCAGAATATATATTAGGCGAAAACTTACCCGATGTAAATTATTTAACTGATATCAATGAAGATTTTTGGGAAAAGCGTTTTAAACAAATAAGAAATTTTGAAAACCATATTACTGAAAATGGAACTATAATCTTTAAATTTTTCTTAAACCTAAGTAAGTCTGAGCAAAAAAATCGGTTATTGCGTAGAATTGAATTAAAAGAGAAAAATTGGAAATTCTCTCCAGGGGATTTAAAAGAACGAAAACTGTGGGGGGATTATCAAGCTTGTTATCAAGATGCTATTAACAAAACATCGACGGCGAAAGCACCATGGTATATAATTCCAGCAGATCATAAACCTTCAGCAAGATTTCTTGTTGCCAAAACAATTTATGATAGACTAAAGGAATTTGATGATATAGATGAACCTGAGTTAAGTGTTAAAATCAAGGAAAACTTGGCTCTGTATAAAAAAGAATTAAATGAAGAATAGAGTTTTATTATTTATAGCACTTTTTAGTATAATATCTTTTGCGCAAAACGAAGATGAAATAATGCTAAAAAAAATTTATGAAACCTCATTAGTTAATGGGAAATCATATGATTGGTTAAATTATTTGTCTAATCAAATTGGAGGAAGATTATCAGGGTCTTATAATGCTGAAAAGGCGGTTAAATATACAAAAGAAGAACTTGATAAATTAGGGTTAGATAAAGTTTGGCTACAACCAGTGATGGTCCCAAAATGGGTAAGAGGGGCTAAAGAGTATGCATATGTAGAAACTGCTCCAGGGAAATCCACAGTACTGCCAATTTGTGCTTTAGGAGGCTCTGTATCTACCCCAATAGGTGGTTTAAAAGCACAATTAATTGAAGTGACTAGCTTTGAGGAATTAGAGCAGTTAGGGAAAGAAAAAATAGCTGGTAAAGTAGTTTTTTATAATAAACCAATGCAAGCTGAGTTGATAAGTACTTTTCAGGCATATGGTGGTTGTGTAGAGCAACGTTATAAAGGAGCTGAAAAAGCAGTAGCTTATGGAGCAGTAGGAGTTTTAGTGCGCTCTATGAATTTACGTTTGGATAATTACCCTCATGCAGGATCAATGAGTTATGGTGATGTACCTGTTAATAAAAGAATCCCAGCTGCAGCAATAAGTACCAATGGTGCTGAATTATTAAGTACAATGTTAAAGTTAGATAAAAATATTGACTTCTATTTTTCACAGCATTGTAAGCAGTTAAAAGATGTACAGTCCTATAATGTTATCGGTGAAATTACGGGGAGTACCTATCCTAATAAAATTATGGTAGTTGGTGGTCATTTAGATTCTTGGGATTTAGGAGATGGCGCTCATGATGATGGAGCAGGTGTAGTACAGTCTATGGAAGTATTGCGATTATTTAAACAAACTGGGTATAAACCAAAACATACCATTCGTGTAGTATTGTTTATGAATGAAGAGAACGGATTGCGTGGAGGGAAAAAATATGCAAAAATAGCTACGGAAAAGAAAGAGAACCATGTGTTTGCTTTAGAGAGTGATGCTGGTGGGTTTACGCCGAGAGGTTTTTCTTTTGATTGCTCTGATAAAAATTTTGAAAAAGTACTATCGTGGAAATCACTTTTCAAACCATATTTAATTCATTATTTTGAAAAAGGAGGAAGTGGTGCAGATATTGGCCCGTTAAAAGGAGATAATGTGCTATGTGGTCTAAGACCAGATTCTCAACGTTATTTCGATCACCATCATGCAGCAAATGATACTTTTGAACATGTAAATAAGAGAGAATTGGAGCTGGGTGCGGCTACAATGACTTCATTGGTATATTTGTTTGATAAATATGAAGTTGTTCAAAACTTAAAGCTTAAAATATAAAGGTTCTTTATCATCATGTCAATTTTTTGTATGCTAACACGTACATTTGCAATTGAAAAAAATAGCATTTGATACTTACTACTTACACTAAAGAATTTCGTTACAATTTAAAACTTGCTTACCCAGTTATATTAGGTATGGTTGGTCATACTATGGTTGGACTAATTGATGATATTATGGTAGGTAAAATTGGAACTACTGAGTTAGCGGCAGTTTCATTGGGAAATAGTTTTTTATTTATAGCCATGTCATTAGGTATTGGATTCTCAACAGCAATTACTCCTTTAGTAGCAGAAGCTGACGGAGAGGGAAATATAATAAAAGGAAAAGCGGCTTTTAAACATGGTTTATTTTTATGTACTGTTTTAGGAACGGTATTATTTGGGATGATATTGTTATCTAAACCGTTAATGTATCATATGAAGCAACCATTAGAAGTGGTTGCATTAGCAATTCCTTACTTAGAAATAGTTGCATTTTCATTAATTCCAATGATTATGTTTCAGGCCTTTAAGCAATTTTCTGATGGATTATCACAGACAAAGTATGCCATGTGGGCGACCTTATTGGCAAATGTGATAAACATTGTGTTGAACTATTTATTGATTTATGGAAAGTTTGGATTCCCCGAATTAGGAATAGTCGGAGCTGCAATTGGTACATTGATTTCAAGAATTATAATGTTATTGTTTATTTGGATGCTTTTAAAATCAAGAGAAAAGTTTACCCCGTATATAACAAATCTAAATTTTTTAGTTATCAAGAAATCAGTTATAAATAAGATACTTTCTTTAGGTGTTCCTTCAGCATTGCAAATGTTTTTTGAAGTAGCTATTTTTACTGCTGGAATATGGTTGTCGGGAGTTTTAGGAAGTAATGCGCAAGCGGCTAATCAAATAGCCTTAAAATTATCATCATTGACTTTCATGGTTGGCATGGGCTTAAGTGTTGCAGCAACAGTTAGAGTAGGGAATCAAAAAGGCTTGCAAAACTTTAGAGAATTGAGACGTGTAGCATTTTCAGTATTTTTATTAACCTTATTTATTGAAATTATTTTTGCAGGAATATTTGTAGCGTTTCATAAAATATTCCCTGATTTATTTGTGAATTATAATAACATAGCTGATCTATCTAATACAATGGAGGTAGTGAAAATTGCATCAGTATTGTTGTTAATAGCAGCTGTATTTCAAATTTCTGACGGAATACAAGTTGTAGTTTTAGGAGCATTACGTGGTTTGCAAGATGTAAAAATACCTACAGTATTAATATTTATTGCATATTGGGTAGTAGGTTTTCCTATAAGTTATTATTTAGGATTACATACGGATTTTAAAAGCTCAGGGATTTGGCTTGGCTTATTAGCTGGATTGACAGTTTCCTCAGTACTATTATTCCTGAGATTTAATTATATTACTAAAAAATTAATCAAGATTTAAAAGATATTATGGAGTTACCAAAGTTTATTTTAGGAGATAATTCTGAGTTTCCAACTGCTATTTTTATTATTCATACAGATTTCCCAAGATTTATTATCAATTTAGAAAACGATGAAATTGAATGGTTAGAAGATTTTGATAAAAATGAAGAAGAAGAATTACTTGATGAAGCTGAGATTTGTATTAAGGAAGCTACTGAATTTTATGATAAAGAAATAGCATTGTACGAAGAATAATGGAAGAGTTAATACATCTTGATCAAGAATTATTTTTGTATTTAAATGGACTTGGGACCACAACTTTTGATGGGTTCTGGATGTTTATTACGGGGAAATGGAATTCAATTCCATTGTATGTTATTTTGGTGTATTTGTTGTATAAAAAAACAGGAGCAAAAGAAACTTTAATTACTATTCTTGTTGTTGGGTTAATGATTGCTGGTACCGATCAATTAGCTAATCTTTTTAAAAAGGTGTTGTTTTTACGCCCTCGACCATGTCATGAGGAGGTTATTTTTGATATGATGCGTTTAGTAAAATCATATTGTGGTGGTAGATATGGTTATTTTTCTGCTCATGCAGCTAGTTCAATGGCATTAGCTGTTTTTCTAGGGAAAATATTTAAATCTCATTTTAAATATTTGGGAATACTGTTATTAGCTTGGGCGGTATTAGTTGGTTATAGTAGAATTTACATCGGGGTTCATTACCCAGGAGACGTACTTACAGGAATGTTTTTTGGAGTATTAATTGCCTTGTTGCTTTATAGATTACAACGGTATTTGATCTATCGATTTATGCGGTAGTTAGTTGTAATACGTTTTAAATATATTTAACAAAACCTCAGGAGGGATGTTGTTATTTTTATATTGCTGCATAATTTCCAAAGTTTTATCAATGGCTTGAATATTAAGTCCCATTTTTAAACCTAATTGATGAATCTTCTCTAATTCCGAAGATTCAATTTCTTTATCCACATTCATTAATAACAAGAGTCTGTGAAATTGTACAATTCGTTCACTTTCTGATTGAAGGTTAATATGAGGAACAGGATTAAGTATTAGTTCATCAAACGCTTCCTTTGTCACACCTATTTGATTAGCTATAATTACTAAAAAATCATATTCAACATCTTTTATTGCCTTTCCAGTTCTTGCAAAAGTAATTAACTGACTTAATGCACTTAATTTTTCTTCACTACTCATTTTTGGGAATTTGAGATTCAGTTCCGAATATAATAAAAAAAGCTCAAACAAAATGTTTGAGCTTTTTTATAGTTCCTTATGAATATTCAATAAGGTATATGAATTGTTTTTTATTTATCTTAATAAAGGATTAAGCTAAAACAGCTTTTACTTTGTCAGCAGCTTCTTTAAATGCAGTTGCAGATTGTAAAGCTAATCCTGAATCTTCAATTAATTTTTTAGCGATATCAGCATTAGTACCTTGTAAACGTACAATTAATGGTACATTCATAGCGTCTCCCATGTTTTTGAAAGCTGCAATAATTCCTTCAGCAACACGATCACAACGAACGATTCCTCCAAAAATATTTACTAAGATAGCTTTTACGTTAGGGTCTTTTAAAATAATTCTAAAAGCTTCTTCAACACGTTTAGCATCTGCAGTTCCTCCAACATCTAAAAAGTTTGCAGGTTCACCACCTGACATTTTAATTAAATCCATAGTTGCCATTGCTAATCCAGCTCCGTTAACCATACATCCAACATTACCATCTAAATCAACGTAGTTTAAACCTAAAGCTCCTGCTTCAACTTCAATAGCGTTTTCTTCTCTTAAATCACGCATTGCTAAATAATCCTTACGTCTGTAAAGAGCATTATCGTCAATAGTAACCTTAGCATCAACAGCCATGATTAAATCATCAGATGTTTTTAATACTGGATTAATTTCAAACATTGACGAATCAGATTCTACATATGCCTTGTATAAAGCAGAAACAAACTTAGTCATTTCTTTATGTGCTTTTCCTGATAACCCTAAGTTAAAAGCAATTTTACGTGCTTGGAAAGGTATTAATCCTGTTGCAGGATCAACCTCTTCTGTAAAAATTAAATGTGGAGTTTTTTCTGCAACCTCTTCAATGTCCATACCACCTTCTGTAGAGTACATTACCATGTTTCTACCAGTAGCTCTGTTTAATAATACAGATACATAAAATTCACTTGTTTCACTATCTCCCGGATAATATACATCTTCAGCAACTAATACTTGGTGTACTCTTTTTCCTTCTGCAGAAGTTTGAGGAGTAACTAAGTCCATTCCTATAATTTGTCCAGCTATTTCTTTAACCTGATCTAAGTTTTTAGCTAACTTAACTCCACCACCTTTTCCACGACCACCTGCATGAACTTGTGCTTTAATTACGTGCCAACCTGTACCGGTTTCTTCAGTTAATTTTTTTGCTGCTTCAACAGCTTCATCAGCAGTTTGTACTACAACTCCTCTTTGGATTCTAACACCAAAACTACTTAATATTTCTTTACCTTGATATTCGTGTAAATTCATAATGTACTTGTTATCTTTTTAAAGCTACGCAAATGTAAAAATATCAACGTAATAAATGGCTTTTTAATTGATTTTATTTAGATTCTGAATTTACAAACAGTTAGGTTTATAACAAAAAGTTGTAAAAATATCTATTTTGTTTGTTTTTTATTATTTAAAAAGTAATTGTGATATGTTTGCTTTTTATAATTTTATATAAAGTAACAATGGAAACAAGAGATTTATTAGCGATTGTGGAAGAGTTCAGTACTCCGGTTTATGTGTATGATGCAGAAAAAATTGAAAATCAATACAAAAAGCTTACTTCAGCATTTAAAGGAGTAAAGCAATTAAAAATTAATTACGCCGTAAAAGCATTGTCAAACATCTCTATATTAAAACTTTTTAAACAGTTAAATTCGGGTTTGGATACCGTTTCTATACAAGAGGTACAGTTAGGCTTGGTAGCAGGTTTTCAGGCAGAAGATATTATATATACTCCTAATGGAGTTTCGTTAACAGAAATAGAGAACGTAGCTGCTTTAGGTTGTCAAATTAACATAGATAATTTATCGATATTGGAGCAATTTGGAACGAAATATCCAGAAGTGCCTATTTGTATTCGTATCAATCCACATGTTATGGCAGGGGGGAATGCGAATATTTCTGTAGGACATATCGATTCAAAATTTGGGATATCCATACATCAAATCCCGCATATTTTGCGAATTGTTGAAAACACAGGAATGAATATTAATGGGATTCATATGCATACAGGATCTGATATACTTGATATAGATGTGTTTTTATATGCGTCGGAAATTTTATTTAAAACAGCATTACAATTTTCTGATCTGGAATTTATTGATTTTGGTAGTGGCTTTAAAGTTCCTTATAAAGAAAATGATATAGAAACGAATATCACTGAGCTTGGTAAAAAGTTAACCAAGCGCTTTAATGCTTTTGAGAAAGAATATGGTAAGCCTTTGGTATTAGCTTTTGAGCCAGGTAAGTTTTTAGTGAGTGAGGCTGGGAGTTTTTTAGTAAATGTTAATGTGGTAAAACAAACTACATCAACTGTATTTGCAAGTGTTGATTCGGGGTTTAATCACTTAATTCGCCCAATGTTGTATAATTCGTATCATGATATTGTGAATATATCAAATAAAAATGGTAGAGAACGCTTTTATACGGTGGTAGGGTATATATGTGAAACTGATACATTTGCAGCAAACCGTCGCATCACGGAAATATCCGAAGGAGATATATTGTGTTTTAAAAACGCTGGAGCATATTGCTTTTCAATGACTTCAAACTACAATTCGAGATATCGACCTGCTGAAGTATTATGGTACAATAATAAAGCACACTTAATTCGTAAACGTGAAACTATTGATGATTTATTACAACATCAAATAGTTGTGGATTTAGAACAAGAAAAGGTATTAGAAAAATCAATTGCTGCTGTATAAATTACGTATGAATTTAACGAGAGTAATTAAGCTAACATTGCAGGAACTTCAATATGAATTTTAGTTCCTGCTGTTTTTGTTGAACTAATATAAAATTTCCCCTTAAGTGTTTTGATGCGCGATTTAATTAAGTTTAGTCCAACTCCATTTTTGGTTTTAATAGTTTTAATATCAAAACCAACGCCATTATCTTCTATGTCAATAGCAATCATGTCATTAATATAATTAATACCAATTGTAGCATTCGTTGCTCCGCTGTGTTTGATAATGTTATTGGTGATTTCTTGTATGATGTTATGAATTTTAATTTCAAAGTCTTGATCAAACCTTGGTATGTCATTGTTACTTTTTAATTCAAAAGCTAAGTCAGAATTAGAATATTTTTCACATAAATCTTGAGTAGCGGTTTCTAAGCCAAACTTTAATAGAATTGCTGAAATAAGTTTGTGTGATAAATCCCTAACTTTGTCAGATGCTTCACGAATGATATGTCTTGATTTATCAATTTCTTCAATATCATCGTTACTTTTCTTTTTAATAACGAGTAAGTGCATACTTGCTGATGATAGTAATGAGCTAACACTGTCATGTAATACTTGTGCAATATATTTACGTTCTGTTACTCTGGCGTCAAGTGTAGCGTTTAGTACTTCGTTTTGTGTTTCGTTTTGTAGTTTTTCTATTTCATTGGTTTTCTCTAATTCATTTTTGATTAAAATCAACGCTAAATTTCGAGATTTTAGTTTACTGTTCCTAAATAAAACATATCCAAAAATCAATAAACTTACTAAGGATAAAGAAATTATGCCAAACCATAATTGCATTTTCTCACCTTTTTTAACTTGTATTGCAAGTGCTTTTTCTTGACTATATTTTTCTTCAATTTCAGCAATAGCCATGTTAGATTTCTTTTTGGCTAACGCATTTTTATACCTAAAGCATTCATCTAATTTCTTTAAAGCAAGTTCATGTTTTCCTTGTGCAGCATATATTTGTGATAGGTTATTTAAGTTGGATATTTTATAGTCTAGTATTTTTAAATTAGTAGTGTCTTTAAGTAGAGGGGTTGCTGTTATAAAATTTTTCTCAGCTTTATCATATTCTTTACGATATATTTGTAAAACTCCTAGGTTATTTTGTACTCCAATTACTGAAATTGTATCTTTTAGCGCGGTGAAATACTCTATAGCTTTATTAGCTGAATAATCGGCTTTGTCAAATTCTTCTGTGTAAGAATGTAGTCCAGTTAAATTGGCATATGTTTTTGCGAAAATTCTCTCGGCACCTTTTACATCTTTGAACTTGTCTAGTAAATAATAAAAATTATTAAAAGCCAATTTTCTTACATCAGTTTTAACTTCAGTATCTCCGACCTCATAAATGGCTGTGGAGTATTCAGTTATTTGTAAGGAGCCAATATTAAAAATACTATTAGCAATAGTTAGCGAATCATTAGTTTTGTAGCTCAGTTCTTTTGCTGAAGTGTAGTATTCTAATGAGCTTTTGAAATTCTGATTGTTACATAGTATTTTTCCTATTTGAGTGTTCCATTCTATTTGTAATGGAATATTTTTGTCGATTTCCGCCAATTTTAACGCTTCAATTGAGACTTTTAGTGCTTCCTCAGTATTATTTTCTTTAATAAGGTTTTCTACTTTATCTTGTGTGTTTTTCTCGGAGGAATTTTGGCTGTAAACGGAAGAGCTTATTGTAAAATAGAATAAACAAATAAGGACGAAACTGTGTTTAGTGTTAATCACGTGAAGTTAGTTTTATAGTATAAAAATAATGAAAATTATTAAGAACAATGGGGTAAACTATTTTTTTGGATGCTTTTAATTTTTTAATATTTTCCTTTTATAAATAGTAAGAATTTGTTGATGTTGTAAATGATTGGCTAAGGGCTATTTATTTAAGTAACTAGAAGGATAAATGGTCGGAATATTATAATTACGAATATTCAACAGGGACTTGTAATTTAATTGAAGTCCCATGATTTATTTTAGATTCAATATCAAAAATACCTTCCATGTTTTCAATACGTGCTTTTATCTGGCTTAGTCCAATACCAGAAGTTGGGCTTATTTTAGAAGCATCAAAACCAACACCATTATCAGTAATAGTAGCGTGTAGGATATTATTTTTTAATAATAGAAATACAGCAGCTTCTGAGGCCTTACTGTGTTTCATTATGTTGTTAATGCATTCTTCAATAATGTTATGAATTTTTATTTCAAAATCTTGCTCAAAACGTGGTATTTTATCTTCGCTTTCTAGTTCAAACTCTAAATCCTGGTTGCTATATTTTTCACACATATCATATACAGCGTGTTCCAAGCCAAACTTTAGTAAAACTGCTGAAATTAATTTATGTGACAGGTCTCGTACTTTGCCAGAAGCTTCATCAATAATACGTTGTGATTTATCCAGTTCTTCAATTGAATTGGTTGCTTTCTTTTTTACTACTTGTAAATGCATGTTGGCAGAGGAGAGTAGGGCGCTTACACTATCGTGTAGGGTTTGTGCAATTTCTTTTCGTTCTGTTTCTCTACCGTCTAATGTAGCATTTAACAGTTTGCTTTGGTTTTTTTCTTGTAGGATGCGTAAGGTTTTTTGTTGGTTTAACTCTTGCTCTACTAAGCTTAATGCTAAGTTTTTTGCTTTTAGCTTACTATTACGATATAATACTGTTCCGAAAAGAATAATGAATAATGAAGCGCCACCAGTACAAAGTAAAATAATAAAATTACGTTCTTTGGCTTTGCGCTCTTTTTCTGTTTTTACAGCCTCTTTTTTAGTAGCTTCAATCCTAGCTTTTTCTTCATTATGTATTGCCTCAATTGTTCTTATTTCTACTGCTTTTTGTTTGTCGGCAATTATTTCTGAGAGTATGCCTTCTTTTTTATAATATTCAAAGGCTTTTTCGTATTTCTTTGTCTTTTTGTAAATATATGCTAGGTTAGCAGTTGCTTGATGGTTAATTTCTAATGTTTTAATGTTCGAGGTGTCTTGTGTTTTATCTAAGACTTTTAAGTGAGTTCTTTCAGCAGCTTGATAGTTTTTTTCGTATATGTAAATTAAGCCTTGATTGTTAAGAGCGACATTTAATGCGGTAGGTGATTTTAGTTTGTTTTTATAGATGGCTATAGCTTCTGTAATGTAATATTGAGCTTTTTTTAGCTGATCTATATCTGAGTAAAGGAAAGCTAAGTTAATATAAGAATTAGCAGTATGTATTAATCCATTTTCAACGTTAAAGAATGAGGTGATATTTTTTTTATAATAGAAGTCAGCACTATCTTTTAATGTAGTAGCTTTTTCAGAAAACCGCGTCTCATATAATGTATTGAATTTGGATTGATAAATTTGACCGATGTATAAATGATTAAGCATTAATGCTAAAGAATCTTGTAATTTAGTATTGATAGTATATGCTTTCTTGAAATAGACTAAACCTTTGTCTAACTCTTTATCTTCTTTAAAAATAATACCTATTAACTGTAGCCACTCTGCTTTTTGTGAGCTGTTTTTTGGTGTGATTTCTAGTTGTTCTAATGCTAGTTGGAGTGCTTTTTCTTGCTTTTGTTTTTTATGTAGATCCAAAGCATGTTGGTATGTACTGTTAGTGGGTTTAGTTTGTTTCTGGCTATAACTAAATTGGGTACAACAGCAATGTAAAAACAATAAGAGTAGGATTTTGTTCATAACAAAAAATAGTAGAGTAAGGTAGTGAAAATATGTGTTATTGTCGCCACATCATTGCAAATGTAATTGGGTGAGGTAATCTGTTTGTGATTTCACATCATTGTAAGTGTAGCTCTATGGAATGAAGGATTTAGTAAGTAATGTAACCCTTTGTAAGGGAGAGAGTTGCTGTTTTATATGGGAGTTTGTGGTTTATTCTTAATGAGGTATGTTAATAAATTAAAAAATTAAATACGCTAACAATTCTTAGCGCATTTAATTTTTTAATTACCATTTATTATGGTTGCATGCCTCCACTAGGCTCTCTTTTCATTGTTCCCCCGTCTGGTTGTACAAATGTATATTTAAACTCATTGTTTATACTTGTGTAATTGTTAGTAAATGTTATTTTTCCTTTTTTGTCTGGGCTTACAGTAATGACATTAGTTCCGTCTTTTTCTGTAGTATAGACTACACTTGCTGGCTCTGAAGTGTTAAATTTAAGTATGTAATTTCCTTTTTTGTCGCGTGTTACGCAATAATCTTGTACTAAACTCATAGTTTTTACTAGTTTGGTTAATGATTAATAATTAAAATATATTATCGTAAGCTTTTTAAGGTGTTCTAAATTTAATTAAAAAAAGTGTGCTATAGTAGTTGTTTCTATTATTTTTTGAGTAAAATCATGTAAATTACTCTCAGTGAGTTGTTTGTGTTGAGTATGAGTAATCTAATGTATTGAGAATGGAACAAAGTGTGGTGGAGGAGTCTATTAGTACTGTAGCACTGCACATGGTAATAAGTAAGCAATAATTTTATACTAAATCATGTTTAATAGCATATTTGACCAAACCTATAGTGTTTTTTACCTCTAGCTTGCGCATAATGTTTTTACGGTGTGTATCAATAGTATTGATACTAATGGTAAGTTGTTCGCTAATTTCTTTAGTAGTAAATTCCTTAACAACTAACTGTAGTATTTCCAATTCTCGTTTGGTAATACTTTTTACAGGTTCATCATCAGGTGATAAACCATTATTAGAAAAAGAGGTAAGCATTTTGTCTTTTATAGAGTCACAAAAATATTGTTCTCCATTATAAACCTTTCGTACTGCTTCAGCAATATTTTCACCGGCACACTTTTTGGATAAGTATCCGTTTGCACCTAGATTTAGTACTTCTTTAATTAATTTTATTTCATCATGACTTGATAGGACAATAATTTTGCAAGGAATCCCTTTTTTTTGAAAATCTTTTAAGATATCAATACCATCAATATCAGGCATATTAATATCCATGATTACTACATCGGCATTGTTTGCAGTAAGCCTTTCGTGAATACTATCGCCATTTAACGAAAATCCAACTACTTCAAAGTCATCTTCCAGTTTTAAAACAGCTAGTAATCCATCAATTACTATTTGGTGATCGTCTATTAAGTGTATTTTAATTTTCCCCATAATTAAAAAATGTCAATAAAAGGTGGTTAGTATAGTCACTAAATATAGTGATTTTTATTTTATATGATAAGTAAAATTGTTAATTATTAAATTTTTATTTTAAAAATTAAGGTTAATGTAGTGAATATGTTAATGTTATGTTTTTTTTGTAAAAAGTGAAGTTATTATAAAATTAAGTTCATTTATAGAATCAAAAAATCCGAAGGGTTACCTCCGGATTTTTTTTACGCACTAAAAATAATACTAAGAGGTGCTTAGCGTAATCTGTCTACTGATTTTACAAGATCCTCATCCTTCTTTATTGCTTTGTTTGCCAAAACTAATAATACGATAGAAATGATAGGGAGAATCCCAACACCTTTCTCAGAAACTTCCATTTCTCCAGATGTAGTTAGTGAACTATACACAAACACGGCTAGTAATATAAAGTTTAATATGATGTTAAGTCGGTTAATAATAAATTGCGACTTACGGTTTTTAAACATAAATATACTTGCCAAACTCATTACTGCTGAAATTAAAAAACCAACTAATAAGTATTGTTTGTCAATTACAAATACAGCTGCATTTTCTGTAGTTTCCCATAAGTTAAAAACAAATGGTAAGCTTCCTGCTACTATAGTAGCAAAAGCAAGGTATACTGATTGAATGCGTTGTATCATAACACCACAAAAGTAAGGAAACAAAAGTCAAAAAATAGCAATTTTTTTCATAAATTAGTAAGTAGCTGTTATACAGTGTTTAAGTAGTAGGGAATACTTATATGATTGGTTTTAATAAACTATTTGGTTATATATTAGTGTATTGTTTAATAATTATGTGTATAATTGCAATAGCGATTGTAATTAACACAATCAATCTTCATTTTTAAATTAACCAAGTTCGGTTATATTACTTCAATAAATTATCTCAATTAGATGTTTGAAATATCACAATTAAAAGAAAAAAAACTTGCTGATTTGCAAGAAATAGCTAAAACGTTAAAAATACCTAAATATAGAACGCTAAAAAAGCTAGATTTAGTGTATAAAATTTTAGATACTCAAGCAGAGTCTGTTGAGGCTAATAAGGAAGTGAAAAAAGAAGCTCCGGTCGTAAAGGAAGTGTCTTTGGAAGAAGCAAAGCCTAAGCGAGCTCGTGTTATACGTGAAAAGTCAGTGTCTAATGTGAAGGGCAATGAGGTAAAATCTCAGAAGATGGAGGTGGTTGATAAAGAGTCTGCTACTAAAAATAAAGCTGTAGAAAATGAAGGGGTTAAGCCAGAGGTGAAGTTAACACCTTTGCAATTGAGGGATATTAGAAGAGCTAAACAAGCTGAGGCTAAAAAGAATGCTCCTAAAAAAGAGCAATCTCAACCAAAACATAAACATCTAGACAATAAAAATAAAGGTAAAAACGGAAACAAGGATACGCGTAACCGTTATAAAGAACCTGATTTTGAATTTGATGCCATTATTGAAAGTGAAGGTGTTTTGGATATCATGCAAGATGGATATGGTTTTTTAAGATCGTCAGATTATAATTATTTATCATCACCAGATGATGTGTATGTATCACAATCTCAAATCAGATTATTCGGATTAAAAACGGGAGATACAGTTTTAGGGAATGTTCGACCTCCAAAAGAAGGAGAAAAATATTTTCCTTTAATTAAGGTTAGTAAAATTAACGGCCTGTCTCCTAATATTGTTAGGGATCGTGTTTCTTTTGAGCATTTAACGCCGTTATTTCCAGATGAAAAGTTTAAGCTGGGGGAGAAGCAGAGTACTATTTCTACTCGTATAATGGATTTGTTTGCGCCAATAGGTAAAGGGCAACGTGCGGTTATTGTTTCACAACCAAAAACTGGTAAAACCATGTTGTTGAAAGAATTGGCAAATGCAATTGCAGCAAATCATCCAGAAGTATATCAAATTGTGTTGTTAATTGATGAGCGTCCAGAAGAGGTTACTGATATGCAACGTAATGTTAAAGGAGAGGTTGTTGCTTCTACTTTTGATAAAGAAGCACACGAGCATGTAAGAATTGCGAACCTTGTTTTGGAGAAAGCAAAGCGTTTGGTAGAATGTGGTCATGACGTAGTGATTTTATTAGATTCGATTACTCGTTTGGCAAGAGCATATAATACGGTTCAGCCAGCTTCAGGTAAAATATTAAGTGGAGGGGTGGATTCTAATGCACTACATAAACCAAAACGCTTCTTTGGTGCTGCTAGAAATATTGAAGGTGGGGGGTCGTTATCTATTATTGGTACAGCATTAACGGATACTGGTTCTAAGATGGATGAAGTAATCTTTGAAGAATTTAAAGGTACTGGAAATATGGAGTTGCAGTTAGATAGAAGAATAGCTAACAGAAGAATATTCCCAGCAATTGATTTAATCTCATCTAGTACGCGTAGGGATGATTTATTATTGGATGATAAAACACTTAAGCGTATGTGGGTAATGCGTAAATACTTAACAGATATGAATCCTATTGAGGCAATGGAATTTGTAACGGATAGGATTAAGATGACTAAAAACAACGATGAATTCTTGATTTCAATGAATAGTTAATCAAATAGTAATAGTATTTAAAAAGCTTTGAGATGGTTTTCAAGGCTTTTTTTATGCGTTATATTTTACTCTGTTGTGTTAAAAGCGGTTTTTTATTAAGGCTTTTAAATAGCTTCGAGATATATAGTTTCTTTAGCTTTTTTGGGAGGGAGTGATATATTGAAATACCTAAAAGGGTTGTATTGAGTGTTTTTTTTGATTCATTGATGTGAGAGCTATCCTCTGATTAACTATAGAAATATCAATAAATTAGGGACGAGTATGTATAACCAAAAAAGTCCTAATCTTTTTAAAGGATTAGGACAAATATAGTTGTAAGACTAGAGTGCTTATTAAAGTGAAGCTACGTGTTTAGCGATACTTGACTTTAAGTTTGCAGCTTTGTTCTTATGAATAATATTGTTTTTAGCAATTTTATCAAGCATAGAAACGATAGCTGGAAAAGCTTTTTCTGCTTCTTTCTTATCAGTTAACTCACGTAAAGCTTTAATTGCGTTACGAGTTGTTTTATGTTGATATTTGTTACGTAACCTTTTAGCTTCGTTACTTCTTATTCTTTTTAATGCTGACTTGTGATTTGCCATTTTATCTGTGTTTTTTTTAAAATAAAAAAGTAGCCCGTAGGAGAATCGAACTCCTGTTTCTAGGATGAAAACCTAGCGTCCTAACCACTAGACGAACGGGCCGTAATTTAAACAATACGAATAACTATTTGCTACTTGTATTTTGTAGCCCGTAGGAGAATCGAACTCCTGTTTCTAGGATGAAAACCTAGCGTCCTAACCACTAGACGAACGGGCCAATTGTTTCCAATTGCGGGTGCAAAAATACAACTATTTTCGACTCCTGCAATAAACAATCAATATTTTTTTTAAATATTTAATATGCCTTTGCAAAGAGAACTCTTCTTTTTGATGGTTTCTCAGAGAATACGCATATTCCAGCCTCTTCTTTTGTGTCTAAAGGGATACATCTTATTGTTGCTTTTGTAGCATCTTTAATCTGTTCTTCGGTCTCTTCAGTACCATCCCAATGTGCTGAAATAAAACCTCCTTTTGTATCTAAAATTTCTTTAAATTCCTCAAAGGTAGTTACTTCAGTTGTGTGGGTATCTCTATAAGTTGCTGCTTTGTTAAAAAGAGAGTGCTGTATATCATTTAATAAGTCATTTACATAGGTTCCAATTCCGTCAATGTTCTGAAGTGATTTATCTTTAGTATCTCTTCTGGCTAATTCAACCTGGTTATTTTCTAAGTCCCTTGGTCCAATAACTATTCGTACAGGATATCCTTTTAATTCATACTCTGCAAATTTAAATCCAGGGCGCCTAGTAACATCATTATCTATTTGAACACGGATGCCAAATTGAGCTAATTCTTCCTTAATTTCATTCGCTTTAGTTAAAAGTACTTTATTTTGTTCTTCTTTCTTTTTATTTAAGAAAGGAATAATAACAACTTGATAAGGTGCTAATTTTGGAGGTAAAACCAATCCTTCATCATCAGAATGTGTCATGATTAATCCACCAATAAGTCTTGTTGAAACCCCCCAACTTGTAGCCCAAACATGTTCTTTTTTTCCTTCAGCAGTTTGGAATTGAACATCAAATGCTTTGGCAAAATTCTGCCCTAAAAAGTGAGATGTTCCTGCTTGTAGTGCCTTACCATCTTGCATTAATGCTTCTATTGTAAATGTGTTATCAGCGCCAGCAAAACGCTCGCTATCACTTTTATATCCTTTTATAACCGGCATAGCCATCCAATCTTGAGTAAAGGTTGAATATACATCATGCATTTGTTTTGCCTCTGTAATAGCTTCTTGTTTGGTGGCATGTGCGGTGTGTCCTTCTTGCCATAAAAACTCACTAGTCCTTAAAAAAAGACGAGTACGCATTTCCCAACGTACAACATTTGCCCATTGGTTAATTAGTAAAGGTAAATCTCTGTATGATTGAATCCATCCTTTATAAGTATTCCAGATAATTGCTTCAGAAGTGGGTCTAACAATTAGTTCTTCTTCTAATTTAGCGTCTGGATCAACAATTAGTTTTGATTTATCTTCCGGATCAGTTTTTAATCTATAATGTGTTACTACAGCACATTCTTTAGCGAATCCTTCAGCATTTTTTTCTTCTGCTTCAAATAAGCTTTTTGGGACAAAAATTGGGAAATAGGCATTTTGATGTCCCGTTTCTTTAAACATTTTGTCTAATTGTTCCTTCATTAATTCCCAAATAGCAAAACCATATGGCTTGATTACCATACAGCCTCTAACTCCTGAGTTATCAGCTAACTGGGCATTTTTGACTAGTTCATTATACCAAAGTGAAAAATCTTCACTTCTTTTAGGTAGTTTGTTACTCATATACTGTATTTTGGCACAAAAATTGTGATACTGTTAAATATAAAATAGTTTCAGCAAAAATAACTATTTTTATAAGGTTCAACAATTTAAATCAAAGAGATATGAAAGATAATTATCAATTTAAAAGCAAGATGTTAGTTCTTGTAGGAGGATTAACAAGTATTCTGTTGACGTCTTGTGGAGCATATCAAACAACCACATATGATGACGATGGTATTTATAATAGCGATACTCCGGTTATTGCTTCGAATGAAGTAGTGGTTAAGGAAAACGCAAATACAAAATACTATGAAGATTATTTTGGTAAATCAGTTACGGATTATGGTCAAGTAGCAGACGAAGAAGTGTTTACAGATGTAGATTCATATAGCTCACAAAATATTGTTGAACAGGATATTGAGGTCGCTACTGAGAGCTATAGTGCATGGGAAGATGCAGATGATAATATTACAATTAATGTTTATAATTCGCGCCCATACTATTATTCGTATTGGAGGCCATATAACCATTGGAATAATTACTACTATAATAATTGGGCATATTGTGCACCTTCATGGGGGTGGAATTATAATCATTATGGATACTATGGAAGTTTTTATGGTAATTATGGTTATAATGGATATTATGGAAATCCGTATTACAATAATTATTATGGTTATAGAAATGTTGGATATGCTAACGGAAGAAGAAGAGGGTATGCATCTAATTCATATTATGGAAGAAACGCTAATAGAAATGCTGTGAATTTCAGAACAAATAGAAGATCTAATACAGCCATTGCTCCAAGAAGATCAACACCTCGTTCTACACCGAGAAGTACTCCACGTAGCACGCCAAGATCGACACCTCGTTCTACACCGAGAAGTACTCCACGTAGCACGCCAAGATCAACACCTCGTTCTACACCGAGAAGTACTCCACGTAGCACGCCAAGATCGACACCTCGTTCTATACCAAGAAGTACTCCACGTAGCACGCCAAGATCAACACCTCGTTCTACACCAAGAAGTACTCCACGTAGCATGCCGAGATCGACACCTCGTTCTGCTCCAAGATCAACACCAAGAACATCATCTTCTAGAAGAGGGAGAGTATAAGTTAGATAAAATATTATATAGTCCTACTAAAACTTAGTAGGGCTATTTTTGTAACGTAAAATTATTCATACATGAAACCAATATGCTTTTATATTAAGGTTCTTATGATTATTAAAACAATTAAAAAATAACCAAATGAAAAGAGTCGTACTTATTTTTAGTTTAATTACTTCAATTGGGTTTTCACAAAACATAAATGATGCATTATTGTTTAGTGAAGAAAATATTCAAGGTACAGCACGCTACAATGCCATGAGTGGAGCTTTTGGAGCTTTAGGAGGGGATTTTTCTGCAATAAATAACAATCCTGCGAGTAGTGCAGTGTTTAAAAATAGTTTGTTAACAGGAACATTAGCTGTTAGCGGAGCAAATAATGATGCCGAATATTTCGGAACAAGAACATATGAATCTAATTCTAATATTGGAATTAATCAACTTGGAGGGGCGTTTGTTTTAAACAGTATTAAAGAAGGGACTGATTGGAAAAAAATAGTCATAGCTATAAATTATAATAAAGCTCAGAATTTTGATAAAGAGTATTTTATATCTGGTAAAAGTGATAATTCTGTTGGCTCTTATTTTTTAAGTAATGCTAATGGATTACAGTTTCAGGATATTCAAATTTTATCAGGAGAATATATTGAAGATGCCTATTTGAATATTCTTGAGGCGTATGGATATCAACATCAACAGGCTTTTTTAGGGTACTATGGAGGTGTTATAGACCCAGCTGATGCATCTGATCCTGCAAATACTTTATATGTTAGTACAGGGAGCTACTCTACCGTAAATCAGGATTATTATTATAGTAATAGTGGGGCGAACTCTAAATTTAATTTTAACCTAGCTACTCAGTATAGAGATGTATTGTATTTAGGAGTTGCATTTAATGGTAATTTTATTGATTCTGAGCGTATCACAAGTATTAAGGAAACGGGTTATGATGCTTCATCTCCGCTAAAATTTGTAACTTTTGATAATAAGTTAAAAACTACCGGGGCGGGATTTTCAATGCAGGTAGGAGCAATTGGTAAAATAGGGAAGATGCTTCGTTTAGGAGCATCATTTCATTCTCCAACTTGGTATGTGTTAAGTGATGAATTGTCACAAAAAATTAACTCTAATTTAGCTGATGTAGATATCGGTTTTATAGGAGAAAATCAAGTAACTGTTTTTGAAGATTATAAATTACGTACTCCGGCTAAATTAACAGGTAGTGCAGCTGTGATTTTCGGAAAACAGGGGTTGTTAAGTTTGGATTATCATTATAAAGATTATAATAATATTAAAATGCGTTCTGATTCTGGTTTTGATGATACTAATAGGGTTATTAGTAGTAGTTTAAATGGAACGTCATCTATTAATTTAGGTGGAGAGTATCGTATTCAGAAGTGGAGTTTAAGAGCAGGATACCGTTTTGAAGAAAGTCCGTATAAAAATAAAGTTATAATGGATGATCTTACCGGGTATTCTTTAGGATTTGGATATAATTTTGGAAGATCAAAAATAGATTTAGCTTATAATCAATCGAATCAAAAAAAGAGCCACCAGTTATATGATACTGGTTTGACTAATAGCGCTAAAATTGAGGAGCAAAACTCAGCTGTAACAGCATCGTTTACAATAAATTTTTAATACTTGTAGTAATGAGCAAATAGCATTTTAAATTATAATTAACAGAAAGCCATCAACTTATATAGTTGATGGCTTTTTTGTTTTAATTGTTTCTTAGGTGATAGATAAGGGAAATAACTTGTGTGATTGCATATTGGTGAATTAACATGTTTGAAGCTCTTTTATGGGAATTATGGCTAATTCATAAGGTCATTACTTTCTATGTCTTAAAAACTATAGAAAGTAATAACCATGTTTTTAATTGCAAAGTTTTATTGGAGTTTGCTTATTAGGTATCTCAATTAGTTGAAATTACTTCTTGAAAATATTTGAGGTAAATTAATTAATGTAACTATGAATGTATTCATTTTTTTTCAGTACGGAATATTTATAACCAAAAGAGCCTCACAATTTGTGAGGCTCTTTTGGTTATAAATATTTATGATTATCTCTTTAGTGAGAAATGTGCTTTTAATTCTTTTTGAGAACTGTCATTTCCTTCTATATAAATTATCTTAAACCAGTAATCAGATGCAGGCATTTGATTGCCATTATATGTCCCATCCCATCCGGCTCCATCAGGATCTAATTGCGATAATAATTTACCAAATCGATCAAATATATAGATTTGTGAAATAGGGATCCCTTCTTGACCTATAATAGCCCAAGTGTCATTAATTCCATCACCGTTTGGTGTGAAAAAATGTGGGTAATCTATTATCGGTACTGTAATATTATGTTTCCAACAGTTTTTGCCGTCTGTGATTGTTACAACATGTATTCCTGGTGACACATTATCAAATGTTCCATTAGTTGTAGCTTCTGCTCCATCTAAACTATACCAAAATTCAATTCCTGGAATAGTTGAGGTTGCTGTAGCTA
>Ga0209395_1001653_pt1 | contig 30813 bp, 37 predicted proteins | sample GOMGulsemesocosm_3_FD_184635 | JGI IMG/M metagenome (GOLD analysis project Ga0209395, IMG submission 184635) | Methane-oxidizing microbial communities from mesocosms in the Gulf of Mexico - GOM9D Gulf of Mexico (SPAdes) (version 2) | ecosystem: Environmental > Aquatic > Marine > Cold seeps... | reverse complement strand
ACAGAGCAAGGAAACTACATACTCAACATTGGTAGGCCCCTCCTTTAAAACATAATCAACAATACCTTTGGTATATATGGTTTTACGGAAGTTATCATCGAGTTTACCGGTAAAAATAATTGAAGGAATATTCTGGCTGAGCACATAATCTATCACCTCACCGTTAGGTGCATCGGGTAAGTTAACATCCAATAGACTTGCAAAAAATGAATGTTTTTTTTCAGCTAACAACTTCTTTAAATCCGAAAAACTCTCCACCGCAATAACTTTAAAGCCATCAGCAGATTCGACACTGCGCTTTAAAATGCGCGTGAACATCACGCTATCTTCTACCACTAATATGTTTATTACCGGTTTATTGGGCATTTTTATCCTAATAGAAATTTATTACCTATTAAAGATAGAACTTTTTTAGTTTTCTACACGATCCAAGGTGACAAATTGACAGTCAAAAGCGTTCTTTTCATCTTTTAAATGTACCTCTCGCTCAACTTCACTCCACTGGCCAGTCTCTTGATAGTCAGGGAACTGTGTATCACCTTTTGTTTTAAGATCAATAAAAGTGAGGTAGAGACGATCTGCTTTTGATAGGTACTGTTCATAAATAGTCGCGCCACCAATAATCATCACTTCATCAACATTGCCAAGTAACGCTTGAGCCTGTTCAATTGTTTGAACACAATCAACCCCCTCAATGCGTAAATGAGTATCGCGTGTTAAAACGATATTTTTACGCCCAGGTAATGGACGGCCAATCGATTGGTAAGTTTTGCGCCCCATGATCACCGGTTTCCCTAGTGTTACACGTTTAAAAAATTTCAGATCTGCAGGAAGATGCCAAGGCATTTTATTGTCTAAACCGATAACGCGATCTTCTGCCATGGCAGCAATCATTGATACTTTCATACTATTCCTTAAATTATTGGCCCAATTTTCTGCAAGATTATCAAATAATTAGTTTAAATGATGCATAAAATTTAGAGCATTGTTATGATTAATAGATGATCTGTTATTAAAGTGGAAATTAATTATGTTAGGAAAAAAATCAATTCTCAGTGGTCTGTCCATCATCACCTTAATTCTCTGGGTTGTTTCTATTTGGTGGGGCTGGATGCCAAGTGCATACGATGTAAAACAGAAAACCAGCGAGACCGCTAAAATCAATAATCATAATTTAGTTTCAGGTTATACCACCACCTCTACATTAATTGATATCACCGAATGGTTAATCACTAAACCAGGTGGGTTTATTGCTAACGATATTACTCCTCCCGGTATCTTAATGGATAATATGCCAGCCTTTGAGTATGGCGCGCTTGAGCAAACACGTGATTTAGCACTAGCAATGCGTTTAGATTTCAGTCGTTCACAATCTCAATCAACGGGTGACAAAGATTTAGAAATAGCACAAAGTAAACTGAATATTTCTCATACTAGCTGGCAGCTACCTAGTGCTGAAGGCGAATATGCAGATGCTGTTAAAGCACTAAAACGTTACCGTATTCGCTTAATTTCTCAAGATGCTACTGAAGCACAATTTTATACTCGTGCAGATAATCTAGGTGCTTGGTTACGTGAAGTTGAAAAGCGCCTGGGCTCTATCTCACATCGATTAAGCGCAAGTGTAGGCCATGACCGATACGATACGACTCTTTCAGGCGATCCAAGTGCAAAACAATCAACTACTACTGCAGAAGAGATCATGGTGAAAACGTCATGGTGGAAAATTGATGATGTATTCTATGAAAGTCGTGGTGCAACATGGGCAATTTTACACTTCTTAAAAGCGGCTGAAATTGACTTTTCCGATGTACTTGAAAAGAAAAATGCACAGGCAAGTCTGAAGCAGATAATTCGAGATTTAGAATCAACTCAAGATGTAGTTTGGACGCCAATGATTCTTAATGGCAGTGGTTTTGGACTATTAGCTAATCATTCATTGGTAATGGCAAACTATGTTTCACGTGCCAATGCAGCATTAATTGATTTACGCCGTTTATTAGAGCAGGGATAAATAATGAAAGGTGCAGGTGGTACATCAGGCGGAATTGGTACTTTTTTTATCGGTCTAATTATGATGGTTGGCGGGTTTTATCTTTTACTTAATGCAATATCAGTGACATCAAATTTTGCATTTAGTCGTCACCTGTATAGCTTTTCAGGTATGGGTGGAAACTATGCGGTGACCAGTGGCATGGTGATGATTCCATTTATATTTGGTATTGGTTTAGTCTTTTATAACAGCAGGAACATTATCGGCTGGGTATTAACAATTGGCTCAATTAGCGCTTTGATTTTTGGTGTTATTTCATCCATTCACTTTAGTTTCAAAAGCATGAGTGCTTTTGATCTGATTGTAATTCTAGTACTTGCGATGGGTGGTATTGGGCTGGTATTAAAATCATTTAGATCCGTTAGTGAATAGCAAGCTGCTATTAACATCTACCCTTACTTGCCCATTTTGTAACGGGCAAAAAAAAGAGACAATGCCAACTGACGCTTGTCTCTATTTCTATGAATGTAGCTATTGCCAAAAACTGCTAAAACCCAAATTGGGTGATTGCTGCGTTTTTTGCTCTTATGGTGATACTAAATGTCCACCGATTCAACAGGGTAATTCATGCTGTAGCGAAGCAGAATAAATTAACCGCAGCACTTCTTATATTTCTTACCACTACCACAAGAGCAAGGATCATTACGCTTAGGTGTTTTTTCAAAGGTAGTTGTTTTAGGTTTATTTAAAAAACCTTCAAGTTCAACAATATTTTCATCTTTACTTTCATTTACTTCAATCTCAGCAAATAAACCATGCTCAGTTAAGATAGCTTCAACTTCAAGTTTTCTCGCTTCAGTTTGTACTAACAAACTAAACGGATGAACTTCTGTACCCGACTTTGCAGTGCGTTTAGTGTTAAAACCGTAACTTGAATGTTTTGGTTTTTTCTCTTTTTTTCCTTTAAAGAAAAATTTATCTGACATGGTCTGTTCCTCAATCTTTATTTTTTGATCGCATTACTTTTAAAAGCAACCCAGTAAGTGCTCTGGGCTAAGCCATTTATGCTTAATTCAAGGCGAAAGGCGCAGTTTAGTTAACTAAATGAGCACTTTCAACGATGAAGTTAGCCTAAATGGCGACGACCTGAGTAGTTATGAAGCGCAGTTTATACGATCGGTCTTCCCCGGTAAATGAGTATTGAAGGCAATGCCAAACCAAAACTTAACGCCCCTAATATAAACAGGGTTTTTAGACCATTTTCAGTCACAATCTGCATTAGATCTACACTGTAACCGACAGTATTTAACTCAACTAAACCGATCACCGTAGTAAAAGCAAAGCTGCCCGGGATCATAGGGATAACCGATGCGACCGTAAATACAGGCCTTGGAATCAGTCGCTTACGTGACCAATAAAGCCCTAAGAAGCCCATTGAACTTGACGCCATTAAGGTAGCCCACTCAATCTGCAAACCTAAATCCATTAATAAAAATCGAAAACTATGTGCCAAGGCACCACCGACAGCACAATAGATAAGCATTTTTTTAGGCACATTAAATACCATCGCAAAACCAACGGCAGGCACAGCCGCAAATAGTGCATCAATAATAATTAGCTTTAACAATTCCATTAATGTATCCACCCTGAAACACCGGTTAGGGTCATTGATGCCACAATACCGATAGAAACGCTGATGGTTAATAGCGTTGCAAAAACCCAACGTGCAATACCGGTACTGATATGTCCTTTTAACATATCTGAAACCGCGTTAATCAGTGGGAATCCAGGCACTAATAACAGCACAGAAGCAGCCATCGCTATTTGTGGTTTGTCACCAAATTCAAAAACAACACCAATACTCGCGATTGAAGTTGCCAAAAAAGCAGCTAAAGCAAAATTCACAAAGGGGTTATGATGTCGATGAGCGAGTTCTTGACGCAAAATCATGGCACCAGCTGAGGCAAAAAAAGTGGTGATATAAACCGGCCAATCGCCACCAAAAAAGTGACTGAAGCTAGCACAAGAAAAGCCGATCATCAGCACCACTAACCAGCGGTTATATTTAAATGGGGTTAAGCGAGCTAAACGTTCCTTTACCTGTGTTGCATCTAATAAACTCTTTTCTAACATCACACAGATACGTAATACATCACATACCATCTGCATATTGATACCACGGTCATAACAGCGCCTAGTGGTGGTTACACAGTTGCCTTCAAAGAGGCTAGTAATAACGATTGCATCGGAGCTTACTGAAAGTTCAATACTTTGCGCACCTAATGCCAAACCTATACGTTGTGTGGTTTGTTCAACAAGACGGCTTTCTGCACCGTGTTGATGTAAAATCTGCCCAGCTTTAACCGCAATACGGGTTAATTCGGTTTGCGCTTCATGACTTAAACTCATTGAAACTGATCCTAACAATTAAAAAAGGGATCATATCGGCAAGCAGAAAAATTTCTTTGTTATTTATCACGAATAGGGGAAGTTAGACAAATAATGCTGATGAGTTAAGTCCACCAGCAGACTGTTGTTCTTATATTTGAGATTCTGCTAATTTAAGATCTAACGTTGCTTTAAGCAGTTTGAATAACAGAATAGCTGCATCAATCTCCTCTTTACGATTTGTTAGACTCTCAATATTCAAACCAAATGGAATATCAAGCGGTAAACACGCTTGTAAAATTTGCTCAAAGTTATTGCGGTTGATCAGCAATGATTCTTTAAGTGGATTATCAGATTCTAAAATACGCAGTTTAGTCGCTTCAGGTACAGAGATACCTAACCATTCGATAAACTCTAATGTTTTAGCACTACCACAAGGCGAAAAGGTTAATACGATACGCTTTGGTTTAATACCATCAGCTTTACATTGAGATGCATAACGGGTTAATAGATCAATAGTTGCTTGGGCATTATAAACTGCTTGCGAGATGAAAAACTCACAGCCCTGCTCAACTTTATTCTTTAAACGTAAATGCTCATCACCTTTACTCACATGACGCTCAGCGATGGTAACACCACCTAAATGGAAATCTAAATTGTGCTCTTTTAATACCCCGTAAGCATCATTAAGTGATAATTTTATTTCCCCTTCAGCAGAAGGGCTTCCTACTAATACAATATCGCGCACAGAAAACTGATGCCATGCGTCACTTAACCACGCAGAAAAATCTGCACTGTCACGTTGTGAAACACTTTTATAAGTGATCACTGGTTTATTACATTTATCGTGTAATAGTTTCGAATACAGGCGTGAGTCATGGGTATATTTAAACGGGAAAGGACGCGGTTTGTCGATACGAGAGGTTTCATCCTGAATGTCATAAACAATCAAACCATCATAATCAATTTCATCTAAACGATTAAGTAGTTTATCAGCAATACCTGAAACAAGTTCAATATCAGTATCCTGTTTTGGTGGTGTAGTACCAATAAAATAGACACCCTGCTTAGGATCGTTGGACTTATCTCTTAATACTGAATCTGACATACAAAGCTCTTCTTTAAAATGCAAAATAGTGTCTTTAAATTGTCGCATAAATAGCGATTAATTAATAATAAATAAGCGTTAGTTTTCAACAAAGTTTTCGCGTTATACTAAGGCATTATCAGTTAACCTTTAACAGTGTAAATATTATGCGACAGCCTAGATTTTATGATCCACAACCATTAGCAGAAAATCAATCAGTTCAGCTGGGTGATGATGCGACTCAGCACATTCGTGTCTTACGCCTTAAGGTCGATAGTAAAATCACCCTATTTAATGGCGAAGGTGGCGAGTTTCATGCCACGCTCACTGACGTACAAAAGCGTAGCTGCACGGTGTTGATAAATAGTTTTCATGAAACCAGTAACGAAAGTCCACTTCATTTGCATTTAGGACAAGTTATTTCCCGTGGTGATCGTATGGAGTTTGTTATTCAAAAAGCGGTTGAGCTAGGCGTGAATGAGATAACACCACTAATTAGTGAACGTTGTGGCGTGAAAATAAATGTCGAGCGCATGGCTAAAAAACAGCAGCAATGGCAAAAAATAGCCATTGCTGCGTGTGAACAATCAGGCCGTAATATTGTGCCAATAATCCATACAACAGAACAACTAAATAACTGGTGTGAGAAAAGTAGCGATGCGGTTAAATTAACCCTACATCCACGCGCAAAATACTCAATCAACACATTACCTAACCAACTTGATAATATCTCTTTGCTGATTGGCCCAGAGGGCGGATTAAGCGAGCAAGAGATTCAACTAACTGAAACACTTAACTTTACAGAAACACTGCTTGGTCCTCGTGTTTTACGCACAGAAACCGCAGCGCTTACCGCAATTACCGCATTACAATGTCGCTTTGGCGATCTGGCTTAAGGATAAAAAATGACTATTAAAATTGGGATCGTAATGGATCCAATCTCCGAAGTGAAAATCCATAAAGACTCAAGCTTTGCGATGTTATTAGAAGCACAATCGCGTGGTTGGGAACTCTATTATATGGAGATGAAAGATCTCTATTTAGAAAATGGACGTAGCTTTGCAAGCTCTAAAAAATTAACTGTACAACGTGAAGAGGGTAATTTTTATCAACTTGAAGAAGCAGTTGACCACCCTCTTTCTGATTTAGATGCTGTACTAATGCGTAAAGATCCGCCTTTTGATACAGAGTTTGTTTACGCAACTTACTTGTTAGAGCGTGCTGAAGATGAAGGCTGTTTAATTGTTAATAAACCACAAAGCCTGCGTGATGCAAACGAAAAGCTATTTACCGCTTGGTTTAGTGAGTTTACCCCAACAACACTGGTCACAAGAAGCAGTCAAAAAATCCGTGATTTTCATGCAAAACATAAAGACGTTATCTTAAAACCACTTGATGGCATGGGTGGCGCTTCTATTTTCCGTATTAAAGAAAAAGATGCTAATTTAGGCGTGATCATCGAAACGCTTACCGAACATGAAACGCGTTATACAATGGCACAAGCCTTTATTCCTGATATTAAAGATGGCGACAAACGTATTTTGATTGTTGATGGCGAGCCTATGCCTTACTCTCTTGCACGTATTCCCGCAAAAGGTGAAACCCGTGGTAATTTAGCCGCTGGCGGCCGTGGTGTTGCACAACCGCTTTCAGAATCAGATTGGTTTATTGCCAACAGTATCGGCCCAACCTTAAAAGAGAAAGGCCTGATCTTTGTTGGACTAGATGTGATTGGTGACAAAGTGACAGAAATTAACGTGACCAGTCCAACCTGTATTCAAGAGATAGATAATGCTTACGGCACAAATATTGCTGGTAAATTAATGGATGCGATTGAGAAACGCATTCGATAAATTACAATAATTAGCCATACTTTAATGTATGGCGTATCGCTTGATAGAGAGGTCCACATGACTGACAAAAAGACTATAAGTAGTGATTCTGAGCTTCAACAAGAAGTTAATGTAGACAGCGATAAAACTGAAGTGCTTAATACATTAAAAAATCATTTCTTGATCGCAATGCCAGCGCTAACGGATCCCTACTTTAAAAAATCAGTTGTTTACCTCTGCGAGCATGATTCAGAAGGGGCAATGGGTTTTATCATTAACTTCCCCGTCAAACTTACTCTTCAAGAATTATTAAGCAATGTTGAAACCATTAAGCACCAACCAGAGCCCCCTCTCACAGGCCCTGTTTTTTTAGGTGGCCCGCTTGAGCTTGAGCGTGGTTTTGTATTACATAGCCCACTTGATGATAACTCACAAAGTACCGAGCTTAATAATCAGTTAATGATGTCAAACTCCAACGCTGTTTTATCCACCTTGGGCACTGACAACGAGCCTGATAAATACATGGTAACACTAGGTTACGCAAGTTGGAGTTCAGGGCAATTAGAACAAGAGATGAATGATAACCACTGGCTCACCATTGAAAGTGAGAATGACATTATCTTTAATACCCCAGCAGAAAATCGCTGGAGCGCATCGTTGCAACGTTTAGGCATCACACCAGAACAACTAACCACCACAACTGGACACGCATGACAGACGAAATAGCAAAAAATAAAGCACCTCAAAGCCTATTAGGGTTTGATTTTGGCACCAAAAGCATTGGTGTAGCCACCGGACAAATGATCACAGCCACAGCACAGCCAATCAATGCGATAAAAGCCAACGATGGCATCCCTAATTGGGATACCGTTGAAAAGGTGATTGCAGAATGGCAACCCGATTTAGTAGTGGTTGGTTTACCTTTAAATATGGATGGCACAGAGCAACCCATAACGCAGCGTGCAAAGAAGTTCGCCAATCGCCTCAACGGTCGGTTTGGTGTAAAAACAGCCTTGCAGGATGAACGTCTAACAACAGCAAGTGCTAAAGAGTTTATTTTTGAGCGTGGTGGTTTTAAAGCATTAGACAAAGGAAAAGTAGATAGCGTTTCCGCAGCCCTTATCTTAGAAAGTTGGATGGAAAGTTACTACGACTAACACTTTGATTACCCGATAGCTTATCCTAAAGCGAGCACTATACAGTTCCATAACGAGTGTGTTGTTAGAGAATAAATAGTGATTGCTTAGGGCTAAGCCATTAATGACTCGTTCAAGGAGAAAAAGCGCAGTTTAGTCATTTCAATGAGTATTTTTCAACACGGTTATCGCTAGATAACAGAAACTTTAACGAGAATAAACCTTAAATTACAATGGCTTAAGCATCTACCACGTTAACTGTGGTTAATACGCTCAGCCAGGGCTTTATACTCTTCCGTAATATTGTCTCCAAACAAGGGATCATCATAATGATTATGCTGCCATTGTTGTTGCAGATTCGTCCAATCATCCGCTGATAAACTTTCACGAATTGCAGGTATCACTTGTGATTCTTCATACATTAAGTGAGCTGCTTGTAGCTCAACAAAAACAGATAGTTTTTCAAGGCATAATCCGGTTGGCACAATAGAATCTAATAAAATCATTTCAACTAATTCATCAAGCTCAATCGTTGCCTCTTTTATCAACTGATGCTCTTTTGATAAACGAATAGCCACCTCATCGGGTACAACACGATACTTTAGATAATATGCATAAATGAGATCTTCCATCGGGTGATGGTACTTGTCAGAATAGCTTCTTAAGTAGTTAATTATCACTTTAACTAAACGGTAATCAACTTTTTCGTCACTCTCTAACAACTTGATTTTTTTACGTAAAATTCTTAACAGCTGATTAATATTACGATGATCACGATGAATAATTTCTAGCATAGTTAATACTCATTATTGAGAAGAGGATCACCAGTATAAATATTCACACAAATAAAACTCTGCCTTAAATCAAACTACCAGTTTATTTTATTTTTACCCAATGCAATGAGTTTTTCATTAGCCAGTTTAAAATGGTCACAGCCAAAGAAACCACGATAAGCTGATAAAGGCGATGGATGCGTTGATTTCAGCACAGTATGTTTATTGGTATCAATAAAAGCCCCTTTTTTATGCGCATAACTGCCCCATAAAAGAAAAATAAGTTCAGACTGCGTATCGTTAAGGTGTTTAATCACATTATCAGTAAAAGTCTCCCAGCCTTTTTTAGCATGACTGCCCGCGCTTGCCTTCTCAACCGTTAACACTGAATTAAGCAGTAAAACCCCCTGCTCAGCCCAATGCGTTAAGTTACCCGACTGAGGTATTTCAAAACCATCAATACTAGTTGATAACTCTTTATAGATATTTCGCAATGAAGGTGGCACTTTTACCCCATCAGGCACAGAAAAGCTCAAGCCATGGGCCTGCCCTTCACCATGGTAGGGATCTTGTCCTAAAATAACTACTTTGACATTTTCTAACGGTGTTAATTGTAACGCATTAAAATATAAAGCCTCAGATGGGTATATCTCTTTAGCTGACTTTTTTTCAGCCTCTAAAAAATCTGCAAGTGATTGGTAATACGCTTTCTTTTTCTCTAACTGTAGAAATTCCTGCCAACTCATTTTACTTTCCTTATATGAAACACACCTATCAACACACCACATAACCAATTGTTAAATAATAACATTTAAGCAACTAATATTTAACATAAGGGTATGAAATATTATTACAACGCACTAAATTGACCTAAAACAAAGCGCCAAATAACCAGATCACCGATACTAAATAACGCATTGATATAGCGCAACAAACAATCAATTAACCCACACAAATAAAAGGTGAATATTGATTTACATCAAGCAAAGTTGCCCATATAATCACTGTAGATTTATTAAACGCAGCTTGGTTTTTTAGTAACAATAAAACCAAACTGTAATTTTATTACGCAAACAATTTCACTCATTAAGGAATTTATCATGGCTTTTGGTATTCAAATCACTAAATCTGACAACGCATCTCTTCTTAACTCTTTCTGGTTATTAGATGAAGCAAACGCTCAAGCACGCTGTTTATGTGTTAAAGACAACGCTTACGCAGAAGATCAAGTAATTGCAATCGCAGACCTTGGTCAAATCGAATATAAAGAGATCGCAATTCAAGCGCCTGCAGCACAAGAAGGTGGTCAACATTTAAATGTTAACGTGCTTCGCAAAGAAACGTTAGAAGATGCAATCAAACACCCAGAAAACTACCCTCAATTAACTATTCGCGTATCGGGTTACGCAGTACGCTTTAACTCTTTAACGCCAGAGCAGCAACAAGATGTATTAACACGTACATTTACTGAATCTCTGTAAAGATCTGCTGTTAGCCTCGCACTATCAGTTAACAATAATATAAAGGAAGCTACGGCTTCCTTTTTTTGTATCTGTATAACTATCATTGGCGATTATAGTAAGTGAATTATTTTATTTAAGTCAGGCACTTTACTAATAGCTACACGACCAAAAATCAGCGTTAGTTAACAATTCAAAATTATGCTTATGTAGTATAACTTAGCCCGAGAATACAATAGCAACACACGTGCTTACAGGTACACTTACAGGAAATCGGTAATTAACAACTAAGCTAGCGCTATCAGAAAATATCAAGGAAGGAACTTGTAACTTCTTTTTTAGGGCTGTCCATAAGACCAGGCCCTGCAATTAGAGCAAATTGAGATGGCAATTAACAACTCCCCAAAAGGTTAGCTATTCGATACAGCTATTAAAGGATGTCAGTAGGAACTGTTCTAACAACCTAATAAAGCTCAATTATAAATAGTATCCAGCTCGCCATTTTGAATCTTTTTATTCACCTTTTTTAAACAACTGTGTGCATGGTCAACTACCTGTTGCATATTTTCATAGCAGCGACGATCATTTTTACCATAAGCAAAAAAACTAATCACCACTTGTTGTCCCATACCACCCGTATCCGGTTTATCTCCTAATGCCAGGTAACAGGTTTCATTTTGTGATAATGCAATAGCGCCAGCACGGAAGTTCAGCTTAGAACCGGCAACACAATGCAAAATACTTTCCATTAACCAATCGACACTTCGTTGTTGACAGTTCTCGGGAATATCACGAAATAGGATCATTAACCGCGCACTGCATTTTTTTGCATATGGGTAATGACCATCGTCATTATCTTCAACCACATTAAAAGTACAATCATTGCTTTCTAACAAAGACTTCGGACTATTTATCCATTCAATTAATGAGTAAAACTCTTCCACAAACGCCCATTTTTTTAATGGAATTAAGTCTTCTAATGAGCTGCGGATGAGTTTAGGATTTTTTTTAAAATCCATATAAACATTACTTTGATCGCTTTGCATCGAAGTCCAAGGGTGAGATCTTAAAACAGAACTGTCGTTTAAATTAGCAGTAAAAGCGTCCATGGTGGTTACCTTTTATTAGGGGGGTAAGCCAAACACTAAGCAATCACGGTGTTTGGTTAAACGTTAATGAAGGCGCATGTTAACAGCATTAAAACAAATAAGAAGTGCCACGTTTAACGAAGGTTTGCAGTACATATGAGCGTTCCTGACAATCCGTGACATGCTGGGACATATTCAAATAGTGTTTATATAGGGGTATGCTAGAGTTTAGCCTCATATTTAATCATAGATATTCAGGCTTCCAATGAAAAAATCACTATTATTGCTGTCGATTATTATTATTTTTTCAGTGGGCTTAATTCAACGATTTGTTATTCCACTTTTTGAAAGTCATGTCACCCAACCAACACAAAAATGGGAGTTAGAATATTTAACTTCCGGCACCATGGAACTACTGTCTCAGCAATTAAAGCAACTGCCAATCGCACAACGTCAAACATATCTAGACAAGGTGCAAGCTAATATTGGCTTTGGCTTATCTCTGCAAACATACAACACGGCTGATTTTTCTGCAGAACATCAAGCGTGGCTAGCTGAAAATAGATCACTAGCAGAGCCGTTAGCTGATTTCGTTTACCGCCTTATCGATAAGCAGCAACTTCTGGTTTTTGTTAAACCAAAATCAGTCCCGAAACATATGGTTAGTGAAGGTCAGCGTTGGACAATGGGCGTGTTTTACCTATTGCAGAAACAACTGAAAAAACAACCTGAAAATGAATGGTTGGCAATGATTGAATCGCAGATAGATAATTTTGAATACCCTATTTCATTGTCTGCTATCAGCGACTTAAATTATGATAAAGCACAAATGACAGCCATAAATGAAGGGCGTATCACCATTATAATAACTGAAGATTCGGACTTTCTAGATTATCCTGCAGATATTGCCATACAGCGCATCAACAATAGCGATAAAGTGATTGTGTTAGGTCCTTTTTCACCACCCGTAGTGGAAAGAGTAATGTATATGCTCAGTATCTATTACTTTGTATTTGGCTTGATTTTACTTATACCAATTATTATATGGTTAGTACCGGCGTGGCGCTCTATGGTAACGCTTAATAATGCGACTCTCTTATTTGGACAAGGTAAATTTGAGACTCGTGGAAAACTAATTCGTTTTAGTCAATTAAATCATCTATCAAAAACCTTTAATACCATGGCAGAAAAAATCCAGCGTTTAATCTCATCACATAAAAATCTCACTAATGCTGTATCGCATGAATTACGCACACCAATTGCGCGCATTGAGTTCAACCTTGAACTACTGAGAAATACCACCAGTAATGGCTACCAGTTAAAACAACTGGATCACATTGAAGTTTCTTTAAACGAATTAAACTCACTGGTATCTGAGATGCTAACGCATGCCCGATTTGATAGAGAAATACCACAACTGACTTTTGAACAGGTTGAACTTAACCACTGGATCCAACAAGAGTTACAACTCTGGCAAACAGCCAATCCTGAAATGGAAATCAGTGTAATAAATAACAATAATTGTAATGCAACGATTGAACGTTTTTTCATGAGTCGAGCGTTGAGTAATTTAATTCGTAATGCGATTGCTTATGGTCGAACCCGTATTGAAGTGAGTTATCAAACCACCACAACCGGCTGGCAGCTTTGTATCGATGATGACGGTGATGGTATATCGGTATCAGCAAGAGATAAAGTATTTGCCCCCTTTTACAGAGAAGATGAAAGCCGTAACCTACAAACCGGAGGCACGGGGTTAGGCCTAGCAATTGTGAAACAAATAATGGACTGGCACGATGGTGTTGCTAGCGTTGATGTTTCGCCACTTGGAGGCGCACGCTTCATGCTTGATTGGCCAAATAACAATAAATAATGTTAGATACACAATAAATTAAACGCCGGTATTCAACTTGGAAGAATTAATGAAAACAAAAATTTTAGTCGTAGAAGATGACGCCCCTCTCGCAGAGTCTATTTGTGAATACCTCACATTCGAAGGTTATCAGGTTGAGGTAGTCTCAAATGGTGAACAAGCGGTATCCACTATAATAGAGTGGCAACCCGCCTTGGTTATCCTAGATATTATGTTACCTAAAAAAGACGGTCTGACAGTGTGCCGTGAAGTGAGGCCTTTCTATAACGGTTACATTTTAATGTTCACCGCACGTGAGGAGGAGATTGATCAGGTGGTTGGTCTTGAAATAGGTGCCGATGATTACCTACTAAAACCGGTCAAACCGCGTTTATTACTCGCTAAAATAAAAGCATTTTTAAGAAGAGATCAAGCGATACCTCCATTGCCAACAATACAAACAACAGCAGAACCACTGAATTTTGGAAAGCTTAGCATTGATACACAACAGAGAAGGGTCACCTTAGACAATTCACTTGTTCAGCTGACTGATGGTGAATATGATGTACTATTACTATTAGCAAAAAATGCGGGCAATATTCTGTCGCGTAATGATATTGTCGAACAAATTAAAGGTCACCATTACGATGGTATAGAGCGCAGTATTGATAACCATATTAGCCAGCTTAGAAAGAAACTGGGCGATGATGCTCGCAACTCATATAAAATAAAAACGATACGCTCAAAAGGTTATCTGTTTGTTGCCAGCGGTTGGTGATCGTTTTTAATATTTAAAAAATGTATTAACCTCAAGCTCACACTAACAGCACTTAAGTAATCGGCCAGCACCTTGCCGTTTTTTACTTCCAATATTAGCTCCTTTGTTAATCTCTCAGCGATAAAGACTGTTTTTTCTTATCGCTTATTGCCTATTTTTCCTTGTCAGCTAATAACAATGGCTCTTTGAATGTACGCAGAGCATCTTCAATTGTCATGAATTGTCATTAATAGCTAAGTAAATCCGTTTAAGTTACAAGACATACCTGCACAATAAAAACCATAACCAGTTGTTTTAAAAGGTTAATCATAATTTTCATATCAATAAATAAAACTATGTTTATTAACAACTGCTAACAAACGCTGACAAAGTCATATATTAATTTTCATTTGTTATGGGTATATTTTTAACATGCTCTGCAGACACAGAAACAGACAACTTTAATTGTTTATAAATACGCTAAGGGAATAACAGCATATGAAAATATCAACAGGTTTAACAGCTTCATCATTGGTAGCATTATCAGCTTTATACAGTGCAACAAGTGTTGCTGAATTGGCGGATGAGCAGGGTTTTAGCGGTGATATTGTTCTGTTTGCCGGTTATTCAGAGTCCACATCCAATTTTGATACAGGCGGCAAAAAAGTTAAAACGGGAGATTTAAATCAAAAAGGGGATTCAGAAGGAAGCGTAATTGGAGGCCCTTTGGGTAGCTTACGATACACCTTTGGTCAGGACCTCGACAAGCAGGTATTTATTGGGACAAGCGACGATGATCTTGCCGTTGGTGATGTCATATTTGAAATTGGCTACAGCCAAGAATTTAACTCTGGCATGGTCATGAGCCTTTCACTTATGCCGGGCATCACCAAAGGTGAAGTTTGGGCCGACCCTTATTTACTAGACTCGGAGAAAACAGTAATAGATACATCGGGTCATGCAGGCCGTTTTCAAGTAGATTCTATTGCAGGCTCAAATTTTTCAATGCAGGTGGCTTATGGCACCCTTAAAGTAGATGATGATAAATCTGGTAGTGCTTATTCATTAGCTGACCAGAAGCTACTCGATCGCAACGGGAGCACTCTTTATTTACAAACGGAATACCAACTTTCAATTAATGAAACAAACTACTTAATCCCCTCTATCACCTACATGTCTAAATCTGCAGATGGTGATGCGATGTCATATGATTCTTACGGGGCAGATCTGACATACTTTACATTATTAGACGGTCAAAGCATTGCTTTAACTGCGTCTTATAGTCATAAGGCATATGATGCTGTAAACCCACTGTTTAATGAAAAGCAAAAAGACGATGCCTTTAGTCTATTTGCAATGTACGAGAGTGAAATAGGCTTTGGCTTAGATAACTGGACATTTGTGTCAATACTTGGATACGACCAGGGTACTTCAAATATTGAATTTTATGAAACGGATGGTTACGTGGCTGGAGTTGGTATCAAATATAACTTTTAATTAACTAAATCCCCCCCACACTACTTACCTTAAATTCGACATTGCTAAGTTATTATCATTAGCAATGTCGACGTTATATTCACCTTTATTATTACTTTTGTTTAAAAGGATTTCATTGTGTCTATTTTTCGCCGGTTAACTCAGAAAAAAGCCGTTAAAACACATTTATATGTAATTGCTTTAATTGTTATTGTTTCAGCTTGGATGCTTTCTGGGCAAAGTTCATTGGCCCAAGAAGCTGATAGCTTTGCAACTGATGACACAGCTTCATTAATTCATGTTAGAACCAAAATAATAAAATCTGAATTAGTTACCCGCAATTTAACCTTGTATGGTCGCACTGAACCCGATCACTCCGCCACTATCACCGCAGAAGTAAGTGGGCAGGTTATTGAAATTCTGGCAGAGCAAGGCAGTGTGCTAAAAAAAGGCGATCTTATCGCTCGTCTTGATAAGAACGATCTTCCTCTTCAACTTGCTTACGCAAAAGTGCGACTAAAACAACGAAAAGTTGAGTTTGATGGTATTAAGAAACTGAGTTTCAAAGGGTTTCAAGGCAAGGTTAAATTAGCAGAATCAGAATCAGCGCTCATCCAAGCACAGGCAGAATTAGGAAGACTGCAGCTGCAGCTACAAAAGAAAGATATTCGCGCACCTCAATCGGGAATTTTAAATGAGCGATATATTGAACAGGGTGAGTTTGTTTCAATTGGAACAGAGATTGCGCAAATAACAGATATCGACCCTTTGATTGTGACTGCTGATGTTGCAGAAAGAGACATTAACTTAATCAAATTAGGTCAAAGTGCAACTATCCGTTTACTTGGTGATGGTGAAGTAGAAGGAAAACTACGTTATATATCACGTGTTTCCAATAGTGAAACTAATACCTTCAAAGTTGAAGTGAGCATTGCTAACCCCGACGGGAAGCTTTGGGCAGGCGTCAGCGCAGAGGTTAATTTACCGCTGCAAGAAACACATGCAATTAAGGTATCACCTTCGCTAATGGCGTTAGATGAAGCAGGCAATATAGGTATTAAAACAGTACAAAATAACGTGGTTAATTTTCACCTTGCAAACTTGGTAAAAACGGATAGAAATGGCGTTTGGCTTGGTGGTTTTAATAAACAGGTTGAAGTTATTATTCTTGGCCAAGGTTTTGTAAAAACAGGTGATCACGTTGAAACCACTCAGGTGGAGAATTAACCTATGTTGAATATCATTAATGCGTCCTTAAACAGGCAAAGAACGGTTGTCGTTATTTTACTATTTTTAATGATTTCTGGTGTTATCAGTTACATTTTAATTGCCAAAGAGTCAGACCCTGATATCCCTATCCCTTTAGTTTATGTTTCCATCGATCATAGCGGCATTTCACCTGAAGATGCCGAGCGACTGCTATTACGCCCTATGGAAAAAGAGTTACAAGGTTTAGAGGGCTTAAAAGAGATGGAGGGCGAGGCTGTGCAAGGGCATGCTTCGATTACACTTGAATTTCAACTTGATGTAAACCAAGAAAAGGCGTTAACGGATGTACGTACCAAGGTCGATTTAGCTAAGAGCCAATTGCCAACAGAGAGCGACGCCCCCACGGTACATGAGATAACCATGGCCGGTTTGTCACCTTTGATGACGGTTGTATTATCGGGCTCTGCCCCAGAGCGTGCCGTTATTATGTTAGCACGACAGTTACAAAACAAGATAGAAACCTTAGATGAAGTGATGGAGGTTGATATTGGTGGCGATCGTGAAGAGATGGTTGAGATTATCGTAGACCCCCTGCTAATGGAAAGTTACCAGTTAGATCAGGCTGATATTTACCAATTAGTTTCACGTAATAACCGCTTAGTAGCAGCAGGCATTATAGACAACGGTAAAGGTAGCTTTCCCATTAAAGTACCGTCGGTTTTCGAAAATATTGCCGATATACTCGCCATGCCAATAAAAGTTGAAAACAACAAAGTGATCACCTTCGGTCATATCGCTAAAATCCGTCGTGCCTTTAAAGATCCCACCTCATTTGCACGTTTAAACGGTAAAAATGCAATTACCTTAGAGGTAAAAAAACGTGCGGGACAGAATGCGATAGAAACGGCAAATAAAGTACGTGCAATAGTGGCACAGGAGTCAATAATTTGGCCTGCAACTGTGCAGGTTAACATCACAGGTGATACATCCGAAGACGTTAAAGATATGTTAGCCGATCTACAAAATAACGTGGCCTCGGCAGTATTGTTAGTGGTGATCGTCATCCTTGTCGCACTGGGTGCACGCAGTGCAATGTTAGTGGGCATCTCTATTCCCGGCTCATTCTTAACGGCTATCCTCGTTTTATCCGCTTTTGGCATGACAATTAATACCATGGTTTTATTTGGGCTGATTATGGCGGTAGGTATGTTGGTTGATGGCACTATCGTGGTCACTGAATATGCAGATCGTGCTATGAGCGAGGGAGTCGATCGTAAAAAGGCTTACCAGACAGCCGCCAACCGTATGGCGTGGCCAACAATCGCTTCTACTGCAACCACATTAGCAGCCTTCACACCTTTACTGTTCTGGCCAGGTATTATGGGTGAGTTTATGAAGTACTTGCCCTTAACCTTAATATTTACACTCACAGCATCACTTATCATGGCCCTGATTTTTGTACCTACATTAGGTAGCCTAGTGGGCAAACCCAGAACGATTTCAGAAAAGATGAAAGCACAGCTTATCGATGCAGAGCAGGGGGACATCAGTAAATTAGCTGGCTTTACAGGCTTTTATGTACGATTACTTAAGGTTTCAATCCATAACCCTTGGTATAGCCTAAGTGCTGCAATACTCTTTTCTATAGCCGTTTTTACAGCTTTTGGGATGTATGGAAAAGGAGCTGAATTTTTTCCAGATATCGATACAGGCGCTTTTAATATAACGGTTCGTTCAGCAGGAGAGTTATCGATTATTGAGAAAGATAGTGTCATGCGCGAGGTAGAGGTTTTATTAGTTAATATGCCAGAAATCAAAACGCTATATGCTAAAACAGGTGGGCGAAATGAAGTGGGATCACTGAGAGGAAACTTAATTGATTGGCAAAAGCGTCGTAATATAGATGAGATCACCGCTGAAGTATTTGAACGCACTGAACATCTATCAGGCATCCAACTAGAGGTACGTAAAGATGATAACGGCCCCTCTTCAGGTAAAGCGCTACAACTAGAGATTAGCTCGCGTTTTCCTGAGTTATTACAAGCAACGATGGAGAAAATAAGGGCGCAGCTTGAAGCGCAACCAGAATTTACCAATATCACTGATAACGGCAACAAACCAGGCATTGAGTGGCAAGTTAAAGTTAATAAAGAGAAAGCGGCCCGTTATGGTGCAGATGCTACCTTGGTCGGAGAAAGCGTGCAGCTTGTCACTGAAGGTTTAAGAATAGGTAGTTACCGTCCTGATGATATCGATGACGAAATTGATATTAAGGTGCGCTTCCCAGAACAAGATCGTCATATTGGTAGCTTAGCTCAACTTAGAATAAAGACTGATAATGGACAGGTTCCTATCAGTAACTTCGCTGAACTCAAAGCGGCTAAAAAGCAGGGAACGATTAATAAAGTAGATAGTAGACAAGTGATCACTCTAGAAGCTGATTTACTACCTAGTTATAACCTTAATGCTGTTTGGCCAGCGATGATGGAAAAGATCTCAGAGCTTAATTTAGATCCGCGCGTAAATATAAAAGTAAGAGGGGAAAATGAAGATCAACAAGAATCAGAGGTTTTTCTGATGCAAGCTTTTGCAGCTGCACTCGCTATTATGGCGCTGATCCTCATCACTCAGTTTAATTCATTCTATCAAGCAGCCCTTATTCTCAGTGCCGTACTATTTTCAACGGTTGGTGTGTTCTTAGGTTTACTGATTACTCAACAGACCTTTGGTATTGTGATGGGTGGGTTAGGTGTTATCTCCTTGGCGGGTATTGTGGTTAACAATAATATTGTATTAATCGATACCTTTAACGTGCTGTGTAAAGAGGGTTTTTCGCCGATGGAAGCTATTCTAAGGACCGGTGCACAACGTCTAAGACCTGTTTTAATGACCACGGTAACAACTGTTCTAGGACTAATGCCGATGGTATTAGAGATGAACCTTGATCTCTTTAATCGTACTATTGAGTTTGGATCTCCAATCTCAAAAATGTGGGTACAGTTGGCATCGGCAGTAACAGGAGGCCTCGCTTTTGCAACAATACTGACCCTAATACTAACCCCTTGCATGCTCGCGTTACGCGTAAAACGTAAAGACAGAGTTGTAAGCTTAAAGCAGGCTTGATTCTCAAAAGCATTTATACTGTTGTGGCTAAATAATATTAGCCACAAATTTAGAGACTTTATGCCACGTTGGGGGAATTTCCACGTTAATTATCTTCAGTCATCATAATATAACCTCAGCTAGCTAAGGCCTTTGATTGAGCCACTATCATTGCAATGTCAGCCCACCGTCTCTTTTCTAAATTTTCAATGTAAAAATCAAAATGGTAACATCTATCTCCTCTGTTTTTTTATGCTAGGCTTTATAAATGATAACTCCTTTCAAAGTATTACAAGCCAGTTTTTTAGTTGTTTCTTTACTGCTACTTTCTAGCTGTGTCATAACACACCGGGAAGTGGATAAACAGGTTAAGACAACGGCAGACCTTCAAGTTAAATTAAACCAATACAAGCAAAGCAACTTTAAACAAGTTGAGGCTACTTTTTTTACCCAGCAATCAAAAGCGCTCGTTTTTAGAGTATTGTCCGATATCAAACAAACTTCGCAATGGTTAAAGAGAGTAGAAAGTTTACAAGTATTGGCTGTTTACAATAACCATCAATACCTATTACGCACTGTCATTAACAGCCCATGGCCATTTCAAGATAGAGAACTAATCACCTGCGTAGATACTTTTTTTGAAGAGAAACTCACTACGATTAAGATTTTTTCATGCAGTGATAAAGTGCCTATCGATGATCAGTATCAGCGCTTATTACACGTTGAATCTAGTTGGCAGATAAAAGAGGTATCGGATTCATTAGTTGAGGTAAATTATAAAACCTGGATCGATCCTGCAGGTGTCGTTCCAGCCTTTATCTTCAATAGTGAGTTGATTAATAACACGAAAGTCGACTTTAAAAAACTGCAGACAATTATTGAAAATGCTTCTTTAGCGCAATACGCATATTAAATTATTGGTATTGTTTATCGCAAAAGACGATAGCCACAATAATACACTGATCTAATCGTTTTATTCCAATGAGCACCAGAGCACTAGCGTTTAAGCTGCGCTGAAATATAGATGCTCTGAGCTTTATCAATCGCTTGCTGAGACTCACGGGCTACTTGATATGCTTGATGGAACTTGTTTCCCCGCCATAAGCTTTTAGCCTGAAACAGCAGTTTACTAGCACGAGTAATGTTAACTTGCATAGCAAATGGGTGCGTCGAACGGGAGGTTGCCCAATCAAGACGCCCTTCTACATCAAGAATGACAGCCTCATAAAATTGCTCAACCGCTTCTTGTTTTGCAAACCGAGTGAAAAAATAGATCACCGTAACAATAAATCCAATCGCTAAAAAGGCGTTCATAGTGAATATCCTTAATCGATATGAGCTTAAGGAAAGTATAGGAAGAGTAAAATGCTTTACCAATCAAATATGAAATTGATTGCTAAGTGAGTATCATTTGGCTAGCTTTTTTAAAGGTCGCTCAAAGTGAAAAGCTATCGGTAATTAACCACATACTTCTGTTGTACAAAATCATTCGCAAAGGCAATCGATTGTGCTTTTTCTAATTTAATATCTTGTGATATTTTAGCAAACAGCGGGATGCCTTCATCTAATAAAATCGGTGCTCGAGTAATGGTCATCTCATTGATTAAGTGAAGGTTAATATATGTTTGGGCGGTATCAACATAAGCGTGTTTATAGCTTTGTGCATCAACCTGAGTAACAGGTTCATTGATATCACCTGAATACACTTTGCATGACTACGATCCTGCTCATAAACGCAAGAGATAACGAAAAGTTTTCATCTATTATCGTTAATAAACAGTGGCTCTTTTGGGACTCCATTAGTTTTTCATTATCTTATTCTTCTGTTACAGTTTTCAGAAAAAAGCTTTACATTAAAGCGACAAATAAGCATCTTCTTAGCTGACTTTTTGTTTAACATATTTACTGCATTTATCTACTACCGGCTATTTGAAAGACTGTTATATCAAAAATTAAGGTTATGATTAATAACCGTGTATATTATTAATTGTGTAATGATTTTTTAAGTTTGTTTTGCTGGTAAAGATAAGTTCACCAAGTATCTGTTGCCATGAAAAAGTTATTTGAAAATGATTTTTAAGTGAGCGCGCTATAGAGTGTGCTGTGCTATTTTTATTGTAGAGTATTAAAGGAATCTTTTTCATAGGGAGTTATCATGAACAAACAACTATTCTTAGGTCTAGTGACCGCTCTTTCACTATCAGCATGTGGTGGCGGAGGTAGTGGTGGAACAACACCGACTCCAACACCCACACCAAGCCCTACACCAGAAACAAATGTTTCAATTATTCCGAGTGTAGCGGGATATGGATTAGTTACAGACATTCAACATATAGACTTTAATGCAGATGGATTACAGGACCTTATCCTCGTACGTACCAGTGATAACTATGTCGGTATTTATCTACAGGCGTTAATTAATAACGGTGATGAGACCTTTATAGATCAATCAACGACCTACTTCGCAGGCATCGGAAATAATTACCGCTGGATTGAACGTATCTACTTAGAAGACATTAATGGAGATGGCAAAAAAGATATTATTCCGCATCTAGATTTAGTGACAACAGATCCTGCTTCAATGCCAGTGTTAATTGCCAATAATGACGGTAGCTTCTCGCTAACTACTAATTCTATATTATTAGCAAATACTGGAGCGTTATTTCCCATTGACGTTGATAAAGATGGTGATATAGATTTAAGCAGCCGTAATGTGACCTTTTTTGGTGATCTCACTCAGCAAAATCACACTCTCAAAGTGTTAATAAATAATACAACGGACTCATCAAACATTAGCTTTGCAGAGGGGCCAACAACAACCAATGAAGTCATTGGTTCAGCAAATAGTGCATTTGTTTTCACGCCAATGGTCTTAGATGTGAACAATGATACCTATCCTGATGTTGTGTATGCCGGACCTCGATGGGTAGATAATGCATTTTTTGACGGTACTGCGCCGTTAACTGTTTTGGTTAATGAACAAAATAATACCTTTACAGAAGATGCCGGTATTTATTTTAGTAGCGTCCCGGCTTACGTACATACTCGTGAGTTATTCTTAGCTGACTTTGATGGTAATAATGAGCAAGATATCTTAATGGTTAATTCAGGTTATGATGTTGAGCCTTGGAATGGTGAGAGTAATGTCATTTTGTTTAATGATGGTGCTGGTATGTTTACCGAACATACGGGCAGTAGCACAACACATGATTATCAGGGAATGACACACTCGGCGGCAGTTGGTGATATTGATGCTGATGGTGATATTGATATCGTATATAACGACTTACTTGGCGCAGATGTCAGTAATGATAAAAAACTGCGTTTATTAGCTAATGATGGTGATGGTAGCTTTACCAATCAAGACTTCACTCTACCAAGCGCATACAACGATGGCAGTTGGGGAGCAACAGCGACTCACTTAGTGGACCTGGATGGAGATAATTATCCTGAACTCATTTTAGGCGGTGCGGGTAGCTCTGATGCGAGTTTAGTTATTTGGAATGACGGCTCAGGCAGATACTAATCAACATTAAAGAATATACTTGAGGGGGGGGCCCCTCTATCATTCATCGCTCAAAACATAAATATCAGATCTACTGGTAATTAACCACATATTTCTGTTGTACAAAATCATTAATAAAAACCGTTGCTTGCGCTTTTTCTAGTTTAATATCTTGTGTGGTTTTTCCGAACAGTGAAATACCCTCGCCTAATAAAACCGGTGCACGAGTGAGTGTCATCTCATTGATTAGCTGCAGGTTAAGAAATGCTTGGATGGTTGTCCCACCATCAATATAAGCATGTTTATGGCCTTCGCTTTCAAGTTTTGTGATTAACGCATTGATATCACCAGCGTACATTTCTATTTTATTTTTAACGTTATCAGGTGCCTCTTTAAGTGTATTGCTCAACACAATAATACGTGTTTCGCCATAGGGCCATTGCTCTGCAGGTAAATTGAAGCTAGATATCATCTGCATACACTTACGTCCCATGATCATACAGTCCACCGAGGCCATATATTCACTAAACCCCATATCAGCCTGATCGCCCATATCAGCTTCTGCGTTACCAGCCGTGTGTAACCAATCGACATTGCCATCTTTTTTAGCAATAAAGCCATCAACACTGGTTGCGATATATACAGAACATTTCATAGCTTACCTCTTTTAAAATTAATATTCGTTTTTGTTTAATCTAACTTCAACTATCTGTATTGTAAAAAATATTCTACTAGCCCGGCAAGACAATGATACCCAGAGGGGCTAACAGTTGCTCCTGTTGCCACTCACAAATTTTCACGCCGTTTAAGCTTATTCTACGTGGGTCTAAGCCCTCTAAGTCAGTATTCGTTAAATCACAAGATTGTAGATTAAACTGCTGCCAGCTATCCGACGAAAACTCACCACGACTTAAATCAGAACCTTTAAACGAAGCAAATTGTAAATTAGCGCCACGCCAACGATTTTCAAACAGATCACATTTTTCAATGCATTGTCTTTCAAAGTTGGTGTATGACAAGTTACAGCCAGTGATATAAACAGAGCAAAAATAACTGTTATGTGAAATCTGATTAATAAAGCTGGTTTTTAAAAAGCTCGCCCCTTGTAAATCACACTCTCTGAACTCAGCACCAAATGCATTGGCACCTTGAAAATTAGCCATGCCAAGCTTACAGTTTTTAAAGCTGGCATCACGTAAGTCTGCATAATTAAATTGGCAGCCAATACTCTCACCAGACTCGATAAACAGACAGTTTATAAAGCTTGTATCTCTTAAGTCGCTACGACTAAAGTTACAGCGGTAAAAATGACAGTTTTCAAATATTTCGTCTTGTAACGATTGATGCGAAAAATCATGTTCACAATAGGTTTTATTGGTGCTCATTAATTCTCTCCAGATTGATTATTTGCCAAGGTTAACACTGTAAAACAGAGCAAATCCACTTTATTTACCCCTTTAAAATCAATAAATTAAAAACACCTCAAACCGGCATTTAAAGGCACCTAGGAGCTGTTTTAAGGCTACTTTGGAGTTAATAAGCGATGCAAGCCAAGTGAAAATACTTTCAATTATTTATCGCTTCAATAACCACTTGATTTTTTGTTTAAATATCAATCAATTACATGAGGGAGATCAGCGGGAATCGTTTGTGATCGAATTATTTTTAGCGATCATCACCAATAAGATTCCTCCCAACACTAAGCTTGATGATATAAAAAGTGTTGTGGTGATTATTTCACTAGAGAATAAAACACCACCAAAAGCTGCAATGATTGGTACGGTTAATTGCAATGTAGAGGCTTGTGTGACACTCAAGTTTTTGAGCGCCGCATACCATACTGCATAACCGAGGCCAGAGGTTATTGCGCCAGAGGTAAGCGCTAATAGTAAGCCATCAGTACTTATCTCAGTAGTATCTAGTGTGAATAAAATAAGCAAAGCAACCAAAGGTATGGTGCGTAAAAAGTTGTTGGCAGTTTGTAATAACGGGTTAGCACTGCCTTTGCCTGCTAGGGTATAAAACCCCCAAGCGATGCCCGATATTGTCATGAGTATAAACCCCAATAAAGAGGGGGCAGTTGCACTTGGCAGTAATAAGATAGTAAGCCCAGAGAATGCAATGATTAAGCCCCCCCATTCGATAAGCTGTAATTTTTCACCTTTTAAAAGGCTCACCAGCACCATGGTCACCTGAACAAAACCAAACAAAATTAACGCCCCTACCCCCGTGTCTAAGCTGATATAAGCGAAGGAAAAAGTGGCCATATAGAGAAATAAAAACAGTGCAGAAAGCCAACTGCCCTGTTTATAATCAAACTTGCCTCTATTGTTAAACATCACCACAGCCACAAGAAAAACAACACCAGAAACAAGACGAATAACCGTAAAGCTAGAGGCATCAATTGCCTCACCTTTTAAGGCATAACGACATAGAATGGAGTTGCCCGCAAAAGCAAGCAATGCAAATATCGTAAACAATGGGGTTTTCAATGTGTCACCTCGGAGGTTGCATAAAAGAGTCTTATTTAGCGCTTGTCTTTAGGCGCACCTAAATCGCATTTTTTACAATTTAATTCATAACCCAACATTGAATCACGACCTGATTTTGTTATTACCCAAGGCCTATTGATGAATGGAGGCCTATGCCTAACATGCTGGAAATGGCCACAGCTTAATTGTGCAACCCAATCATCATGTTCATCTTTATGGTAACCGCTAATTGATTGTTTCATGAATTCATTTTCATCTGTTATTCGCATAAAAAAGCGAACCTATTATGATTCGCTTTTGTATTAAAAACAATCGTGACTTCAGTCTTCAGCAAGTGCATCAAACTCACTTTTTTTGCTTTCAAACCACGTTTGCATCAATGCTGGCTGTTGCATCATTTTTTGAATATTAGCCATTGCTTCAAGATGAGGCCCATCCTGTTTATGATACATCTCCATACCATGTAACTTACTTAATTCAGCTATCTCATCAAAAGTATCCGCATGGAACGCTTTATCACAAGCGCCACCCAGTTGCTTACATGTCATTGTTTTCATTGTGGCCTCCAAATTAAATAAAAATTATTACTGTCTTATGAAATTCATAATTAGCATAAAAGGTTGCCGAGCTATTGTTCAACAAAAATTTGCATCTCTTCGCCAATTTTTTTGCGGATTTCCATCAGTTTTTTAGCGGTATGGTGCTCTTTAATATCGCTGTCACTTTCCGGGATCCATTCAGGAATACGCACTGATTGTCCATGTTCATCAACGGCAACCATCACCACAATACAGTGTGTCGTGAGACGTCTGTTGAGTGATTTAGGATCACATGCCATCACTTCCAATGCTATATGCATGGATGATTTTCCGGTATAAATAACCTTAGCGGCCACTTCCACCAAACTACCAACATGAATGGGTGAAACAAAACGGATCCCCCCCGCATAAGCGGTCACACAGTAACGACCACTCCAGCCAGCAGAGCAAGCGTAAGCCGCTAAGTCGATCCATTTCATTACAGCACCACCGTGCACCTTTCCGCCAAAATTCACGTCCAAGGGCTCAGCTAAAAAACGTAATACTATATCTCTTTGTGGTTTATTCATTATTTCTCTCTTATTTTATGCAGACTTAGCCTAGCCATATCCCAAGCCAGCATAAAACTATTACCATTTAATTACACAGAAAAATCTCGTATAAACTACATATTAGTTTAATTAAAAAGTATTGGCAGAGAAAGATGGATAAGTAGTAGAGGAGGCTCTTGAGACGATAGATAGTTAGGCAATAAAACTATCTATCGGAAAAACAATACAAATGGATACGCGTACTAATGAAGCATAAAATCTTGCAAACGTTTTAACGCTTGAAATAAGACCAAAGGCTCTACGCGTAGTTCTATTTCATCAATTTCGGTATTTTTAAATAACTCACTCAAAAAAGCACACACGTAAGTCAATGGTGCTTGTGAAAATAGATTGGGGTTATTAAAAAAGTCTCGACCACGCTTAGCCATCCAGAGGGAGTTATCACGCCCTACCATAAATTTAGAATCAACAAATAATGCCTCTAGTTTAACCAAAAGATGATCAAACTGAAGTTTTTGTGATGTAAATTGATGTCCTAATAGTGCAATTGAATTGATTGTATGTTGGTTTGGTAAGTTACTAATTTTATGTATATTATGCATGCCATGCCCCTTAAGTAATAAAACGAGCATCACCTCCGTATGATGAGTGGGTTATTTACTGAATAAAATGTACTCGCAAATAACTAATAAACACTATACATAAAATACCTATATATAAGTATTCAAATCATAAAATTAAGGACAAAAGCTTTAACTAGATCACTGATAAGGAAGTGCTAAAAAAGAGCCGTTGTTAATGGCTTATTTATTCACTGCAAGCACAGGTTACTGCAGGTAAGTATTGAAGTTCATTGTCCTGAAACTTTGTAAATGCTAGTGATAGGCTTTCTCTGATAGCGCTAAGTTGCTCCTGCCCATTCTCTGCTAATATGCTTTTGTCACACTCATATAACCAACCACCACAACCAAAACCAACCAAGGGTAAGTCGCTTGCATCGATAGCTTGATCTTCCGCTATTTCGACTAACCATGAATTTGTTTTTACTTGAAAATACCACGCATAACCGTTTACGCGGCCACTTGCTGTAAGCGTTTTATTTTTTAGTAAATTTCCAGACCAATTCTTACCTGATAAAAGGTCCATACTAGGACTCCTTATAATTATTTAACAATAAAAACTTAACTGAGTACCATCGCCTGCTCAGTTCTCTCGTCACGACATTCATAGGAGGCCATCTCAAATTCACGACAAATCCAGGGACGAAGTTCATAAATAGAACACATCAAGGTTTCACGATCTAACGCGGCACACCAACCATCCTCTAAACGTAACATTGTTTCACTGCCCCACTGATCGCGATCAATAAATTCATCAGGCACACCGGTATCAGAAATGATCATCACCTCTAAACGGCAACAACAAGCCTGACAGTTTGAACAGGTGATTTCGGGTTCTGCTACATTTTTAATCTTAATGGTCATGCTTGTCGCCAATGTGAGTAATGGCTCAGTTTACCTCAAGTTGCCTTTATTCAAAATTAATTTGCACGCAGTCATAAACAACTCAATGGTAACCATATCTTATATCGCAATTAAACAAACCAGAAGAATCGTTGCTTGTGTTTATTTATCGCGCCTTGTTTTTGGTAAAATTCAATAGCAGGTAAATTTTCTTTGGGTGTTTGCCATTGTATTTCCTTAATTTTATGCTCTTTTGCAAAGGACTTTAATTTTCCCATTAGCTGCCCACCTAACCCCAACCCTCTTGTATGTTCACTTAAATACAAGCAATCAAGGTATAAATACCAATCCAAATCCCAAGTTGAAAACTGTTTTATGACTGACATATAACCCACTAATTGCTCATTGTCCGTGACTACAAAAATAGTAACAGGTAGCGCTGTTAGCTGACTTTGTTGATGATGCCTTGAAATGTTAAGGTCAGCGCCTTCAAATAGCGCGTGTTCTTTCATCATTAATAATAAAGCAGGCATATCACTTTGCCTCGTCATACGAATACAATGTCCCATTTTACCTCCTATCTACTCAAATACTGGGCGGAAAAATTGTCGCTGATAACTTTTAATGCACTGAGTTTGTTGTGCATAATCAAACGCAGCAATGCATTCAGGATCTTGCACCGAGGCAAATCGATATTGCTCATATTCCGCCAAACTAGGAAAAGTAAACAATGCTAACGCTTTATTATTTGCTCCCTCTGAAGGCAGAAAGTAACCTTGATGTTGCCCACCAAAACGCTTTACGAGTGGGATCCAAAGCATTGCGTAAAACTCAAACTCTTTGAGTTTATTAGCATCAATAACGTATTCAATAAAACAAGTAACCATCGAGAACTCCAGAATAACTACTCTGGCCGAAACCACGAGTAGTTGTAAAATAATAAATGCTTAAACCTGTACTTCAGTGACGCGACGATTTACCGGGTAACGTTCAAAGTCTTCCCAATAATGGATACCGCCAATCATCTCTTTTACTTTAAAACCTAACGCGGCTATTTTTGAAGCCGCTTTAGTCGCGCCATTGCAACCCGGCCCCCAGCAATAAACAACAAATAAAGTATGCTTATCGTATTTTGCGAATGAATCACTATTAATCTCACTGTGTGGCATACTTAATGCTGTCATTGCATGGCTTTTATCGAAAGCTTCCTGAGAGCGTACATCTAATAAAATGTAGTTTTTAGTACCCTCTTTAATGTCTGCGTAAACATCTGAACAATCTGTTTCACAGCCGAGTTTTGCTGTAAAAAAGTCAGTTGCTAGTTGATGTGTTGCGGCTGGGTAATAAAATGCGTTGCTATTAGTTGACATAAATACTCCTGATATAGTTACTTGCAGTAGACAAACAACTCGTTTGTCTTCGATGACATTAATTTAGCGGGATACTGACACAGTTAAAATTCATGATTTCTGAAGCCAGCATTCAGCAACTATGAATGGGAAGATTTACCATAGAAGTTATATTTAAACGCAAATGTTATTACTAGAAATTACTTAAAAAAACTAAGGAATTCGATTTGGAATTTTACCATTTACGCTCATTTGTTGCCGTTGCACAAACGGGTAACTTAACCCAAGCTGCAAAGCGTTTATATACCACTCCACCAGCGATAAGTGCACATATAAAAATGCTAGAAGAGGAGCTATCTACTCCCTTATTTATCCGTTCGAATAAAGGGATGTCGTTAACCGAGAAAGGGAAATTACTGTTAGAAAAAGCGCAGGTAACCCTTGATAGCGCAGTAGATTTAGTAAACTTAGCTGCTGATAATCAACATGAAATAATGGGTACTTTTCATTTAGCCATTAACTTATCTGCACAGCAAATGAAGATCTCTGAGTTAGTAACAAACTTGCAAGACAACTGCCCGGGCATCAGCTTGGAAATTCATCAGCAATCAACCGGGAAAACGATTGAAGAGATCAGAAAACAGCGCCTCGATGGCGGATATATTTTTGGTGATATTCCCGAAGATTTAATCGGTTTTTCGGTACTGCAACAAGAGATAACTATCATCGCCCCAATAACTTTTGATAGTAGCAACATATTG
>Ga0209395_1001652_pt1 | contig 30829 bp, 27 predicted proteins | sample GOMGulsemesocosm_3_FD_184635 | JGI IMG/M metagenome (GOLD analysis project Ga0209395, IMG submission 184635) | Methane-oxidizing microbial communities from mesocosms in the Gulf of Mexico - GOM9D Gulf of Mexico (SPAdes) (version 2) | ecosystem: Environmental > Aquatic > Marine > Cold seeps... | reverse complement strand
CCTATGGAAAAACTTACGATAAATAATATGGCGCGTGGGTAGTATTTTAAGAATAGATGGCCCGCCCCGGGAAAGGCAAAGACAGATAGCATAATAGTTTTACGTACGTTGGGTGACACGGGATAGCCCTTTGTTTAAATAAGTAAAAGGGTAACCTTGTCGGCGCACTATTAGCAATCAAAATACGCACTTAAGTTGTGCAAGAGAGATATTAACCAATAACTAAACTCCCATCTAATGATTTATATTGGTTAACTATCATTGGTTTAATTGTTGTTTTTGTGATTGGCGTAACCTTTGCTTTATCTCGTTAGTGAGTTTATACGAGAGCAACTAACCATGAGTAAAAACCTAGCAGCCGTCACCAATGAGCAACTGTCACAAGGCCGTGTTAAATCTACCTGTCCGTATTGCGGCGTAGGCTGTGGTGTTGAACTGAGTAAAACAGACACCGGTGTGTTGGTAATGGGTGATAAAACTCATCCGGCTAATTTTGGCAAGCTGTGTATCAAGGGCAAAAATTTAGGAAAAACGCTCGACAACGACAATCGGTTATCCACGCCAACGATTAATGGCCATTCGCAATCTTGGCCGCGCGCGCTTGATTATGTGGCCAGTGAATTTAATCGCACCATCGAGCAGCATGGTAAAGACTCGGTCGCGTTCTATGTCTCGGGACAGTTGCTGACCGAAGATTATTATGTTGCGAATAAACTGATGAAGGGCTTTATTGGTAGTGGCAATATCGACACTAATTCACGTCTGTGTATGTCATCAGCTGTGGCCGCCCACAAACAGGTATTTGGTGAAGATATTGTGCCGCTAAGCTACTCGGACATTACCAACAGTGATGTGATTGTATTGGCGGGCTCTAATCTCGCGTGGTGTCATCCGGTGATCTATCAGCGTATTCGTGAAGAGAAGGAGCGCCGCCCGTCAGTAAAAATAGTGGTTATCGACCCACGAGCCACTGCATCATTGGAGTTAGCTGATTTACATCTGCCAATAAAGCCCGGCGGCGATCTTATCTTATTTAATAGCTTACTCGATTTTATGGCGCAGCGTGGGCTACTCGATCTGACACTACCCGGTATCGATGACGCCATTAATGCGGCGCAAGACTCGCGTCGATTGTTACCGGAAATAGGTGTAGAACCTGAGTTACTTGAGCAATTTTTCAAGCTATTTAGTGACAGTGACAAGGTGGTGACGATGTTTTCACAAGGCATCAATCAATCGAGCCAAGGGACTAAACAAGTTAGCGCAATACTCAACTGTCATGTCGCCAGTGGAAAAATCGGTAAACAAGGCTGTGGGCCCTTTTCAATAACCGGCCAACCTAATGCCATGGGCGGACGTGAAGTGGGCGCGTTGAGCAATACCTTAGCCTCACATATTGAGTTTGAAGACAGTCAACTATTACAACCGTTGAGCGAGTTTTGGCAAACAGATACTCTAGCGACCAAACCGGGACTTAAGGCGGTTGAACTTTTTGCGGCAATAAAGCGCGGGAAGATCAAGGCGGTTTGGATCATGGCGACGAATCCAATGGTTAGTCTGCCGGATCATGAAGCAACGCGCCAAGCGTTGGAGGCTTGCTCGCTGGTGGTCGTCAGTGATTGCGTTGCAAGTAATGATACGCTCGATTATGCCAATGTTATTCTACCCGCTCAAGGCTGGGGCGAGAAAAGTGGCACCGTGACCAATTCTGAACGCCGAATTTCACGTCAGCGGAGTTTTCTACAGCCGTATGGCGAGGCTAAGGCCGATTGGTGGATAATTTGTGAGGTGGCAAAGCGTATGGGTTTTGCTAAGCAATTTAGCTATCAATCGCCCGCCGACATATTTAGAGAACACGCCGCACTCTCTGGCTTGGAAAACAACGGCTCTCGCGGCTTCGATATCTCACAGTTTAAACAGATTAGCGCTGCTCAGTATCAACGATGGTTGCCGGTGCAATGGCCACAGCCGAGCGGTCGTTCAAGGCGTCTTAATGACCAAGTGTTTTTTAGTGATAATCAATATTATCATGTTAACAAGCAGCCGTTAATCAAGGCGAACCACCATCAGGCTAAAGGGTTGGATAGCCGCCTGTTTGTCTTAAATACCGGACGTAACCGCGACCAATGGCACACCCAAACGCGCAGTGGTAAAGCGGCAACCCTCACCAATCATCAGCCTGAGCCCGTGGTTGAGATTAATCGTGAGGATGGGGCTAGGTTAGGGATTATTGATGGTGGTTTAGCTAAATTAAGCGCACAAGGGCAGGCACTAATTGCCCGCGTAAAGCTCAGTGCACAGCAGCTGCCATCGAGCGTTTTTATGCCTATTCACTGGTCATTGAGCAATAGTAATCAAGGCTGCGTTAGCAAGCTTGTTACACCGGTGTTTGATCCAACATCGGGTCAGCCAGCGTTTAAGCACAGCCAGGTAGCAATCGAGTACTGGCCAGCGAACAGTAATGGCATGCTGGTGGTGCGCGAGTCGCTTAAGCAAGAGTTATGCACCTATCAAATAGAGCAGCGGATTGCGGGCGGCTATTGTTATTATCTCGCGAGCGAGCAGTCGCCACAGCAACTGCTACAGCAATTGAGTAAATTTATTGGCGATTATTATGGTGAAATCACGGTAGCCAACGATGATAAAGGACAATATTTTAGGCAGCACTACTTCAATCAAGGGCAACTTGAAGCCGGTATTTTTACCGCGACAATCATGCAAAACTTACCTCAAGGCTGGGTCAGTAATTTTTATCTGATGAATAATGATAACACTGCTAAACGAAGTCTACTCAGTAGTGACGTCGATGCATTGCAACAACAGAAAACCTTCTGTCAGTGCCTTAATATTGCGGTAGGTGATATTAAAGAGGCGATCACCAGTGGTGAGTTAGACATCGCTAAAATACGTAAAAAAACTGGAGCAGGTGGTGGTTGTGGCAGTTGTATCAGCGACATTGCGTTGCTAATAGCCGATAACGCCGATTCACATCAAGAAAACGCAAGAGAAATTTGCTATGATGAAATCAAATGACAGCAAAAAAAGAGTGCAATATGTCTAGAAATAAAGTTGAGCAAGCAATTGAATTAATTGATGAAATTAATCTTGGTGATCCAAATGATGAAATGGTTGATGGTAAGGCGCAACCCAAGGAGTGGCTATACGGCGTGCGGATGAGCGAATGCCTTGATCAATTTAAGCCGCAGGCCAGCGACATATTAAAGATAGCGGCGCGGGCACAGCATATCAGGCGTTGGAGCGTGCCACGCAGTGATTATCCGATGAATCGCGAAGGTTATTTCAAATGGCGTATCGGGCTTGGTGTGCGACATGCCGATGAGGCAATGAAAATCGCCGCGCAAGCGGGCTTTGAGCAAGAAGAGATTGATGCGATAGGCCGCATGTTACGTAAAGAAAACATCAAACGCGATCCGCAAGTCCAAGCGCTAGAAGATGTGATTTGCTTGGTATTCTTATCATTCTACTTCACCGACTTTGCGGCAAAGCATAGTGAAGAGAAGATCGTGCGTATTGTGCAAAAGACGTGGGCTAAGATGTCTGATGAAGGTCATGAGGCAGCATTAAAGCTGCCGTTTACTAAATCACAACAGGCCTTATTAGCTAAGGCATTCGCCTAATTTATCCCGTCAACCTTACTGGTGTTATTGAGGTTGACGGGGCAGAACATTATTAGCGCGTTATCTGGTTTAAAGTCACACTATCGCCTTGTAGTGAGACTAAACAAGGTTATCTTCAATATCATTGTGATAACTTTCAGGTGCTTTGAAGATAGCACCGCTAGGGTTCGTCATTAATTGGCTATTACCATCAATGTTGCTAAAGAGAGTATTTAGTACATTACTATCAAATGAGCTTATATCAGACGTTAAAGTGACATCCGAGGAGATGATATCCTGATCACCGGGGTTAGTGGTGGCTACATCTCTCTCAACGATGATACTGTCGTCGCTCGAGCCAAAGCTTAAATAACGATCAATATCGCCTTGCCCTTGCTCAGTGGTTAATAGTTCGGTGAGGGCTAACTTGTCATAATTTGACTCTAATCCGTTAATGGCCTCGATACCTTTATCGCCGGATAACCAAACGGTTGTGTTGTCTACTATGCTGTCAATCATAGTGGTACTTTCCAAACTTCCGATTAAATAATCATGGCTCTCATGTGATTGATTAAAACGAGCAGAAGTTATGTCTTCTGGGGCATCGATGGCCGAATCAATAGTGAGCTGTTTGTTCTCCAATTCATCTTTTGATTCGCTAATCGGTGGTGCTAAATTAACGTTACTAGTGAGCACCCTCTGGTTGCCGTTATGTTCGTCTACCCCTAGGATCCGAATACCCAGCGTGGTTGAAGAAGTGTCACCATCACTATCAGTGATGGTGTAAGTAAATATATCTTCCTTATGCTCTTCTCCATCGAGTTCCTGCACTAACGGATTACTATTATCGAGAGTGTAAACATACGCGCCATCAGAGGATATGTTTAAGGAACCATAGGTGCCTTCAATGTCAATACCTGCTACAGTGACTAAGCTATTGTCATTAGTGCCAGCGAATATTCCTGTAACGATAGCGCCATCTGGCCTTTGAAGGTCGTTGGCGCGGCTCGGGTTAGGATGGAATAATACATTACCATCGACGCTAGGCACATCATCTTCGGTGATGGTGTTTTGATCCTTAATCGCCCAAGGAGTGCCATCGGTTATGCGGACAGTAAGCACACTATCTTGGGTGACCATTTGGCCGATGATGTCGATCGCACTGACGGTAAATAGGTCAAGTATATTGTTGTCATTTTGCGCATTGTCATGCATTTGGGCACCAGCCGTCTCAAGGTAAGTATAGTGAGCTTGCCCTGATGTTATCGAGGTGACGGTAAGGGTGCCATATTCACCTACTATGACTATCGGGTGTCCTGAGGTCACTTCTATTGCAATACCATCTTTACCGCTGATAGTAATACTATCGATGCCCGCCTGTGCGGTAACATCAAAATAGCTGCTGGCAGTGCTACCTAGTTCCTCAAATACATCTATGTCACCGACGTTAGCTTGGCCGTTATTATCATTGATATCGATGGTAGGAGGTGCATCTTCACTACCCGCAAGGTTAATAGTTAGAATCGCGGTCGAGAAACTGTTTAAGCCGTCATTGTCAGTCAGAGTGTAGGTGAACTTCTCACTGTCACCATTTGAGGTAAGGTATTGTGATTTGTTCGCATCAAGAACGTAGGCATAGTCACCATTGGCTTTGATGGTCAAAGTACCGAAGTTACCTTCTATTATGAAATCTCCCGCGCTATTGTTAGTACTTTGCTGGTTTGAAGTGCTGCTAATCGCCGTTATCGACGCACCGTCATCGTTGACGGTATCTTTTCCATCACCAGTGGTTATCACATTGCCGTTAACCGTTTGCTTGTTAGCGATATCCTCAGCAATGGAGTTAAGGATTAAATCATCAATCGCGATAGGCTCGCCGTCGGTGATCCTAATCGCTAATGTGTTATCAGTGGGGAGAGAAACTTGGCCGATGATATCGGTAACAGACACTGAAAATTCATCGATGTGCTGATCGAGCGTATTGTGGGTTAATGCGCCATCATTTTCGGTGTAGGTGTAAGTGACAAGACCATTAGTGACATCAGTCACTGTGATGAGGCCGTAGCTACCCTGTACTGTAATGGGGTTGGTATTACTCGCATCGGTGATATTTACAACACCAGTCGTCCCGCTCATCGTAATAGTAGCAATGCCTGCCTCGGCGCTGACATTAAAATTCTTCGCGTTGCTGATGCCGTTGCTATCTTCCGAAATGTCAATATTACCCGCATTGACGCTACCATTATCATCATCGATGGTAATGATTGGAAGCGAGTCATCTTGACCAGTCACCGTGATAGTTAACGTCGCGGTTGAGCTGTCATTATCGGCATCGGTCAGGGTGTAGGTAAATGTCTCTATGCCGTCGTTGTTACTGGTTAAGGCTTGAGTTGCTGGGCGCGAGTTATCGAGGGTGTAGGTGTATTGACCGTCACTTGCAATGACTAAGGTGCCGTAGGTGCCATTGACGGTGATTGTGCCATTGGTGATGGTTTGGCTATCGAGGTGAGTGACGGTTGCGCCATCGCTGCCTTGGTCGTCGTTGGCGGTGAGTACATTACCGCCAGCGGTGGTGGTTGCGGCGTCTTTGGTGACGTCATTGTTGTCATCTTGTGCCACCGGTTTACCGTCGGTGATGCGCACGCTTAAGGTGGCGCTGTTGTCTTGACCGACTTGGTCCGTTACCACTATCGCAAAGTTATCTAACACGTTGTTGTCTGTTGCATCATGCTGCTGCGCGCCCGCTTGCTCGGTGTAAGTGTAGCTGACGACACCGGTTGCGCTGACATCGGTCACCACCAATTGACCTAACGCGGTGGTAATGGCTATCGGGTTGGTGCTGCTTGCGCCAATGACGCTGACGCCATTGAGGCTAATATCGGCGATTCCGGCTTGCGCGGCGACCACAAAACTGTTGCTGCCCTGTGAACCAGCGACTTCGGCGACGTCGATATGGCCGGCATTGACGCTGCCATTATCGTCATCGATGGTAATAGTTGGTTGGAAGTCGTCGACACCATTAATGGTGATCGTTACAGTGGTTGTTGTAACACCATCAGCGTTGGTCACCACGATGGTGTCTAACAGCGGTGAGGATTGACTATCTAGTTGTTGTATTTCTGTTTGACTATTATCAGCTTTATAGCTCCAGGCGCCATCTTGATTGATGGTCAACATCCCGTATTTTCCTTCGATCGTTGCGGCCGTAAATTTATCTTCTCCGGCGTCACCACCGACACCTGGTGCTAATTCACCTGTTGCTTCTAGTTCACCGTCGTTATTAGTTTGGTCTTCGGTTATTGAACCGTGATCAGGTGTCAGCGTCGGAATATCGTTTTGTTCAACATAAGCGGGGGTATCGAACGCGGTCGCGAATTTACCATTGCTATCAGCAACGGTTAATTCTATTTGTGGCAGGGCTAGGCCAGCATTAATGGCGTCAACGCCCACTTGCCTTAAAGCAACGGTATTACCTGTTATCTGATAATATCCGTGATCATTACTGCCAACGGAAAAAGTAACCTGTTGGTTCAAGTTACCATCTTCAAGATCTGTCGCATTAAAATCGGCTACTTTATCGCCGACGATCACATCGTTTTCATTCAAATTTGTGATAGCAACGACTGTGATAGCTGGCGGTGTATCGATAATTGGAAGAGTATTACCATTGCCTAAATTGCCGGCAATATCCGTATAAGTGGCATCTGAAACGGATATATTTGAGTCTATCCTATCGCCTGGAGTCGGGGTAAATGTCGCTGTCCAAGTATCGTCATCAACTTGGATAAAGTTACTTAAGGTACCACCGATCACATCGATATCATCGAGTTCAAAATCCACAACAGCTTCGGAGAATTCAAAAGTGATAACTGAACTATTGCCCGCTAGCGGATCTGCTGCGGTTCTTGATATTTCGAGAGTTGGACCCTGCCTATCAATATCGATCTGATTGGTTGCTTCAGGTGAGGTCGCACCGTTGCTTGCTTCAATAGTGGCGCTAACCAAAACTCCCTGGTCGCTTGCTGGTATCGGGATGCTCGTTTCAACTTGCCCTGCGTCGATATGATCGCTGGTTAGTACTATCTCTTTGCCATTAACCACCAAAATATCACCAGCTTGTGCATTGGTAGAGTCAAGGTCAATGATCACCGCAATAGTGTTATCAGACTCGGCGCTATTTAATATTTTGTCGTTGTTACTATCTTGAGGGAAACTTATGCTGGGCGCAAATACGTCAGGGCGTTGGTCGGCATCACCAGCGGTTTGCTCAAGTACCGTTGGTGTATCGTTTGAAAATGTACCGGTGGTAAAGGCGGAAAATGCTAACGTTTCATCTCCTGAGCGGGCAATGGAAACGAATCCATTATCCCCTTCACTGCCTGCATCACCTGCGGCCGTTTCCGGCAGTTCGATGTCGCCGTCACCAGCTTCAATCAATTTTTGCAATGCGGCAATCTCACCAACATCGCTACTTGGAGATATGGTGGTCGCAACAGTGGTATCTAGCAATGTAGGCTTTGGGTTAGTAATGAAGAGTACGCTTGGGCCTACGAGTAACGGTTTTTCGTCGCTTAAGTCTGAAAATTTAATCGTCTGTGTAACGTTGCCAAAAAGGTTGACGGTGATCGATGTTTGCTCATTAAGGGCAATGACTTCACCTGCGATAAATTGGTCGTCGACTGTTAGCTTCATTATTTTGTTTTCGAGGGCTAACTCTGCATTCCCCTCAACTTTAACAACCTGTGCATTTCTTGATGTGATAAAACTTTTCATTATGGATTCCGAACAATAGAGTGATGCACATAAATTGCGAAAAACACGGAGAGATCGAGCTCAGTGCGTAATACTACTTACTTTAATCTTAGTCCGACATTTGACAATATATTATAATTTTTATGCCGTACTCAAGCTGAATAAGTATTTTTCAGTCTATGTTTTTAGAGGCGGAGGGGGGGAATAAAAAGAGCTTATGGTCAATCACAAATAATAACCACAAATGAGTGCTATAAAATAAAAACATTAACCTCATTAAATTTAATAGCTTAGCGGTGTTATCGTTATATTTTATGATTTGTGTTGGAGAATGCATTGTTGGCGAAATATTGTTGTGCAACGAGAAAATAAATTAGAAGCTAGCCTAACTGTTCGCAATTTGAGCGAATTATAAGACTAATTGATCTCTTCAGAAGAGGAAATACGTGATTGAACGCGTCGAAAATAAAAATTTAGCGTGAAATACCATCACAATGATTAATCCAGTTCGTCGGCTAAAACAACACTCTCGTATAATCAAACGAACCCAGCACGCTGAGCATTCGCTGATTAATGTGATGCTGGGAAACATTAGCCTTCGTCTTTTCCACTAAGACCACTCGCTCGATACTTTCAAATTTCTCACCGGCTAACCTCAGGTTGATCAACGCCCCCTGTAGCGGTGCTAAACTGGGGTTGTAAGCACAGTTTTCAGCATAGCTACCGGTATAGGTTGCATTAGCTGTTTCGATCGCAATGCCACTGGGGCTATTGCTGTAAGGACTGTAGCTTAGTTGCGCCGCCGAGATTGCCTTTTGGACTAGCGTATCTGTGGGGTTGATCGTTATCTCATTGGGCGAAGAGCTCATCAAACGATCGCTAACCCCAAGATCTGATGGGCCAAATGACAGCGGTAACAATTTCTCAAAGCGTATTGCGGGTTGTTGTGGTAATAGCACTTCGAGATCTTTGGCGTGACTCAGCTCATTGATAAATTGACGACAGTGGCCACAAGGCGCCGCGCTAATTGCTAGCTGGGTAAGGTGAGTTTCCCCATGACTCCAGGCATTGGTGATAACACATTGTTCACCGTGGACGGTTTGGCTCAGCGTTTGACCTACAAACTCGATGTTAGCGCCAAGGTAGATACTACCAGACGCACCCAATGCCACCGCGCCCACGTTAAAATTGGAAATGGGGGCGTGGCTGTAGGTTTGAGCTAACGGCACCAAATCACGCAACATCTGGCTCATATCCGGTTGATATTCTGCGAACTGTTGTACCTGTGCCGGACTAAAATGAGCAGCAAACGTTGGCTGTTCAATGATGTCCTTAATTAAGCGTTGTATTGGCTTAGCTAGGGTAGCAAGGCTGGTTATTTGATTTAAAGTTTGGCTCATAAAATACTTCGTTAACTATTATTATTTAAAATAAGCTGGTGCCGATAAGCTCAATAATGTGTCGCTATCTTTAAGGCGCAGCTGACTATCTAATTCGATATCGCTAGGTAATACCCCACAGATGATGGTTTGCTCACCGAGTTGACTAACGCTAATAACAGTTCCTGCATTACGCCAATTTTCACCAATTTGTCGTTCTAGACTATCACCCGCATCCGCCTCAATGTGTGATGATGAGCGCACTATAAACATCGCTCGCTTGTTCAGACCGCGGAAATGCATCCGGGCGACTGTTTCTTGACCAATATAACACCCCTTATTGAAGCTAATGCCATTAATCATCTGCATATTAAGCATTTGAGGAACAAATTGAGCATCAATGGCAGGGGATATTTGCGGGGTGCCGCTCAAATTATCCAACGCAAACCACTCATCTTCGCCTAATCGGCTCACTTCGAGCTCGCTCAATGCAGACGTCAGCGCAACTTGTTGTTGCTCGGTTGCAACGATCAATAAACGTGGCGTATCATCATTCATCAACGGGAACGATGAGATTAATCCATATTGGGTGACAATGGTATCTTGCTCGTCGCTTAACGGGTGTTCACTTAAGGTGTCTGCCCAAGCCAGTGCGGCGCGACCGGTTAAGCCTGTACAATGATATTTAGCACTCGCATTGCTAATGTCGACCTTAGAGAAAACTGCATATTTTTTGAGGCTTGGTAGATGAGGCTCAACGTTTTCTAGTACCTGTAGCGCTAGCACAGTATGCTCAAGTTGTACTAGGCGTAACACGGCTAGCATCTTGCCCTTAGCATCACAATGGGCACCCAGTACGCTTTGTCGTGGGGATAGCTTATCTAAGTCACAGGTTAACTGTCCCTGTAGGAATTTCTTGTTATCTTCACCTGTTAATTCGGTGATACCCAGTGGTAGGCCTGAAAAAACATTAAATACAGAGGTTGATTGAGTCATGAGCGGTATACCTAGAGAATATTGTTGAGGCGATACTAAATAAAAATGCCGCATTAATCAAAGATTAGTGCGGCATTTTGTAGAACAAATCAGATTATGCGGAGTGCAGTGTACGCGCTCGGATAGTGCCATCGATTTTGTAGAGCTCATCTAGGGCATCGTCGGCATCTTTCGCGTCGACTTCCATGACGACATAACCGATCTCTGCCGTCGTTTGTAAGTACTGTGCGCTAATATTAATTTCTTTATCGGAAAACGCCATATTGATTTTATTCATCACGCCGGGTTGGTTTTTATGAATATGCAATAGACGAGACGTGCCAACATGCTGTGGCAAGGAGACTTCAGGGAAGTTGACTGCAGATAGCGTTGAACCATTGTCTGAGTACTTCGCTAATTTACCGGCAACTTCGATCCCTATGTTGGCTTGGGCTTCTTGAGTGCTGCCACCGACATGAGGTGTTAAGATAACGTTGTCGATACCGCGTAGTGGTGAGGTGAACTCTTCATTGTTAGATTTAGGTTCGACAGGAAACACATCGATAGCCGCGCCACTGATATGCTTGCTAACTAATGATTCGGCTAAGTCTTCGATATTAACGACGGTACCGCGTGAGGCGTTAATCAAGATGGCCCCTTTCTTCATCGTGGCCATTTCTTTAGCACTAAACATATATTTAGTCTGTGGCGTCTCAGGGACATGTAATGTGATGACATCTGAGCTGGCTAATAACTCTTCTAACTTGGCGACTTGGCTAGCGTTACCCAAAGGTAATTTATCTTCGATATCATAGAAGCGCACGCGCATGCCTAAGTTTTCAGCCAAGATACCCAGTTGGGTGCCGATGTGGCCGTAACCAATGATCCCTAATTGCTTGCCACGTGCTTCAAACGATCCAACGGCCGATTTCTGCCATTCCCCGCGATGGGCCTTGGCGCTTTTCTCAGGAATGCCACGTAATAATAATAGGATTTCGCCTAATACTAATTCGGCTACCGAGCGAGTATTTGAGAATGGGGCATTAAACACCGGAATGCCAAGCAGCTCAGCCGCTTTTAAGTTGACCTGGTTAGTACCGATACAAAAACAACCAATAGCAACGAGTTTACTAGCGCTAGCGAGTACTTTTTCGCTAAGTTCGGTGCGCGAACGAATACCAATGAAGTGAACATCTTTCATCTTTTCGATTAATTCATCTTCAGGTAATGAGGTTTTCAAACACTCAATGTTGCTGTAACCTGCATTCTCTAATACCTCAAGTGAGCTCGGATGTAAGCCTTCTAATAGTAAAATCTTAATCTTGTTTTTAGTGAGTGAATAATGAACCATAGGTAATTTTCCTAGCTAAGTTAACGCAGTTTTATGTTAAGTAAAGTAACAAATTTAATCCCTTAAAGGGAGAGTTAATTTGTAATATCTATAAATTAATTTATCTAAGCGCTAAGCTACGGTTATAAAGGGATTGGCTATATGGCTTTAGGCTAGTTTGTTGGTGCTCTTTATGTTTTTTTAGCTATTGGGTTGTGCTTTATAGCGATGTTTGTTAAAAAATATCGCCTATTTTTATGACAATCACGACTGCTTAATGCAGGGTAGGAAATTTTTTCTATTTTAATGGAAATTGTTTCTTGGTTGGAGGGGGGGGTAGACATTATTTAAACAGCAGTTTAAAGCGTGAGGTGATAAAACTAGCACCTCACACCTAGAATATTAACGGTGAGACGTCTTTACACCATCCGGCGTTGCTAACAATAAGGTATCAGCGCCGCGCTGTGCAAAGTAACCATTGGTGACGACACCGACTATTGCGTTAATTTGACGCTCGAGTTCACAGGCGTTGTCGACCTTGAAGTTATAGACATCGAGGATAATGTTACCATTGTCAGTCACTACGCCTTCTCGATAGACCGGGTCGCCACCAAGTTTGACTAACTGACGTGCGACATATGAACGGGCCATCGGGATCACTTCAACGGGAAGTGGAAATTCACCAAGTAATTTAACTAGTTTGCTGCTATCGGCAATACAGATAAACTTCTGTGCCACGGCGGCTATAATTTTCTCGCGCGTTAATGCGGCGCCGCCCCCTTTGACCATCTGCATATGCTGGTTAATTTCGTCCGCACCATCAACATAGACACTCAGCTCATCGACGGTGTTAAGATCAAACACTGGAATGCCAAGTTCTTTGAGGCGACGGGTTGATTCCTCAGAGCTTGAAACGGCCCCTTCAATGTCGCTCTTGATACTGCCAAGGGCGTCGATAAAGTGGTTAACGGTTGAACCAGTACCAACGCCAACGATGGTGTTTGGCTCTACATATTCAAGGGCGGCCCAACCAGCGGCTTTTTTCATTTCATTTTGGTTCATTACAGTATCCAGCTCACAAACTTAATAGTAGGGCTATTGTAGCTAATAGCCCTTACACAATCACTATTTTCTTCGCCAGCGTGAAACTAATTGGTCGGTTTTTTTCGCCGATTTTGTTAGCATGCTCTGCGCTACCTTTACGTAGCGGCGTGCCCAATCATATTCGAGGGCAAGAATAGCCAGCGAGATGGGCAATAGCAACATAGTGCCAGGTAACATGATAAAGATTAAAGTCAGTAGCAATAGTCCACCACCTACGAAGGTGATCAGTGCTTTTCTTACCATTTTGCTGCTTGCTAATTTCATGAGGTACTCGAGTATGATGAATTACCTATTGTTAAGCAAAACATGAGCCATGTTTTAATCTGTTGTTTTTTAATTATATTTGATTCGCTTTCATTTTATTTTAATCAAATGTCATATTTTTTAGTGGATTTAACCAGTGAGAATCATAATGGGTGAAGTGAGCGATAAATCTTGGTTTGTGTACTTTGTGCGCTGTAAAGACAGATCTTTGTATTGCGGTGTCACAACGGATATCACGCGGCGTGAGCATGAGCACAACACAACAATACGAGGGGCTAAATACACTCGGGTACGTCGTCCCGTTACTATGGTGTACCAGCAACAATGCGCCAATCGTAGGGAGGCTTGCAAGGAAGAAGCGCGCCTTAAAAAACTGACTAAAGCGCAAAAGGAAGCATTACTTAACTAAATAAACAATTCGCTAGTGTTTTTTGAATAGCGACCACGTCAGATCCGCGTTTTAACTCATAGCTAATCGGCTCTTTATCGCTACCAATCCAAATTTTTAGTTCAGAGTCCATGTCGAAATGGCCGGCACTTTCAACAACAAAGTGGCTAATGGATTTAAAAGGAATCGAGTGATACTGCACTTTTTTTCCTGTTAACCCTTGTTTGTCGACAATTAACATCCGTTTATTGGTAAAGATAAACATATCGCGTATTAATTTGAAACCGAGTTCGACTTGTTCATTATCTGCCAGTATTGGCGCAAACTCGTCATGTAGTTCCTGCTGATCCAATTCTGAAGCGTTACCCATTAATCCACTTAATAATCCCATGTGTTACTCCTTGTGCTCTGTCTTGTGATAGTCGATGTGATCACTGATACGCGCCTGCGTCAGTAAGGTTAATTCTTTGAGACTCAGTTCTTGATATTGATGTGGCAAGATTGGCTCAAGTACTTCGATGGTGATTTTTTGATGTCCTTTAAAGTGTAGACTACTCTTGGGCACCGCTTTATCCGTATCGGTAAGTATAACGGGCATAATCGGTACTTGCATTTCCATCGCGATTTTAAACGCTCCCGTCTTAAAGGACTTTAGTTGACCATCGTTGGAGCGAGAGCCTTCAGGAAATATAAAGATACTACTGCCATTGCTAAGGTGTGCCTTAGATTGACTAATCATATTCTTTATCGAACTAACACCGCCACGCTTTATCGCGACATAACGATTGAGATACATCGTCCAACCGATAAAAGGGATCTTAAAATTTTCAATCTTTGAGACCCATTTGAAATGGGTAAACAACAGTGATACGGCTAACACGTCGAGGGTTGACAGGTGATTTGAGACAATAACATAAGGCTGGTTGGCGACGAATTTCTCGCGACCTTTAATGTTAATCGACCAGAAAGGGTTGGTCCAAAAAAACAACGCCCCCCACAGGTGACTAAAGTAATTGAGTATAATCAACCGACGATCGAACGGGGTGGTGATAATTCTGATCAACACGGCAATAGGAAATAAAACGATTGATAAAAGCATAACCCAAACTAGGTATAGCGCCGATAACACATAACTCAAAATTGATGATCCATTCCAGACTTTAATTGGCGCAATTATATACTAAGGCTTGAGCTCGGGGGGAGGTTTTATACAGTGCTGCACATTTATTTTCATGATGAGGCAAATATCCTGGCTCAATAATTGTTGATAGGCACTTTTGACGCGTTTAACGAGTGACATTGGTGTTTGCTTACTTAGGGCAAAGGAAGGGCGAGAAATAAACGCCGGTGCAAGGTATTGCACCGTATTTATCGGGAATCCACTGGCCGCCAGTTCAAGCTCTATCTGCGCTTGCGAACCAATGATGAGATCGACTCGGCCTAACATCTACATCCCTATGGTTTGACTTATGTGGGATACACGGCTGATTTTTTTAAAGCCGCGTTGCGTCAGATATTGATCGTTGGCGGAATTAATTTGAGTACCGACCCGCAATTTGTGTAGTTGGCTAAAGTCGGTAGACGTTAGTAATGGGTTGGCTAAACGGAAAAAAGAAACCTTGTTAGTTAATGGAAATTGTCCGATCCAGTGAAAACTTTGCTCTCGATGCGGCGTACGGTTAATGGTATATATTAAGACATTAGGTTTGCTCTGGGCCAATTGATAGCTTCGCGCCCATGGATAGGCATTGAGAGTGTATTGGATATCAAGCGAGTCGAGTATATGTTTGACTAATCGAGTGTGTAAACCGACTACTTTACCTTTGGATACATAATTATACGGTGGCAAATTTTCGGTGACGACTTGCAGAGTTACTGCTTTAATGGAGCAAGATACCATTAATAACAACGCTGCCATTAAAGACACAAATATCAATTTCATAATATCGTTTATCGAGGATTTCTTTTCAATCATAGCATGCATTTTGTTGTGGGGTGGATGTTGTGTTCGATCAAGCTGCTGTTTGAGGTATCATGTTAGGATAAATCTTACCTCGATGTAATATTAATTAGATATAAGGAAATCCATGAAATTATTTAGTCACTTTTCTGTTGTCGGCACGACTATAGTGTTAATGCTAAGCGTAGTATCAGCTGTAGTCTTGGCACATGATCATCAATCGATGACCAAACCCCCGCAGGTGCATAAAAGTAATATTATGATCCATATGCCATGGTCACGCGCCTTGCCGCCTGTGGCAACAAACGGTGCAGCCTATTTAATGGTACATAATAATGGCGCAACTATCGACACTATCATCGAGATTAAAAGCCCGATTGCCACGTCGGTGATGATGCACAACAATGTTAGTGATAATGGCAATGTGCGAATGGAGCATGTTGGACAGCTAGCAGTCAAGCCTCGAGGCATGGTGACGTTCAAACCTGGTGGCTTGCATATAATGCTGATGGGACTAAAAGGACCGTTAGTAGCCGGTCAATCATTCCCAATCACTGTCGTGATGGAAAAGGCAGGGGAAATTACTGCCGTCGTTAATATTAAGCAGAACAACGTTGAGCACCATAAGGTGAAGCATACTGATGGCGAGCACCATCATTAACAACAGGCTTGAATGAGGATCCCTTTGAAAAAGCAATTATTGGTATTATTTTGTTGCACTGTCATGGCGTTGATGGGTGTTAGCACGATGGCGACTCAGCAATCGTCGACAGCACAGCTGAAATTATTATTAAAGCAGCATCAGGGCAAGGTTATCTACCTTGATTTCTGGGCCTCATGGTGCGTGCCGTGTCGTAAGTCCCTTCCGTGGATGAAACAGATGCAGCAAGCATACAGTGAGCAAGGCTTGGTAATTATCGCGGTCAATGTTGATGCCGAGCCTGAGCTCGCCGATGCGTTCCTTGCAAAAAATCCCATCGGCTTTAAGGTGGTGTTTGACCCTCGGGGAGTGATAGCTCAGCAATATCAACTGAAAGGGATGCCGAGTAGTTTTTTAATCGGCCGTGATGGTGAGCTTAAGGCGAGCCATGTCGGTTTTTTTAATAATCAGAAGCCGCGCTATCAGGCTCAGATAGAAGCATTACTCGCCCAATCCTTAGAGGAAGAACAATGATTAATAAGATGAATGTTTTAATAGCCACATCGGTCATTTTACTCGCCAGTGGTTGCACTAATTTAGGGGTGCAGCCGTGGGAACGAGATCTGTTAGCGCAAGAGGGCATGTCGTTAAATAATCCGGTTGATAATGCGCTGGACGATCATATTTACTTTAGTAAGGAAGCGTCGAGTGGCGGTAAGAGCTTTGGTGGCGGAGGTTGCGGATGCAATTAACGCATCGCAGTAAACCCAAAGTGCTTAATGTTAAAGCCGCATTAAGCCTGGCAACTTGTGCGCTGCTTGGGGTTAACCCTGTTGCTGCCCAGGGTGAGGGGCAGTCGACAGAGCCATGGTCATTTGATACGGCGGTGTTGTTTTATAGCGAAGCAGACCGCGTTAGCGCGCTCGAGGCAATGGTTAGCGCCACAAAAGAATTTGATGATCAGCACTTTTTAAACCTAAAACTGACCCTAGACACGCTAACTGGTGCTTCTGCCAATGGTGCGGTGGCACAGCCACATGCACAAACATTTACGCGGCCCTCGGGCCAGGGGCAATATCAGATAACGCCAGGTGATACGCCACTCGATGATACGTTTAAAGATACCCGTGTTCAGATAAATGGCCAATGGACTCAACCACTTGGACAGCACTTAACGGGGAGTGTTGGTGGTCATCTATCCAAGGAGTTTGATTATCTGTCATTGGGATTTAATGCCAATGTTGGCTATGATTTTAATCAGAAAAACACCACAGCCACCCTTGGTTTTAGTCATTTTAAAGATACATTTTCACCGATAGGTGGCATTCCCAAACCGTTTGCCTCGATGGGTATTGGTGATAGCAACGCACCTAATTGGGATGGTGACTTTGCCGCGACTCGACTCACTGATCAAGACGACAAAAATACCACCGATATTCTGGTCGGTCTGACGCAAGTCATTAATCGACGTATGGTGACGCAGTTTAACTATTCCTATTCGGTGGTTGATGGTTATCAGACCGATCCGTTTAAAATCCTTAGTGTGGTTGATGGACAAGGTATTAGTCAGGATCTGGTGTATGAGAGTCGGCCAGACAAACGCACCAAGCACAGCGTGTTTGCACAAACCAAATATCACTTTGGCGATTCGATATTAGATTTATCTTACCGCTATATGTGGGACGATTGGCAGATAAAGTCTCATACGCTCGATAGTCGGTTACGGATTAAGTTGGACGGTGGTTACACCATCGAGCCACACGTGCGACTGTATAGTCAAACGGCGGCGCAATTTTATCAGCCTTTCTTACATCAGGGGCAACTGATGGCAAGTTTTGCCAGTGCGGATTATCGGATCGGCGCAATGGATACGTATACGCTCGGACTTAAGATGGGAATGAGGCTCAAGGATGGTAACAAATTAGCCGTTAGGTTGGAATATTATAGCCAGCGCCCGAAGGATTCTGGTTTTACTCAGCCCGGCGCTCTGGCTGAGCAGGATCTTTATCCCGGTGTCGATGCTGTGATACTACAGATGAGCTACTCGTTTTAATGACGCAACGCGCATTTAGTTTGCTCAAACAAAGCGATGGTCATAGCATTACATTTGATGCCATGGCCAGTCCCTGTGAAGTGTTAATCGACAGTGATGATCCGCTGCTCGCTAGCGAAGTGGCGCAGGCGGTTACTCAGGAAGTGTGGCGCATCGAAGATAAATTTAGTCGCTACGATCCTAACAGCTTATGTAGTCAAATTAATCATGGAGATGGTCAGGCGATTAGCATCGATAATGAGACTTACCTACTGCTTAATTTTGCGCAGCAATGCTATGAACTAAGTGATGGCTTGTTTGATATTAGCAGCGGCGTGCTAGGTCGGGTATGGCAGTTTGATGGCAGCGATAAAATTCCTAGCGCCGCGCAGGTCGTTGAGGTACTAGTGCGGGTTGGCTGGCCGCGAATCGACTATGACGAGCAGCAAATAATCATGCCCAAAGCAATGGAAATCGATTTCGGTGGTATCGGTAAAGAGTATGCGGTGGATCGCGCTATTTTGTCGGTAGCGGCGCTAACTGACGAGCCGGTGTTAGTTAATTTAGGCGGCGATCTGTGCGCCAGTGCGCCGCGCCACAATGGTCAACCTTGGCAGGTGGGGATCGAGCATCCGGGGTTGGTCGATAAACCATCGATGATGGTTTCTCTCTATCGAGGCGCGCTGGCCACCAGTGGCGATGCTAAACGTTTCTTATTGTCACAGGGTAAACGTTATAGTCATATTCTTAATGCTAAGACGGGTTGGCCGATTGAACAAGCACCCGCATCAATCACCGTAGCGGCGCAGCACTGCGTCGAAGCTGGGGTCTTTGCCACCTTAGCGATGCTGCAAGGTGAGAATGCGGAGGATTTTTTGCAGGCGCAACAGATCAAACACTGGGTGATTCGTCATCCGTCAGAATGATCAAACGAGATCTCGTTAAGGATCTCTTCGCCGCTCTAATCAAGGTAGTTAGGTAGCTTAGGTAATTTGTCTATATCGGCTCTTTCATGTTGAATGACAACTCGCGCAGCAGTTTTCTTGGCAATCGCCTCAAATACCGCCATCGATTTAAGCGTGGCTGCTTCGTCATGGTTAAAACGAGGCACTCGTTTTAGCTGACGGCTCTTTGTTTGATGGTAATACCAACCTAGCAAATTATCTGATCATTTTTTACGGCCTAAATTAATGATACCTGCGTTATTTATTAACTGCTTAGAATCACTAAGCACGCTAATAAATGCCTTGGTCTAATCAATTTATTATTGTAAAAAAGTAGATCACTTACTTACCTAGATTGGTATAACACCTTGCATTAAGGGAACTCACAGACTAGGTTAACTATTAGCTAATCAGGCGCCTTACATTGATTTGTTGTTCTGTACACAACAAGCTCACATACTTAATCAGATGGGTATAACAAGGGAGTATAATGAGTAACGAATTACCAAATACATTCGATAAACACTCTTTAGCCACTTATGTCGGCACCGGTATTGCCATTGGCTGTGGCGTGGGCACTGCCCTTGGTGTGGTGGTAGGCGTTATATTTGATATTCTCCCGTTTAGCTTGGGTATTGGCATCGCGTTTGGGGTCTGCATGGGGATAACCTTTGGCGCAGGGCTACATCATGTCAAAAGCGAAGAATCAGCGTCGTAGATAACTTAAATAAATCAATCAAGGAACCAACATAGCATGAAGTCTTTAATAATTGTTTTAGTCTTATTGCTATCTGCTTGTAACAGTACGCCCAATAATGTGGTGGCAAAGAATACCGCCGAGATGATGCGGGTTATCGCGTTGTCTGAAGCCGCCGCGCCTGCCGGTGTTAAGGGAACGTTCGACATATTTATTAAGGCAAGTGGTACTCAAGGTAAAGTCACTTACTTAAACTCTGAACTCGATTATCGAGATCGCCGTAATGTGACAGTGGCGCTACATCCTCGATTAATCAAAGAGCTAACACAACTATACGGCAAAGCCCCCAAAGAGTATTTTTTGAATAAAAAAATAAAGGTCTCGGGGTATGCTAAGCGAACCAAAATTGTCTTTATCTCGCAGGGGCGACCAACCCAGAAATATTACTTCCAAACACACATTCGAGTGTCGTCGCTAAAGAACATTGAGCTAGTGGATTAAGCGGAAGTATTTGCTGTCTGTGTGGACTTAATGGAGCATTCCCCACTGGTCGCAATAGTGGGAAATACTCAGATTAAGCGACTATTATTTCTGTTTTCTGACTGCGCGTGCTTGATGGAGTTTTTGATAACTTTCAATCAATCGAAGGTGCTTGTCGAGGCCTTCTAACTGCATGTTGGTTGGGGTTAGTCCTGGGAATTTCACCTCAGCCATGACCACGCCAACTGCGTCACTCATTCGCTCTTCACCAAACATCCGGCTGAGATTGTTGATGTAGTCATCGAGCTCAAGCTCTTCGTCTAGGGTGATCTCTAGTACGGCATGCACCGCTTGATAGAACAAGCCGCGCTCGACCGTATTGTCATTGTATTGCAAGAATGACTCGACCAGCTCGATCGCCTCTTCTGGTTCGCCTAAGGCTAAGTAGATTAGGATCTTAAGCTCAACGATGGTCAATTGTCCCCACACGGTGTTTTCATCAAACACGATGCCGATTAGGGTTGGAATGTCAGTATAGTTATCTAGTTGGCTCTCTTCGAGGCGCTCGACTAGGCTGACTAACGCTTCATCATCTAAACGATGCAGGTTCAAGATATCTTCACGATAATCAAGCGCTTTGTTGGTGTTGTCAAAGATCAGGTCTTCCACCGGATACACTTCTGAATAGTCAGGAACAAGCATCCGACAGGCGACACCGATATCTGAAAACTCGGCAACATAAACCTCTTTACCCATCGTCTCTAAGATACCAAACAACGTAGCGCATTCTTGCTCGTTGTTGCCCGAGAAATCCCATTCGACAAAGTCATAATCATGCTTGGCACTAAAGAATTTCCACGAGATAGTGCCTGTTGAGTCGATGAAGTGCTCAACAAAGTTCTCTGGCTCAGCCACCGCCATGCTATTAAATGTCGGTGGTGGTACATCATTTAAACCTTCAAAACTACGACCCTGCAATAGCTCGGTGAGGCTACGTTCAAGCGCCACTTCAAAGCTTGGGTGCGCGCCAAATGAAGCGAACACGCCACCTGTTTTAGGGTTCATAAGGGTGACACACATAACAGGGAACTGACCACCCAATGACGCATCCTTAACTACGATTGGGAAACCCTGTGCTTCAAGCGCATTGATGCCTTCAACGATGGCGGGATACTTGTTGATCACGGCTTGTGGTACATCCGGCAGCACAATTTCTTGCTCGATGATTTGACGCTTAACCGCGCGCTCGAAAATCTCAGAGAGACATTGCACCTTAGCTTCTTCGACATTGTTGCCGGCGCTCATGCCGTTGCTCAAGAATAAGTTTTCGATCAGGTTAGACGGGAAATACACCGTTTCACCGTCCGATTGACGAACATAAGGAATCGAACAGATGCCGCGCTCGCTATTCCCTGAGTTAGTGTCAATCAGATGAGAGCCGCGTAATTCGCCCTCTGCATCATAAATACCCAGACAATACGGGTCAAGAATACCACTTGGTAGGCTATCGTCATCCTCTAACGTAAACCATTTCTCATTGGGATAGTGGACAAATTCACTGTTGGCAATCTCGAGGCCGAGATACTGATCGTTATAGAAGAAGTTGCAGTTTAAGCGCTCAATAAATTCGCCCAGCGCAGAACATAGCGCACTCTCTTTAGTTGCGCCCTTACCATTGGTAAAGCACATCGGAGAAGCTGAATCGCGAATATGCAGCGACCACACGTTAGGTACAATATTGCGCCACGATGAGATTTCAATCTTCATCCCAAGCTCGGCCAATATTTCGGTCATGTTGGCAATCGTCTGCTCGAGTGGTAAATCCTTACCTAAGATAAATGATTGTGCGGTGTCATCTGATTGTCCCATCAGCATTGCTTGCGCATCAGTATCGAGACTTTCTACCGTTTCAATCTTAAACTCAGGCTGGGTTTGCACCACTTTCTTGACGGTACAACGGTCGATTGAGCGCAAGATGCCTTGACGGTCGCGATCCGAAATGGAGTCTGGCAGTTCTACCTGAATTTGGAAAATCTGGTTGTAGCGATCTTCCGGGTCAACGATATTATTTTGTGATAGGCGTATGCCTTCGGTCGGTATATCGCGAGAGACACAGTAGACCTTCATGAAATAGGCGGCACACAGCGCTGATGACGCCAAGAAGTAATCGAACGGGCTCGGTGCCGACCCATCTCCTTTATAGCGGATCGGTTGATCTGCGATGACCGAAAAATCATCAAACTTGGCTTCAAGTCTAAGGTTGTCGAGAAAGTCTACTTTAATTTCCATTACATGGTTTCCACAGTAATTAGGTCAATAAAATCGAAAACCATTGAGATTGTAGGCTTTGAAGAGGCTAGATCTACGCTTGGACGATTCTATAACTGGCGAATTGAATAATTGGCCTAATTATCGGCTTTTTCAGCGCGATAGTCTTTAGTTAATTAGCAGAAATGAGCAAATGGTCGCATTGATACACGGCAAGAGCGTATTAATTTAATTTTATTGGCTGCAACGAAATATTCCTTTGAATGTCGAAAAACGCATGAATACGTCCATGTAGCTCTGATTTTCATCCCGACAATTGCTCCTGCATTGTTCTTACATAGCCATCCTTGGCTAAGCCTGAAAATAAGTTTTCTCCATTTCAAAGCAATATTTAGTCAATCAATTGCTCTGAAAACTTGAAATCCTCAGGGTCCGGCGAGGTAAATTGACATTATCCGTGCATGTGAAGAAAAACATCTTTTTCATGGACGAAAAATAAGCCTCCACGGATGGATTTACGGCGGTTTTTCGTAATATGTATGGATTAAGGCATGCGATATTTATAATGCGCTGCCGTGCGCATTGATACCCATGACCAATGATAATGCTGAAACAAGCATTTCAATGATCACGGGTATAGGTCATGCCATTGTCTGGTAGGAACGCGTAATTCTAGCGGCTAATCGATGGCTCCTTGATCTGGCTCAATAATGCAAACGAGAATCAATATCACCGCTTTTGTTTGTTATTCAATGATGTATTATTCGGCCAAATAGGCACTGGCTATCGACATTGGTTGCTAGGAAATTAAAGGACTTACAGTGAAAAAATCTGCTCTTTTTGCTGCACTATTAGCGGCAATAATTTCGAATGGTGCAACTGCGGTACAGGTAAAAATATTGGATAAAACCTTTAAGCCAGCAAGTAATTTACTCGCTTATACTGAGTTTGAGCTTTCCGGTGAGCCTTTGGCCGAAGCGTTAGGTCTCGATCTTGATTTGCTTGATCCCAATGCACTTGGTTTACCCACCGCGTTTGATTATGCCGCTGGCATTGAAAGCTATGAATACTCGGAAGAGGCGATGTATGCGCTGAACTATCAATCCACCATGGGGTCTCATTTAGCGAATGGACCTCTCAACAAGGCGCGTGGTGGCAGTCTTAATAGCTTGACCAAACGTATCGATGATTTTGCCAAGGCGGTGGGGCTGACTGCGAATGAAGTTCCTAATAATATTTATCCGCTGTCATTACCGTATGCCGCCGGCCTGCCGGAGTTTGCCACAGCGCCAGATAGGCGTCTTGCTACTGGTGAACGTTTGGAGGTTGTGACAGCGACAGGTCTCGAGAAAACGGTTATTAGCATGGTGCCCGCTTATGTTAGTGACTACCAGTCATTAGCATGGCGTAGCAGCACCTTCGACCAGTCATTTAATCCGGCGGCAATTGGCGGTATTTTCCTTAAAGAAGTGATGTGGTCGCAAGATTTTTTGGGGGGAATGCATATAACCGATTCCGATGAGGAAGTGGCCGCGCAATCGGCGATGATGGACAGAGATGGTAAGCATAGCCTAGGTGTCTCGGCGGCTGATGGTTTTAATGGGCTAATGTTGACTGAAATGTCGATTGATAAGTTAATTATTATGCAGCAACAGCTAGGGTTCGATGGCAACAAGCTTGGGGTCAAGTTCACGCCTAATTATGATCCAAAGAATGGACCCATCTGGTTTGCCCATCGGGTTAATGTTATTGAGAGTCAGCGCCATGGCGTTAATGCTATCGGTTCACTTCGGGTGAGTGATGGTTCGTCAACGCTGCGCGATACTTGGCAAATGCTATGGCCGTTAGCTGAGTTCTTTGCATTTAGCGATCAGCGCCGCGCCAATAGTGGCCACAACTTGGCGCTTAATGCGATATTTGATGGTGCGCCGTTTGCCGCGGCTCCGGCGGTAAATATAGACAATAATAACCAGAACGACATTGCCGCCAGCGATGCCTTTTCGCTCGCGAACAATCTCTCGAATCTAGTGTTTAAAAATATCGCTGCGCTGCACTTTAATGCATCCCAAGGTACTTTCGTTACCGAATATGTGCAGGGCCAGCAAGGCGTCAAAGTCTCTACTTATGATGCCGCCTATGCGATTGTCGCCTTATCAATTTTTCAGCGCGCCAAAGACGCATTACCCGTTGGTTATGCATCCGCCGCTGGAGGTAGCGCCAGCCTACAGACTCAGCAGGGCAAACAAGCCTTAGCGATGATCAAGGCACAGGCCGACTTCATCGTGGCACAATTGCGGTTAAGCAATGGCTTAGTCGCCGATGGGATCACGTTAGGCAAGACGAATAAGTTGAATAAGGGTGTCACATTAGAGAGTCAGTTCGCCGCTATTCGTGGTTTGGTGGCGGCCTTTTTAGCCACTGATGATCAGCGATATAAGCAGGTGGCTCGCGATATTTACTTGTCCATTGAACAACAGATGTTTGATCCAAACATTAACACCTGGGCTAACGTCCCCGGTCAGGCAACAGTACACACGCCTTACACTCAGGCGGCAATTTCTGGTGGCTTGCGCGAAACCATTCTTCATCTTAAGAATGAGGAAGGAGAGCATGAACCCGCGCTCGAACTACAGGCATTAACCCAGCGCTATGTCGCGTGGTTTAACACCGTGATTAATGGGGCGATGCAACTAGCGGAGCCGATTGGTGACACTGGCGAGCTGATGATTAAGGGCGATAACTCAAGTGACACCGATCGCGATGGCGTGCCTCAAATTACCGCCGCTGGTGGCCAGTTTGGCACGGCCGCAGCCATGGCCAATAGCGTTAGTATCAAATAATAGAGACAGCCGATGGCCTTAGGCATTTTGCAACGACCAAGTTCGATTATCGCTCAATTTAAAGCGGGGTGGTACAAGCAAGCCTATCGTCATAAGTGGGCCGAATTCTTACTGTACTTTATGTTTGTTAGTGGCTTGCTACTGTGGGATGTTGTGGCGTTGAATTGGCCTCTGGCGCGCTGGTTGTTACTGGTACACCTAGTCGTTGGTGCCACGGTATTTTGTGTGGTGGTTGGTACGTTTTGGAGTGCTCATCGGCGCTTGATTTTTGGCTCTAATAAGGTGCTGTTGCGCCGAACTGGTAGCGTCATCGAATGGTTGCTGGTGGCCTGTAGTTTAAGCGGGTTCTACCTGCTGTTCTATGGTAATACTGGCCAATGGCTTGGGCAGTGGATCCAAGATATTCATTTCTATAGCTCTTGGTTATTGGCGCCCTTAGTATTTCGCCATGCGCTGCGCTGGAGCATCTTAAAACTTCAATGGATTAAACGTAAATAGCCATGAAACATCATGCGTTCAACGCCTTATCTCTCGCTTTATTACTCTTTTTCTGCGGCACGACAATGGCAGAGAACAAAAGCCGCTCACTCGATTTTAGTCGCGATAAACAACACATTATTAGTGCAAATTTTGACGCAGGCAGCATGAGTTTAATCGCGCGCGATAGTGGGAAAATAACCAAACAACAAATGCTTGGTCAAGATATTCGCCGTTTTGCAGTCGCCAACAATGGCATGTTGTTGGCGTCAGACTACCTTGGCGATCAGCTGGTGCTCGTTGATGCCAAAACCTTGGTTATCCATAAGCGTATCCCGGTGCCATCGCGGCCGTTTGGAGTGATTTATGATAGCGGCAATGACCAGTTTTATGTCACGAGCTTTGAACAGGCAAAGCTGTTGGTTATTACTGCCGACGGCAACCTTATCTCTACCAGTGAGACTGAGCCCACGCCGCGCGGCTTAGCGATGACCAATGACGGCCGTTTATTGGTTACTCATGCGATGACCGGACAACTCTCTATCTTTGATGTTAACGGCGACAAGCCTCAGCTCAAACGGGTGATTAGCTTAAGTGACACTCCATCTGATTCTAAACGCTCAGTGCCACAGGGCAAGCCGCGTCTGCTTGATAACATTGCCATTAGTCCCGATGGCAAAACCGCGTGGTTACCCCATGTGTTGTGGTCATTTAGCCAAAACTTTCAGTTTCAGTCCACGGTCTTTCCTGCGGTTTCGATTATCGATCTAACCCGAGACCATGAGCATGAGCTAGTGGAGCGGCGTAAGCAGTTATTCAAACAAATTAATATTGTCGGTAATGGCAATAAGACACGCATTGTCTCAAATCCGCATGATGTGACGTTTAGTCAAGATGGTAAAAAAGTGATTATATCCTTGGCTGGTTCAGAAGATTTAATGGTCTTTGACCTCTCTCGTGTGAGAAAAAAGAGTAAAAAACGCCACCGCCGTAAGAAGTTTCAAGGCGGCGTTAAAGCGACCCAAATTTACCGTAATGTGCCGGGTAATAACCCGAAGGGATTGTTAATCGATGGCCGTGAGTTATTGGTTCAAAAGGCCATGTCATTGGACATTACGACGTTTGATATTGGCGGTGTGGGGCCTTTTGCCAAGCTCAAACTCAAACAGGCGGACTATGCCAAACTAGTAGAACGCGATCCGTTGAGCCAACAGATGCGTCGAGGGAAGACTCTGTTTAATAGTGCCAATAGCGCCGACAATCCGAATTTCCCAATGGCGGGGGATTTTTGGATGAGTTGTAATTCTTGTCATTTCGACGGTTTTAACTTTACCAACAAGCACCTGATGGCTGCGGCTAAAAAAGATCGCTTTAATAACGCCATCACCGGACATGTCGACGTACACAAGATGATAGCGGGCGACCCCATTGGTGCTTACATCGATATTATTCAGAAGACGCAAGGTGGAATGGGCGCAGATCCAAGCAGTGCAGATGCGCAGGCCGTTGATTTTTTAGCGCCGCCATTGGAGGTGGTTAAGATGATGTCAGCCCTCAATACCTACGTTCGTGCGCGTGAAAATCTACCGTATTTGTCGACGTGGCTACGGCTCGATGATGACAAGAAATACACTCATCCACAGGAGTGGATAAGCTCTGCTCAATGCAAAGACTGCCACACCACCATTTACGATCAGTGGGCAGACTCGAACCATGGCATGAATATGGATCATCCGTTCTACCGTTTCCAAGAAGATATTGCGGCAAAAACAGAAGGCGAAGAATTTCGCGTACTATGCCGCGGATGCCACGCACCGCAGATGGTGATTAATAATGACCAAGGGTCATTTAGTGGGTTCGGCGCAATGACTGAGAAAAATGCTTCCTCGCTGACACGCGCGTTTGCTCATGGCAAGCCGGTGAGTGAGCGTGGTACGGGCTGCGTATTTTGTCATCGTATCACCAAAGCCGAAAATGCGGGTGGCAATACTGATCTCACCGTCAATCTTAAAGATCGCCAAAGCTATGTCTTTGAAAGCAGTAATAGTCAGTTCTTAAAATGGCTGTCACAGAAACAGATTAACGCCGCGCCACAAGCGCATAAAGCCTCTTATTCCAATCCTGACTTGTACCAAAGCTCGCTATATTGCGCCACTTGTCATAATGAGTTCACCTCGGGGCCGGGCGCTAACATTAATGATAACTTTGGCGAATGGCTAGCCTCGCCATTTAATGCACCAGAGGATCCGGCGCAGCATAAAACCTGCATCGACTGTCACATGACGCAAGATGTTACTGACTTCGACAATAAAATCGGCGGACAATCGACCAATGATGGCCCGATAAAAGATAATGTGCGCTCCCATCACTTTGTCGGCGGTAATTATTACCTTACAGGCATGCGTAACCCGCAACATAAAAAGCTCAGTATCGATATCTTAAAGACGGCCCTAGCGTTAGAGGTGGAAAAACAAGGTAACGCACTGATTACTAAAGTCACTAATGTTAACTCCGGGCACGACATGCCCGGTGGCGCGCGTCGCCAGGTGTGGTTGGAAGTGATAGCAACAGACGCACTGGGCAAGCGAGTTTTTACTAGCGGCGTAATGAACCAAGGTTATATCCCCAAAGACGCGCGGCGCTTTATTAAAATTGGAGTCGATAAAGACAATAAGCCAGTTGGGCTACGATTCTGGCGTTATGTCAAAATTGGCCAAGACACGCGAATTAAATCGGGTCAAACCCGCAGTGAGCAATTTGAGTTACCACATGACATCACCTACCCACTCACCGTTAGCACTCGCGTGCTCTATCAAGTTTTTGCCAAGGGATTGACCGAGCAGGTGCGTGCAGCGTTCCCAGATGAAACCATACCTGAGCCGCAAGTGGTTGAATTAGTGAACGTCGTGAAGGTCTTTAAGTGATAACTGATAGTCGGAGGAAGAAAGGGATTGTAAGGCTGTGTAAGCGTGGCTTTAATCATCACAAATTTTAGGCTAAATTAATAGGGTGAACACTAAAGAGCAATGCCTCGAGCCTGATATGAATAAAACAAAGATACTGCTGATTGAAGATGACGCAGAATTTCGCGCTTAACTGTGATGTACCTTAACGTCGAAGGTTTCGCCGTTGATGTCTTTGAAGATGGCGCATTGGCAATCGAGGCTATAAAAAAGATCATTGTGCTCGATTTAATGCTACCAAACCTCAGCAGCATTGATATATGTAAGTTGGCACACGAGTTTTACCAGCAGTCTATTTTAATCCTTACCGCCTGTGATGATGATATTAATGAACTCAGTTTCTTGAGAATGGGGGCCGATGATTATTTGGGTAAGCCGTTGAGGCCTCATGTGCTGGTAGCTAGGATTGAAGCACTATTGCGTCGATATCACACCCATCAGGCGGCCGCGACAGCGCAAGATATTGTTATTAATTAATGCGGGTTAGGGATTCTTTAATTTTCTATTGTTGGCTACAGAGGCGTAAACACTAAGATGATCTTGAGTTATCTATTACAACTGCTCGCGTTATGGCTGTTGTCGATGGCGATGACCAAACATTATCGCCACAGTTTCGAACGCAGCCTATCAGTCACTCAGGAAAAGCTCTTCAGCATTGGCGGAAGGCTAGCATTAGTCGCCTCATTTGTGAGCCTAATCATCGGTGGCTTGCCACCATCATGAGTGTCTATTGACTGTCTTTTTTAGCCCTAAACATATTCCTTATCGCGCTATTTAATAGTTGGCAATCGATTAAGCGCTAACCTGGTGGTGATAAGGGCGAAAATTAAGGATCAGCTTACATTATTGATATTAATCCGAATTAGTGCCTGTCTTATCCGATTGCTTCTTTGCAAAATCGAGTTAGTATCATCCATGCGATGGCGAGGATATGATACCTCGCAGGGGATAAATTTTAACCCAGTAGGATTGGTTACATGATTGGCAACATAGATAAAAAACATATTCGTTGGGTAAATGCCTTACAAGATTCTTTAAAAATAAATTGGCCGCCATCGCTCAACACAAAACAATAGCCCAACACGATCATATTACCCTGCAGGAATTGCCTGCGTCGGGGGTGATCTATTTTGTGAAGGGGACAGCTGTTGTCACGATGCAAACGCCAAACCTTAAGATGATCAATAACATGGTCTTTGGACAAGGGGATTGGTTTGGTGACTATCAATCACAGAAAGCTAGCGCCATATCGTTTAAATTTTCGGTGCTAGATTCGATAGAGATTATTATTTTTGACAATAACAAGCTGCAACACTTAATGGATGAGGAGTTGGAAACCTTTAGTTGGCTTTATCATATTTCGAGTGAATCGCGACCCAAATGGTTGCAGTCTCAGCTGCTCGGCCGTGAAAATAAACAGATACGTATTGTCTATACCCGTGACCAATGATAATGCGTGATTTGTGCAAGTCGAGAAGCGTGCCAAATGCTAGGCTTGAAATGATCGGTGTGGTCATTCCCCATCTCCATTTTATAACGACGCACGACGGCAGGGATGCCGGAGCTAGAGCAACGCATTAGCTCATGGATGAGCGTAATTAGGGCAATGCAGGATCTTATTGCCGAGGGGCGGTTGCCGGTTGGTCGCTTATCGCCTTGCCCTGCGGGCCTCTTTACCCAACGAAAGTGGGTAGAAAGCTATTACGGCGTTATGATTTA
>Ga0209395_1001651_pt1 | contig 30841 bp, 29 predicted proteins | sample GOMGulsemesocosm_3_FD_184635 | JGI IMG/M metagenome (GOLD analysis project Ga0209395, IMG submission 184635) | Methane-oxidizing microbial communities from mesocosms in the Gulf of Mexico - GOM9D Gulf of Mexico (SPAdes) (version 2) | ecosystem: Environmental > Aquatic > Marine > Cold seeps... | reverse complement strand
GCGTTTGTTTGTGATTTCTACGGCGTTATCGTCTATTCGTGTAGCCAGCTACACCACATAGACTCTGCCTTGTACAAACCCCAAACAACTCGCTGCAAAAACAAGCTACAAAGATCAACAGACCCTATAGTTATCTATTTTATCCGGTTGGCCTAATTTGTTAACAACAGACTTGTCGCTCTCGCCTCCTTGAATATAAAGAAACGTTTCGAGTTTAGAACGCTGTTTTAAATAATTTTTTGTTGTTCTATCCACGCTTAGTGGCTGGGCATTTGAGCCTATTCCTTGGGTAACTGTCGACACGACATTCCCCCCTTTATCCTCAATCCATACGGCAGAATTTTTATCAGACAATCGGCCATTGACGATATAAACCTCATTAACTTTAGGTAAGAAAGTAACATTTGCATCAACATAATTACTGGTTTCGCTGCTTAACATAGCGCTAATCGGTGCTCCATGCTGTCGCTGTGCGACGAGATACAATGTTAACGGTTTAATTGGAAGCGCTCTTGATACACCTCTCGTTACTAGCTCAACCCCCTTTCCATATGATGCACTGGCACTTGAGGCGATGATATGAAAGATGTCTTTATCATCAATTTTTTGCGCTGCAAACATAATGGCTTGCCCGCTTCCTACCCTCACGAACGTATCGTCGAGTGTTGCTGTTTCGCCCGTATAACTAGCAGCAATAGACGGTTTATAGTTTGACGAGGTTGCGGCACAGCCAGTGAGGGTCAGACAGATTGTAAGTAGCACAATCAATGTACTTTTATACGATAAATGGCAAACCAATTTAAACTCTCCTTAAGTTTTAGACTCACATTAAATGGTAGTACACTGCTCGATTTTAGTTGGCGGTTTAACCAGACATCATTACAATTATTTTTCTTCATACATCAAGTAATAGCATTCGTGCATGCCTAAGGCTTGGTAGGTTTGTTGTGCCTTGATGTTTTCTTTTTCGACATAGAGTCGGAAACTGGCGGCACCACCTTGCTCAGCGGCGATGTCTTTTACCGCTTGATAAAGCTTGCTATAAATCCCCTGACGCCTATTTTGTGGACGGATGTAGACACTTTGAATCCAAAAATAGTCGTTAGCACGCCAATCAGACCATTCAAACGTTACCATTAGCGAGCCTGCGATTTCGCCATCAACTTCGGCGACCAAATAAAAGCCCTTTTCACTGCGCTCTAACAACGTGCCAACGCCTTTGGTTAGTGTGTCGTGATCAAGCTGCAAATCTCTCAAGCGCCATCGCTTGGTTAAACCCTACTAGCGCATTTAAGTCGTCAAAGGTGGCCTTTCTAATATTCATGTTGCGATTCCTGTCTATAATAAGCATTATAATGTTTTGTATTGTACTGTACTGTACTTTGAGAGCCATTTTAGCTATGCCACTATACGACCGAACACGCCCTACCCACAACACGAATCTACCTTTTCGCTCAGTTTACTCGTTATGAAGTATTGTGCTCTATTGCTCATTGGTATTATGAAAACTTTCAGTGGACAAGTAATGGCTGGCGATAAGATATATCAATACCATAAAGCCGATGGCTCGGTCGTTTTTTCTAATATAAAACCCGTCGCCGATAATATCGTTCAGACGCATAAGTTTGACTGCTACGCTTGCACGTTAGACTCGAGCGTCGATTGGCATAATACACCGTTACATCTTGAGCGTTTTAAGCATGAAATTAATCAGGCGAGCAACCAATTTTCTGTCGCGCCCACACTAATTCAAGCGGTGATCCACGCCGAATCATCCTTTAAACCACAGGCTATATCAAAAGTTGGCGCACAAGGCTTAATGCAGTTAATGCCACAAACGGCGTTAGAACTTGGCGTAGATAAGCCGTTTGATATCACGCAAAACATCAATGGTGGGACTCAATATTTAGCCAAGTTGTTAATCATCTTCGACGGTGATATTGGCTTGGCCAGTGCAGCTTATAATTCGGGTCCATCGAGTGTTAAACGTCACGACGGCATTCCGCCCTTTCCTGAGACTCAGACATACGTTAAGCGAGTTAAGATACTACACAAACGCTACCACTTAGCGAGTCTATAAGCTGGCGTTCTGTATCGAGTAGTTGTGCAGAATTTTAGCTACCTGCTTCTTTGGGGTACAAGCAATTTGTTGCATCAGTGCGAATGACGGACGCTTAATACCGTAGGTTTCGTTGATGTTGTCAAGCATGTGTAACCAGAGTTTTGCGGTCATCTGCGCATCAAATAACGCGCGGTGAAAACTGCCCTCCTCGCACAAATCGAGCTGTTCAACTAACTTTCCTAAGCTATGACTAGGCGCATCGATATTGATACGGCGAGACACCAATAGTGAGCAGGTAAATTCACCTTGGTAACTACGCGATATCTGCGCTAATTCATTATCCAAGAATTTTTGGTCAAAGGAGGCGTTGTGGGCCAGTAAATTATCTTCACCAATAAAATCACAAAACTGCGCCATCACGTCACTACAACTCGCCGCATCACTTAACATGGTGTTAGTAATACCGGTGTAACCCTCAATGAAATTATTAACGCGCATGCCGGGATTCATTAACGCCTGAAACTGTTCGGTGATCTCACCGTTAACGATGCGTACCGCACCAATTTCGATGGCTCTGTCACCGTTATCGGGAGATAATCCCGTGGTTTCAAAATCTAGTACCACGATGGTATCAGCAAAGCTTTGATTCATAATACGAACTCTAATTAATCGAATAGTCATTGTTACAGACAATTTCAATAAATAGAACTAAAAGCGAAGTAATTCGCCAAAATTATATCACTATCGATGGATTAATATTGACTGCTGCTCTTTCTTGGTCATTTTACTGACGACCAGATTAAAAGAATTATCGATCATGCGCTCAGTTTCACCTTGTGGAATTGAGCCATCAAATATCACGGTATTCCAATGTTTCTTATTCATGTGATAACCGGCGATGACCGCGCTAAAGATATCTCGCAGTGCCAAGGCTTCGTCAGGATCGCATTTTAAGTTAATCCGCATCACGTCATCTTTATAGGCCACCAGCGCAAACATTTTCCCTGCCACTTTGAATACATGAACATCATCACCAAATGGATACTCGAGGGTAACCTGTGGTTTAGTGTCTAAATAGTCCTTGAGCTGCTCAAATGTCATTACAATCGCCTTTGATAAGAATTGGTTACAACTGGCATTAGAACATAACACCTTCTACTGGTATATTAATCATTCTTACACAATATCAAAAACAACCCATAGAAATAGTAGATTATGATAAAAAAGATTATTGCCGCCTCACTGACACTGAGCGCGAGCTTAGCGGTATTCGCCGCCGGCAGCCATCACCAGCAGCCAATATCTCATCAAGAAACTCTGCGTGGCAGCATCACCGCTGAGCGTACATGGTGGGATTTACGTCATTATGCGTTATCAGTGACGGTTGACCCGACGCAGCGCACCATTAACGGCAGCAACGTCATGACCTATACGGTGTTACGCCAAGGTCAGCGTTTGCAGGTTGAGTTGCAATCACCGATGCGGCTACATAAGGTCACTCAAGATGGTATTGCGTTGAAGGTAGAGCAAGACGGCTATAGCTACTTTATTACGCCGACTAAAGCACACAAAGTCGGACAAAAATATCGATTAACGATGTATTTTGGTGGCACACCACACGTCGCCAAACGCCCGCCGTGGGATGGTGGTATCACTTGGAAAGAAGATAGTAACGGGCTCCCGTTTATCGCCTCTTCAAACCAAGGGCTTGGTGCAAGTATTTGGTGGCCTAATAAAGACCACCCTTATGACGAGCCCGATGATGGCGCCTTGATCAGTGTTGAAGTGCCAGAGCACTTGATGGACATTTCAAATGGTCGATTAATCAAGACCGAAAGTCATCCACAACGCAAGACCAAAACCTATCATTGGCAGGTGGTCAATCCGATTAACAATTACGGCATCAGTCTAAACATTGGCGACTACGTTCATTTTGGAGAGCAATACCAAGGTGAAAATGGTGCGCTGGATATGGACTATTACGTGTTGCGAGAGAATCTTGCCAAGGCCAAGATTCAATTTAAAGATGCCAAACGAACACTACAAGCCTTTGAACATTGGTTTGGCCCTTATCCCTTTTATGAAGACAGCTTTAAACTCGTTGAAGTCCCCTATTTAGGCATGGAACATCAAAGCTCAGTCACCTACGGTAACGGCTACAAAAATGGTTACAAGGGGCGTGATTTAAGTAAGACAGGCTGGGGCTTACAGTTTGATTTTATTATTGTGCATGAGTCAGGCCACGAGTGGTTTGCTAACAACCTCACCAATAAAGATGTCGCCGATATGTGGATTCACGAGAGTTTTACCAACTACTCTGAAGGCTTATTCTTGGAATATCACTATTCCAAGGAAGCAGGGGCTGAATACATTCGCGGCATGCGCGCTGGCATTAAAAACGACGCGCCGTTAATTGGTACTTACGATGCCAATCGCGAAGGCTCTGGTGACATGTACAACAAAGGCGGCAACATGCTGCACACCATCCGTCAATTGGTCGACAACGACAAATTATGGCGTGATATTTTACGTGGTCTCAATAAGGATTTTCGCCATCAAGTGGTGACCACCAAGCAAATTGAACAATACATTAGCGATAAATCAGGCAAAGATTTAAGCAAGGTATTTGATCAGTATCTTCGCGATTCACGCCTGCCTATTCTCGAATATGTGGTGCAGGGTAAAACCATTCGAGTACGTTGGAGTAATGTGATTAAGGATTTCAACATGCCGATCAAGATCGCCATTGATGGAAAAATGCAGTGGCTCAAACCAACGACTGAGTGGAGCCCCGTCAAGAACAAGCTTGAGCAACCCAGTTTTGTCATTAACAAAGAATTTTACGTGGCGGGACTCAACAATTTAGGCCACTAACAACAACGATTCGCACGTCAAAGTGTTTAAAATAACGCGCCGAGAATGGCAAAGAGATCGGTGCATGTGGAATAAACCGTATTTTTCATGTTTAGCCAAGGATGGCTACATTAGGGCAATGGCAGGAGCTTATTGCCGAGACGAAAAATTGAGCCTATATGGACATACTCACGGCGAGTTTATGAAATATGTACCGATATCTAGATTATCGTGCGCTTGCCCTGTGACGGCAGTTTATAGCTGCCGCATTAGCAATCCCCCAACGCTTTGGTTAGACTAGCTTGTCTCCTTTAACTCAAGGCTTTTACGTGAACAAATCTTTGCAAGCTCCTATTGCTATCAAGCAACCTCATCAAATGACTATCCATGACCATCAACGCAACGATAATTATTATTGGATGCGCGATGACGAGCGCACAGCGCCGTTGGTGATCGAGCATCTTAATGCCGAAAACGCCTATTGCGATGCGATGTTAAGGCACCAGAAACCCCTTGAGGATAAGCTATTTACCGAGCTTAAATCACGCATCGTTAAAGACGATAACAGTGTGCCTGCCAAAGATGGTAAATACTGGTATCACAGTGCCATTAATGGTGAACAGGAATATAGCGCCTACTATCGCGCCAGCAGCAAAGACGGCGACAACAAAGAGCTCCTGCTTGACGTTAATATTATCGCTGCACAACATGAGTTTTTTGAACTCGGTGATTTATCAATAAGCCCCAATGACAATATTTTAAGCTATTCTCAAGACACCGACGGTCGCCGTATTTACACCATCTTACTCAAAAATTTGAGCACGGGTGACTATCTCAGCGATGAATTGCATAACACCGAAGGTCAGCTAGTGTGGAGCAACGACAATCAGACCGTGTTTTACGTTAAAAAAGATCTTCAAACATTACTCGGCACTCAAGTCTATCGCCATAAACTCGGCACCAGCCAAGACGACGATGTGTTGGTGTATGAGGAAGAGGATCATAGTTTTTATCTCAGTCTGAGTAATAGCCGCGATGAGTCCTTGGTGTTTATTAACTTACACGCCACCGAAACAACCGATACGTGGTTTATCGACGCTAACAAGCCCGACAGTGAGTTCGAGCAGCTGGTTGAATTTGAAGAAGAACATGAATATGACGCGGATAAGCTCGGCGATACCTTCTACATCGTCACCAATTATCAGGCTAAAAACTTTCGTTTAATGAAAGCGGATGCGGCGACGGTAAGTCAACGTGACCAATGGCAGGAAGTGATTGCTCATCGTGACGATGTGCTACTCGAAGGCATTGAGCTCTTTAATGATTACCTGGTGGTGACGGAACGCGAGCTTGGTCAAATTCGTTTCATTATTTACACTCTCGATGGCACTGCGCTCCCGCTAACCTTTGACGACCCTTGTTACTACGCTTGTCTTGGTGACAATCCCGAGCCAGAGTCGAGTTGTGTACGGATCTATTATTCGAGCCTCACCACACCCGCCACCCTGTTCGAATTTGATTTAAGCAATGGCCAATCGACCGTGTTGAAACAACAACAGGTGTTAGGCGACTTTAACCAGCAAGATTATGGCTGTGAGCGATTGTTTGTGACGGCGCGAGATGGGGTTGAAGTGCCGGTATCTGTGGTCTATCGTAAATCAATGTTTAAACAAGATGGCAGTAATCCGTTATTACAATATGGTTATGGTGCCTATGGACTAACCATAGATCCAAGTTTCTGCTCACACACACTCAGCCTGCTCGACCGCGGTTTTGTTTATGCCATCGCCCATATTCGTGGCGGAGAGATGCTTGGACGTCATTGGTATGAGCAAGGAAAGATGGAGCACAAACAAAACAGCTTCAATGACTTTATCGATGTGTCTAAGGCGTTAGTCGAGCAAGGTTATAGCGATAAAGGTAAACTCTTTGCCTCAGGCGGCAGCGCCGGCGGCTTATTAATGGGCGCTGTCATCAACCAAGCACCAGAGCTCTATCGTGGCATTGGCGCGCACGTGCCGTTTGTGGATGTGTTAACCACCATGCTCGATGAAAGCATCCCACTGACCACCAATGAATATGACGAGTGGGGCAACCCAAATGACGTCGCTGATTACCACAGCATCTTAGGTTATTCTCCGCTGGACAATATCACGCGTCAGGCATATCCCAACATGTTAGTTACCACCGGCTTGCACGACTCACAGGTCCAATATTTTGAACCAATGAAATGGGTCGCCAAACTTCGTGAATACAAGAGCGATGATAATATTCTGGTGTTTAAAACCGATATGGAAAGCGGTCACGGCGGTGCATCAGGACGCTTTAAAAGCTTGCATGAAAAAGCCTTAGAAATGGCATTCTTTGTCTCGCTAAGCTAAAAAAAATGAAAGCAGGGTTTAATGCCCTGCCTTTATCTCATCAGCTAACCTTCCTACGCCATAACCCCAGCAACATCAGTCCAAATATTGCTACCCCCAAACCGCCAGCATTCTGGTCGACATGCACCTCGATGTCATCATCACTATAATGGTCCCAATACGTACTCTCTAACGGCAAGTGATTGAACACCACCCAATCGACGGCGGCGATATGATGACGTCGATACAACTCATCGGCATCAAGAATATGGACATCTAAGTCGTAATAGCCAGGTTGTAGGCCGCTGACCAGATCGATATCGAAATACTGCTTGTCACTTGTTGCACTGCCGTAGATAGAAAAGCGCTCACTGGTGTGGATCAGCTCATCGCCAAGATAAAATTGTGCAATTAAATGCGCATGACCAAAAGGTACATCGACATCAAACGACACCGATATCCCGCGATAGTATCCGTTATGGTTATCATCATTATACAAATCAATATCCGCTGAGTAGACGCTGATGGTTTGAGTTTGATCGTGCGACTGACCTTCAATCGCCAGCGATTGCAGGCGGGAGTCGTCATATTGACTGACGTGGAATATCTCTTGCTCGGTGGCTTTATCGACAATGACGATCTCTAGGGCGTAATAGTCCTCACGGTAGTCATCGACAAATTGAATCTCCACCTGCTGTGCATCACGGTATGAGTCACCAATCAAACTGATAGGCGTACTTTGGAACACCAACTCACTATCAGCCTCCGGCGCCTTTAACCACACTTGCATTAATATGTCACGTTGACTGACATTGGTATCTAGGTCGATGTTAATACGTACATTTTGATGGAATCCGTCGCGGTCGAGATCTTGATAGAGCGAGACATCTAATTGATGTAACCACACCCCGATATGCGACCCGCTATGGGATTGTTTTTTTGCTTTGACGCTCTGCGTCGCCGCACTAAATTGTGGCGATTGAGTGGCTTTGTTTGCCGCATTGATGGACGTAGTCACTAACAGTGACCAGACGAAGATAATAATTAAAGGGACGTTTTTCATCACGTGCTCCATAGGGTGTATTAATTAATACCCTATCAAAGCGCGATTGCACTGAATAAATGCTGAATACTACTAATTTATGACTAAGTTGTTCTTTTCATGCTCAAGTAACCAGCATTTTCGATCCAGTCCACCAGCATATCCGGTTAAACTACCATCTTTGCCAATCACCCGATGAAACACCGCGATAATAGCGATGCGGTGTGCGCCATTGGCCGAGGCTACTGCGCGCACGGCTTTAGGCTTATCGTTTCGAAGGGCCTGCTCGACTTGCGCCGGTGCTTTGGGTCACAACCGAAAACTGGACACGTATTTTTATGGTGCGGCAGAAATGAAAAAGGCCAAGATAACTTGGCCTTTTTCATTAGAGTGTCGTATTAACGACGTTTGTTTTTGTCTTGTGCGACTTTAACAAACATTTTTAACTCTTCCTCGCCCCAACTTTGCGCTTCTGCTTCAGTGGCAAACCCTGCTTGCGCTTTTGAAACGATGGTTTGACGCGATGTTACGCGGCGAGTGATTTGGGCGGTCCACGTAGAATTTTCTTCGACGAGACAAATATCGTATTTCTTATTAATAGCCATGTTTATTCCTCAGCTCTTCAGGCCAAGATGGCCACAAATTTTATCGCGGCAAGTTTACACTAATACCAGAAAAAAGCGCTAGTTAAGCACTATTAAATTTAAAATCTTTGACGGCGTAGCCAAACTAGGCCTAAGGCCAGCAGTGATAGCCATCCGAACGTACCGCCAGAACTCCTACCAGAACTGTCATCAGAGCCACCGCCGTTAATTAAGCTGTTCTTTATCGGGGTTAGGCTATCGCTCGTCGAGTCACTGGCATCACTGATATCAACATTGCTAATGCTTACGAGGTTCTCAATGCCGAGCCCTTCAATGCATTGTGTCCCTGTAGTGACAGGCGCTGGTGTCGAACTACTGCCCAACACCAAATTACAGGTCTTTAAGGCCGCGATACGTTCCACCACGTCCATGCCAGCAACAACCTGACCGAATACGGTAAAACCGCCATTTTGCACATCAAGATTGGCCGAGTTATTCGCCAGATTAAAGAACCATTGATTGGTGGCACTATTAGCATCACCGCCCAATTTAGCCATCGCGATGGTGCCTTTAACGTTGGAGTAAACAGGTTCATTAATCACGGTGGCGTTAATACTCAGCTTGGTTAACTGGCCATCAAACGTAAACCCGCCGCCTTGGGTGATAAAGCCCGCCACTGAGCGATGAATAACCGATTGGTTATACGTGCCTTCATTAACGTAGTTGAGGAAATTATCGACTGTTTTAGGGGTAGTTTTATCGAATAAGTTAACCGATATATCACCTTGTGAAGTTTCAAAAGTAACAACGGTTGCGTGGGTGGAAAGCGTGGTGGCTATTAAGCCGGATAATGCCAATCCTTGGCAGTGTTTTTTAGTGAAAAACATGTTCTACTTCTTAGGATAACCAATAAAATCAAGGCCGACATCATAGATGTTCGACCTTAAAAATACCAGATTATTTACATTTCTTGTCGTAATGTTAGCGTAAATGAGACAGGAACGCTGTAGCCAATGCTCGGTAGGCTAGCCAAGGATTTTAGCTTGTCTACCCCTGCAATAAGTAAGTAGTCACTTGCTTTTATAATCAATGGCTTTATGCTTGATACATTAAACGCGTCACTAGAGATTCTAGTGATCAATACACTGATTAACTGTGGTTTGGTAATGCCACTGATGTCCAGTTTCGCCGCTACTGTCGCGGTGACACTTTGGCCTGTTTTTAGTTGCGATAGTTTAAGCTCACTCACATCGGCAACGATAGTCGCCGATGCGAATTTTGAGACGTTAAAAAGATGCTCTTTCATCCGCTCATCACGGATCGCAATGCCGGTATCAACACTGCTCAAGGCTATCGATAGGCTGAATTGTCCTCGCTTGGTTAGCATCCCTGAAAAGGCATTAAAATGATGCGCCTCGGCAATATGCTGTTTCTTGACGCTGACAAAGCTAATCGATGATTCGGCTTGGCTCACCGCCCAGTTCGCTTGGCTACTAAAAGAAACCAAGCCGATAAGTAGGCTCGCTAATGTGGTTTTGATCATGATGGATATCCGTCCCTAAAATTAATGATTAATAATAAACATATGGCAAAAAAAAAAGGCAAGCCGAAGCTTGCCTTTATAATTTCAACTAAAAAGATATTTAGAAGAAACTTACTTTGTATTCTACGCCCCAAAATGCTGGGTCATTAACGATAGCAGTACGGTTGTTAAAATCAACACCGCCAATCAAACGCTCAGTATTGGTAATGTTACGGCCAAATACTGCCACTTCATGGCTGTAAGACTCACTATCCCATAGGTAACCTACGCGAACGCCACCTTCAAGCATTGCATCGCCAGTGAATTCTGTTGAGTCATACAAGAAGAAGTTGATTTTGCTGCGGTACGCCCAATCAGTATAAGCAAATAGTTCACCTTCACCAAACTCTTGTGAGTAACGTAACGTGAAGTTAGCAATCCACTCTGGAGCATGTGGCAGGCTATTACCATCAATAATTGCCAAACCATCGCCATTTAGCGGATCAGTAACAGTACATGAACCACATGCGGCAACGGCTAAACCAGCATCTTGAATTTCAGTGTTGTTGTAACTAACACCAAACGTTGCTAGTAAATCTTCTGTGATTGCTACTTCCGCATCGACCTCAAAACCGTAACCTACCGTTTTATCAGCATTTAATAGTCGATTGCTGTTTGAATCACCACCTACTGCCGTTAGCTGCTGATCATCCATTTCAAAGTAGAAAGTCGATACGTTTACACGTGCTCGGTCATCCCACACACTTGATTTAATACCAGCTTCAATTGAATGAATTGTTTCAGAATCAGCAACAGTTACCTCATCACCGAATAAAACACGTCCTTGAATAGACGGCGCCCTAAAGCCTTTAGCGACACGGCCGTAGACATTTACGTCATCATTGATAACCTTGCTTAGGCTAACGTCCCAGCTTATTTGCGAATCGCTTGTTTCACGAGTGATTGGACCTAATTGGTCATCAACAAATGCTAAGAAGCCAAGGTTAGACTGCTTACGCTCTGCGATGAAATCTTTTTCATCTTTAGAGTAACGAATACCCGCAGTTAGCTTAACGGTATCTGACACGTCATAATCAGCAGAACCAAATACAGCCCATGCAGTCGTTTCTTGCTCTTGACATGCATAACCGTTAGACGTTAATTCGTTTAACGTTTGTGTCTGACAAGTGTGAGCAACAGTATTTGGCGCATTAACGCCTGCTAACGAGTCGTAACTAAAGCTTTCAATTGTCACTTTTTCTTTAAAGTAGAACGCACCAAATTGATAATCAAAAACGCCTAGCTCGTTAGAAGCAACACGAATCTCTTGAGAGATTTGGCTGTGTTCTGGAATAGCGTCCGCACTTTCAGCCGCAAACGGTAATGCAGGGTTGTACAGTGGAGTGCCTACTAAGAAATCAAGTCCAGCGCCACGTTCACCATCAACATCGGCACGAGAAAAGAATTCTACAGACTCATAACCGGTAACTGAAGTTATCGTATGATTTTCTGTTAAAAACTCAAGCTTTAAACTTGCGCCTTCATTTTCAACATTTTGCGTTGCAAATGCAGCAGCGTCATGTTTAACCACATCACGGTCAAAGCCATCAACTAAATCGTTAGAACCTAATTTGATGCTATCGCCTCTAAATGCGATTGGCTTACCGTTAAGATCTCTCCAGTGGTAATTTAATAATGCGTTAAAGTTATCAGTTTCATATAAAAACTGCACGCGTCCTGCAATCTCTTGATAACCGCCAAGCACTTTGTCTTGCTCATAGCCAACGGCTTTATTATCAATCCAGTCATCTTTGGTTTGACGCAATAACGATACGCGAGTCGATAGCTCATCAGTTAGACCAAAACCAACAGCACCCTGTAAGTCAAGTGAGTTTTTTGTGCCGTAAGAAGCGGAGAAATAACCATCTAAATCTTGTGTTGGTTTAGCCGAAGCGAACTTCACCAAGCCTGCAGGAGTATTACGGCCAAATAATGTACCTTGTGGACCACGTAGTACTTCTATGCCTTCTAAATCGAAAACTGGGAAACCTTTTAATATTGGATTTTCCATCACAATATCATCAAAAACTAATGAGACGGGCTGAGATGCATTTAGATCAAAATCGGTGTTACCCAGACCACGTACATAGAAACGTGGGAATGTACGACCAAATGATGACTCGATGCTCAGGCTAGGGATCCGAGCAGAAAGGAAACGTATGTCCATACCGCTAGAACCGTAGGCATCCAAAGCCTCACCTTGGATAGCAGCAACAGATATAGGAACTTCTTGTAAGTTTTGAGTACGACGTTGTGCCGTTACTTCAATCACTTCAAGTTTTACCTTCTTTTCTTCTTCAAAGGCAAATGAATTTGCACTTGTTGCAACGCTTGCTAGCAACGCAGCTTTAATACACCAAGCCAATGGTTTATGATTGAACATAGTTAAATATCTCTTAGTTATTTGATGATCTGATCCATGGAGGTTGAGTGAATTTGTCGCCAATATCTCAACTGAAGTCTATCCCTGAGTGTTCGAGAGTGCTCGAATGGTGCTATTCTACGACTTAAGTCTCACTTTTTAAAACAAAATAGCGACTCAACGTGACCCGCGTCACACTAAATAATAGAGAGAATGAACTAATCGCGAGGCCAAACGTCATCAGTTTAAAATAAACAGATGAAAACAAAAAGGAAATAGCGGGCAACCGCCTGCGATGCGTCCGCCTAGCGCGATTTAACCACAACGCCATCTTTCATGACAAAACTCACCGTCTCCATTAACTTAATATCATCAAGTGGATTTCCCTTCACTGCCACCATATCGGCTAATTTCCCCACTTCAATTGAGCCCAATTTATCGTCAATACGCAGTAATTTTGCCGCGTCCACTGTCGCCGACTTAATGGTGTCCATCGCTGGCATCCCTGAGGCTACCATAAGGCCAAATTCACGACCATTTAAGCCATGGGGGAAAACGCCCGCATCGGTGCCAAAAGCAATGCTCACTCCCTGCTGATACGCTTTACTAAAGGTTGTCGCTATTTGCGGACCAACAGCGGCGGCTTTCGGTCTCACGATGTCGGGATAGTACCCTTCAATATTTGATTTTTCTGCCACCCAATTTCCCGCGGTGATAGTCGGCACATAGTAAGTGTCATGCTTGACCATGAGTTTCATAGCCTCCTTGTCCATGTAGGTACCATGTTCAACGGAATGCACGCCAGCTTTAATTGCGCGCTTCATGCCTTCAACGCCATGAGCATGTACCGCGACCACAAAGTTATAATCTTTGGCGGCTTCCATGATCCCAGCCAATTCAGCGTCGGTAAATTGCGGATTATCGCCACTTTTAGCCAGACTGAGTACGCCGCCCGTTACGGTCAGTTTGATCACATCGGCACCTTCTTTGTAACGATGTCGAATCGCCTTGATGGCCTCGTCATAGCCATTAATCACCCCTTGTTTAGGGCCAGGATCGCCACGTAACACATGCTTAAAACCATTGGTGGGATCGGCATGACCGCCCGTGGTGGCGATCGTTTTACCGGCGGCATAAACACGCGGCCCGATAATTGTGCCGCGGTTTATCGCATCGCGCACTTCGGTAATGATCTGCGGTTCGGCGCCTAAATCCCTTACCGTGGTGAAACCCGCCAGCAAGGTTTTTTTGGCATTATCAGCGCCTTTAATTGCATAGTAAGCATCATTTTTAGTAAAACGTTCACCGTATGATGTCTTGGTAAACTCATATGTGAGGTGCACGTGCATATCCATTAAACCGGGCATCACGGTCTGCGCTTTAAGATCGATGACTTGATAACCATCCGGCGTGACGAAACCACTTTTAATCGCGGTAATCTTGTTGTTGGTAATTAGAATCGATTGCTTGGCGATACGCTGATCATCGATGCCGTTGATCACATGTCCCGCGTGGATCACTTGACGCGTATCCTGTGCACTAATACCTAGGCTCATACTTACGCTAAGTAACATGACGCTGAGTCGAGTAACATTGTTCATGATAATGGACCTTTCGTTAGGAAGAAGTAAAAAGTTTATCAGCGGTCTCTTTGAGATCCGTGTGTGTGATAAATTGGTCAGAAATCGTTAGTATCGAGTATAGATTATTGGTGAGTTTATCTGTGTTTAATTTGTCAGCAGAGGTTGCAGTTTGTAGTAAGTGTAATGCCATGTCGGCTAATAATAGGCGCTGTTTTTCAGGCCAGTCGTCATCGCCTGCTACCGCGCTGTGCTTGAGGTATGCGTCCTCGACTACTGCATGCAATTGCCAGCTCGACTCGAGTAATGCTTTACGTTGTTGTTCGTTCATCAACAGTGTTTCCATAAAAGACGCCGCCAACCTAGTTGCTAACGGCGTTCCAAGTTATTTAGCTTAGCGCCAACACCACCTTTTCAGAGCGTAGCGAGCGGGCTAGTAATAAGGTCATTGCAATAGCAATCGCAATCGTCAGCAGATTTGTGGCACCAAAGGCCATCATATCGAGTGCTTTACCTTTGAACAAATCTTCCATAATAATACTATGTCCAGCCAGTGGAAGGTTATTTAACCACTCAGGCTTATGCGGCACAATCATGATAGCCATCGGTACCAGCATCGGCAGAATCAAGATCATCGACAAATACGACTGCGCTTCCTTAAACGTCTTCGCCTGATAAGCAAAATACAGTTGCGCTATCCCGGCTAAGTAAGCGAGTGGCAATACCATCACGCTAATGATCAGCATGGTCATTGGATCAACCATAATCGAGATACCAATCTTCTCTAACGGTAGCATCGTCATCGTAAATGTCATCGCCAGCATGGTCAGTATCGAGGCTATTGCGCCATAGGCACTAACACATACCACTTTGGATAATACCACCATCACCGTCGACACCGGCTGGCACAAGATAAGCTCTAGCGAATGACGTTCGCGCTCACCCGCACTGGTATCAATTGAAGCAGTCATTGAGGCCGTAAACAACGACGTCATAATAAACATCGCAACCATACCCATGATAATTCCGCTTTTCGATTCTGGCGTAGCGCTGTTTTGCACCTGTAAATTAATAGGCTGTACCACTCGAGGGTCGACACCGCGCATCAGCAAACGCATCGATCCCACTTGCCCACTATAAGCTTCAATCGTGCGCTCTATTCGGTCTAACACCGTACCTATATTTTTATCGCTGTAATCAGCCAGCAACACGAGGTCAACAGGCTTAGCCGCCGACATATCCTGTGAAAATGTTTGCGGGATAGTGAGTTCTATCGAACGCTTACTCCATTTTTCAGCTTCATCGGCAGGGACTTCTTCAATGGGTAAAATTTTCTTTACCCGAAGTTGAGCAATTAGCTGCGGCGCGTACTCAGCACCGACATAAGTCACGTAGCTATCTTTAACATCGGTCGCTTCATCAATCTGAAACATCATCACCGCTGCCACAATGATAGGTCCCATCACAATGCCAAAACCCGCCGCCATTAACGCGCGTTTATCGCGAAATGCCTCACGAAACTCTTTAGTAACTAGTCCTTTGAATATACTCATTATGCTGCAACCCCTTCATCACTTCCGATAATTGCAACGAAGGCATCTTCTAATTGCTCTTTTCCTGCTAATTCACACAGCTCTTGTGGCGAGCCCTGCGCAACAACCTTGCCTTTCGCCACGACGATGACCTTGTCACAGAGCGCCGCAACTTCTTGCATCACATGGCTAGAGAACAAAATACAATGCCCCTGCTCTTTAAGCGCTAATAATCGTTCGCGTAATAAACGAGTGCTCATCACATCCAAACCACGAGTGGGCTCATCGAGTACCAAGTTCTGTGGACGATGGACTAAGGCTTGAGCCAAAGTCACTTTCATGCGTTGTCCCTGCGAAAAACCTTCCGTCTTCCGGTCGGCTATTTCTAGCATATCTAAATCATTAATCACTCGCTCAAGCGCTTCTTTTAGCGGCTTACCCGTAAGTCCGTGCATTTGAGCGAAGTATTCAATTTGTTCGCGCGCGGTTAAACGCTCACTGAGTCCAAATTGATCGGGAAATATTCCCAACGATTTACGCGCTTCCAGCGGCGATTTTTCGACATCAATATCGTTAATAAAGGCACTGCCCGTATTGGCTTTGAGCAAGCCATATAGAATGCGTAAACAGGTAGTTTTCCCAGCGCCATTAGGCCCTAAGATACCGGTTATTTCACCGTCTTTAGCTTCGAATGAAATTGACTCAACAGCGGTAAAGTCACCGAACGTTTTCGATAAATTATCTACTTTTAACATGTTATATTCCTACCAGCTGCCGTTATTGTTGAGTAAAAAGCCAGGTAATGGCTGCTTGTCGAGACAACTACCATCGATATCTTCAAGTTTTCCGTGCTCTATAAACTCCGCCACCATTGTCGCGGCACAGGTTTGAGTGACCAAGCCATGACCGGCTTTCTTGGCGATAAAATGTTTGTGATTACTCAGCCCTTGCAGTGCGACTTCTGCCCATGAGGGCGGCGTGACAGGATCAAGCTCTCCCGATAATAAGAGAGTCGGAAGCGCTGAAGTCACTTGTTCGCCAAAATTAGCTGGTGCGTCAAAACTCGGCCAATGCTCACAAATTTTAATCAAGTCATCAATTGAATGCTGACCTGAGAAGCTGTTAGCACGAGATTTTTCGATGGCTTGTTCGCTAGCGCGCGGCATATCCTCGTTACACAGAATGTTGAGCTGCATGCCGGTATAAATCTTATCCGATTTCCCCTGCCCTGCGGCAATAATCCCAGCCATAGGCTTGTAGTTACCGATGGCCACTTGGCTAATCACAAAAGGAATAAGCTCGCGTGCGCCCACCCCATACATCAAGCTATGAAGCGTACCGATGAACTTGGCCGTATCAATTTTTAGCGTGACAGGCAGATCGGTCACTGGATGAGCGATAGTCGTCTCAATGGTTTGCAGCTCTAATTGAGCACGCACCTTGTGGTAATCATCATTAAGTGTCGGGTACTTGGCATGGCATTTCTTATCAGCGCTACACTGATTGATTAGAATATCAAAAGCGCGTGCGGCTTCAGCGCCCATAGGGCCCACTGCAATTTGCGGTGGCACCACGCCATCAAGAATAACGGTGCGCAGTGCTTGTGGCTTTTCGCGCATATAAACCATCGCCGCGCGTGAGCCGTACGAAATACCATAGAGATTAATTTGCTCATAACCTAACGCTTCACGCACCGCCTCAAAATCATTGATAGCGCTCGTGGTGCCGTATTGTGACAGGTCGGCATCATAGGTCGCGATACATTCATCAATATCTGAGAGTTTAAAATCAGCCTGTACATCAAGATAAGGGTTAGCCCCCTCTTTTTCACACATCAGAGGGTTAGATAAGCCGGTGCCGCGCTGATCGATTAGAACCAAATCGCGTGCTTCATTAGCTTTTCTAAATATTTTTGTTAGCCCTGCGACAAGCTCTGAACCAGCTTGGCCGGGACCACCCATCAACAATACCAAAGGATCTTTCTTTGGTGTCGCGGCGACCGCATTGACCACTGTGACATTAATATCGATGGTTTTACCGGTTGGCGACTGCCAGTTTTCTGGGACGGTTAATTTTCCACATTTAATTTGAGTTTTCAGACCTTTAACAAAACAAGGCTGAAAATCCAGCATGTTTGTGACGTCTTGAGCAATCGCCGGCGCTTGCGGCATTAGACCAACCACCAGCGCCAAAGCAGCACCCTTGAACGCAAACGGGCGTATAGATAAGCGTTTATTCACCATATATCCTTATGACTTTAAAATAATTTTAACTTAAGGAGTGTAACGCAATCGGGGATAATGTTAATAAATTATTTGTAACATTTAACGCAACGTTCACGGTAAGCGTTTTACTGTAAAATTTTTCTTAAATCAGCCGTCAAACAGGCTGCACAGTGCAATATGTCTACCGTAGCTGTAATCAATACTTTTAGTCAGCTCCAGTACGTTGAAATCAATGGATAATCGCTGGTTTCCTATATCTATTTATACCCATTTGATTGGCTATGTCTTAGTTAATTGATCCTACTCATCTAGTGAGGGTGGATATTTGATGTGCTCGTTAGGTTAATGCTGCCAATCAATTTTATAGCTTGCACACCAGTTGCTTTTCTTTATGAAATACACCCTTGTATTTCCCCCTACGGCTGTTCAAATTGGTTCCTGACCAATTTGTGCTTCGCCATTAAAATGTCTGGAACATTTTAGGACAGCTTCAGCAGGGCGCGTAGCGCTAAATCTCAGGGAAGAGATTTACAAAAAAATGTAACCAAAAGAAAGGCGATCCGATGTTTAGCTGCTGATCTTCATATAGATATCTGTCTTAACGGAGCCGATTTTTATGCGCGTCTCGGCTTTGGCCTCCTCGGCAATATGATCCCTGCACTGCCCTAATATGTCCATCCATGGACAAATCCGTCGCTCTAACTACGCCCTCCATGGCTACGCATGCGGGAAAATCTAAAAACTCGTCCCTGATTTTGTCTCCTAACAGATATCCATTTGAAGGCAACTAAAGGCGGGAAATGGCGTTTGCTGCTAGTCTTGGTTAAGTCATTGAACTTAGATTAAATAAACATACAGCCACAGTTAATTGGGACACAGCCAATTTGATTAAGTTTGTGCTCTCGTTGTGCGCAGGAAAAATAAATGACGACAAGGCTCTTGATTGATTTCGACAGGGATGTCGATATTAGGGCAACGCAGAAGCTGTTTGCCGACTAATAAGCTGGCTATTGGGATTGAAAACTACGTAGTATTCGTTAATTTTAACCAGCACAAGCGGGCAATAACTCTGTCAGATTGGTATTAGGTTGATGTTTTTTTGTATTGGCTTCAAACTAGTTATCTTGCTAAGACACATTTGATGATATCAGTGCTCCCGAGCGTGGGGATACATGGCGTTGGTATAATACTGGTTATGCCAACAACCCATGATAACGGTAGGTAAGTGATGCGAACTGTATTGGGCTCTTGGTATGCAAAGGCTTTGCAAATTGAATTACTGCCTCAGGGCTGCCAACTAAAGGAATAGAATAATGATTAGGCTATTGTGTATATTGTTTGCGATGTTTAGTGCGATGAGTTTTGCGCAATCACAACAACAAAATTTTTCAAAATTATTAGCTCAAGCGGAAAAGACTTTTATTAGTTTACCGAGTCAGGCACGAGCCATTGTTCTGCAAATGGAAGAGGACAAATTAGGTCTCTCGCAGCCGCCGCCTTTATTGGCACGCTATCATCTATTGAGTGCCAAAATAGCGGTCGCTTTAGCCAATGCTGATGATGCTCAGCGCCATGCAAAAATAGGCTTAACACTGACCTATGACAAGCAGGAGCTTCGAGATTATCGTCGCTATTTGCAGTTAAGTTTGGTGCAGGGTTTGATGTTAGCGCAAAATTATGAGCAGGCACTTAGGCAATTAAAGGTATTATTGGCAGAGTCATCTGAGGAAAATAAATCTTATCGTTCTGAGCTGTTAATGGTTAAAGCACAAATTTACGAATTGACTGAGCAAAGCGATATCGCACTGACCGCTTATAAAGCGGCTTACCAGTTGGCGCAAGTTAGTGGCGATAATAATCTGCTCCAACGCGTGGCAATAGCATTTGCCGGTCGCTTGGTGCAGTACAAAGGTTTTAATAAGGCTGAAGCATTATTAAATGAGTCGCGACAGTATTTCCATCAACATCGTATGTCATTAGAAAACCTAATTGCACAAATTAATTTGGCCGAACTCGCTTATCACCGCAATGATACTGACGAGGCGCTAAGCTTATTGGCTAGTGCTAAACATTTAGCTGATACCGTGGGCTCTGGTACCTACCGCTTTGTGATTGAACTGCGCGTGATTGAATTAATGCTGGAGATGAATCCTCCAACCGACCGGGCTCTGGCGAAAATTACTGCCGCGTTAGTGCGGGTGGATTTACTGAGCTCGTACGCCAGAACAGCTAGCGAAAAAGAACGCTTAGTATTGGCTCATGCTCGTCATAAAGTGGCTCTAAAAGATTTTTCAGGTTTAACTCAAATGCTCGCTGACTATGGACCATTTGTGTTGAGCGGTAATTATCAAGCTGATCGCAGAGCACTATCATTATTGCAACTTAAGGCTCAAGGATTAGCATCGACGGGGCAATTCGAAGCCGCCTATCAGGCTTTATTGGTCCATCAAGGTAGCTTTGTTATTCATAATCGGCGCCGTAATTCTGAAAATTTAGAGCGCCAACAGTTAATCTTTGATCTCGATTTATTAGAGCAAAGAAATCAAAATTTAAATTGGAATAACATTTTACAAGAGCTGGAATTGAAGCGACATGGTCGGACTGTGGCTCAGCTGTTTCTGCTATTGCTGATAATTGCGTCGGTGGCAGCAATCGCCATTCTTTTTGTCATGATATTGTATCGAAAACGTCATCAATTATATCAGTTAGCATACTGTGATCACTTAACCGGTTTATATAACCGACGATATCTATATTTAAGTTTTCAATTACTAAAACACCAGTACACTAAACACCTCCGCCCATTGACGGGATTAATGTTAGACCTAGATCATTTCAAACAGGTCAACGACCAACACGGACATGGCACCGGTGATAAAGCACTAATAGCCTTTGCGGACTGTTGCCGACAATCCCTACCCGATAATGCGATCGTTATCAGATTAGGGGGGGAAGAGGTCTTAGCCCTATTACCTGATTGTAATATAAAGCACGGAGAAGCTTGGGCCGAAAAACTTCGTATCGCTGTAGAGAAATTGACGGTGACTAGCGAAGATCATGAGCAAGTTAAGCTGACCGTAAGCATCGGTGTAGCGTGCCTTGGTGAACAGATCAAGGATCAAACTCAATTATTAGACCTCGCGGATCAGCGTTTATATGCCGCTAAATCGGGAGGTCGAAATAGAGTTATTGCGAGTGATTCCCCCCCTGTTGAGCACGGGTTAAAACAAGACCCCCTAAATCAAGAACATGTCGAGGCTGTAGTTTGCTCTTAGAAGTGGGATTATCTCTGTGAATGAAAAAAAACCAAAATGGGCTTTTTTATTACTGCGGGGATCACACTTGTTGTGCAATTTCCTTGGCAAGCGAGTCATGACAACCAAGTGAAATTAAGGCACTCGTTAGCATTGAGCGTTTCTTGCCCGTATTAGAGTTAGTGATCACCCAATAAGAGGTAGCACCAATCTGTTTTGGCTTAGTGCTACCATTTTTCCCGAGCAGTGTTTGTTCACTGGTGGCGAAATAAACTCGGTCGCGACCACTAATCCTGAGTACTTTTTCAAATTCACTCGGACGTAAGTCATGCAGCTCATTGAGTAAAAATAAGAAGCGACCGACTGCCGCTTTCTGATCTTTAAGTTTTGCGGGTTTGACCAACTCAACAAATTTAGGTTTAACACCACAGGCAGCGGAGACTTCTTGCACCACTTCTAGCGTTTGTTTACGTAATGAGACCATCGATTTGGCACGCACATCGGTTGGCGGAATAAGAGGACCATCAACTTCTATCTCACCTAATGTAGGTAACCCTAAAAGACGACGTAAAATGGCCGATGCTCCCTCACCTATATCTTCAGTATGACTGGCAATATAGCGATATAGATCGTCTTCCACTTCAATATTTTTCATTTTAACCTCTTAAATTATCTGCATAATCCCAAACTTAGTATCGAGATTATACAGATTGAATTTAAAATCACCATCTAAAATATCGCGAGCTACTTAGATACGCGGCGATAATCGCGATATTGTGGTCTCCAGAAATTTCTCTCTATTTTGTCGCGTAATTGATCGTCACTAATTTGTAGCGCATGCCCCTGCTCTATCGCGATTTTAGCCACATCAAATGCCATCTTCTTGGAGAGAGCAGCTATTTGTGTCAACGGTGGTAATAGACTCCCTTCGCCATCATTAGCCAGTGGTGAAACACTCGCTAAACATAGGCTAGTCGCCATTAACATATCGTCGCTCACGCGCTTAGCACCACACGCAATAATACCTAGCCCTAGCCCCGGGAAAATGTAACTATTATTACACTGTGGAATAACGAACTTTTGACCAGCAAAATCAACCGGCTCAAATGGTGAACCGGTCGCGACAAGCGCTTGGCCGTTAGTCCATTCTATGACTTGTTGCGGCGTTGCTTCCACTTGTTTCGATGGGTTACTCAGTGGGAAGATAATTGGACGATCACATCCTTTATGCATCATCTTAATGACTTGTTCTGTAAATAGTCCCGGTTGCCCAGAGACACCGATTAAAATAGTCGGTTTCGCAAACTCCATCACTTCCAGAAGCGAAGCATACTGACCTGCGATTGACCAAGACGCTAGGTTCTCGGGCTCGGTGGCCAATTGCTGTTGAAAGTCCATTAAGCCTTCCATGCCTTTAGACACCAGACCGAAACGATCCACCATAAATACTTGGCTGCGCGCCTGTGTATCACTAATGCCTTCATTCACCATTTGTTTAATAATTTGTTCTGCAATGCCACAACCTGCCGAGCCCGCACCGACAAAACTCACTACCTGCTCAGATAACTTAGCGCCGGTTGAACGACATGCGGCCAATAATGAGCCGACGGTTACCGCTGCAGTACCCTGAATGTCATCATTGAAACAACAAATTTCATCGCGGTAACGCTCTAGTAATGGCATCGCTTTAGGTTGCGCGAAATCTTCAAATTGGAGCAAAACATTTGGCCAACGACGCTTAACAGCTTTTATAAAGGTGTCAATAAACTCGAAGTACTCGTCGCCATCCAGACGCGGCTTCTTAACGCCCATATACATCGGGTTATCAATAAGAGATTGGTTGTTGGTGCCTAAATCTAGCATTACTGGCAGGGTATAAGCAGGGCTAATACCACCACACGCGGTATAAAGCGATAATTTACCGATAGGGATCCCCATGCCGCCCATCCCTTGGTCGCCCAGACCCAAGATACGTTCGCCATCAGTGACCACAATCACTTTAACGTTATCTTTTACTGCATTACGCAAAATGTCATCGATATGATTACGCTGCGAGTAAGAAATAAACAAACCACGGGCACAACGATAAATGTCTGAGAATTTTTCACAGGCCTCACCTACTGTAGGCGTGTAAATGATTGGCATCATCTCTTCAAGGTGAGCCTGAATAAGCGAATAATAAAGAGTCTCGTTCATGTCCTGAATACGTCGCAGGTAGACGTGCTTGTCTAAACTATTCTTATATACACTAAACTGATTATAGGCACGTTCAACTTGCTCTTCGATCGTTTCGATTAACGGCGGTAATAGACCAGTCAAGTTAAAACGTATCCGCTCGTCTTCGCTAAAAGCACTGCCTTTATTAAGGAGTGAAGTATCTAGTAGCGCGTGTCCAGCAAAAGGGATATATAAGGGTGATTTAGTGGTCATTTGAGTTCCTATTAGCCGCAGCTCATCATTTTGAATTATTTTTATTATCACGAATATTTATTATGAAACCATTGTCACCTAAGGCGCCTAGCTTAGTCCACTTAAAAGCTTAGTTTTTATGGTCTAATTCCAATTATGTGCACCTAAGCAGTTAAATACTACGCAACAACTTATGCTTTGCAAGTGATTGTTATTTCGATGTTACAATAAAGCGGCGGTTTCGATGAGCAAGGATATAAATTGGGTTGCCTTTGGCGCCTGAGCCCTTCAAAATAGGTCAACTTCAATTAAAGAACTTAGTTATGCTTTTAAACCACAAATTACTTGGCAGCGGCGCTCCTGTTTTATTGATTCATGGCCTTTTTGGCGCGTTAGATAATTTAGGTCGCTTGGCCAAGCACTTGAGTGAAAAACATCAGGTCATTAGCATCGACTTACCCAATCATGGTAACTCCTTTCATACTGACAATAATAGCTATCACTCTATTGTTGAGCATGTCATTGCACTACTCGATGATTTAGCGATTGAACAATGTGCTATTGTCGGCCATTCAATGGGCGGAAAGGTGGCCATGGAACTGGCGCTTCGTCACCCGAATCGGGTTTCGATTTTAATCATTGCCGATATCGCTCCAGTGGCATACGCCAACCGCCATAGCGATGTATTTGCCGCACTAAACGCGGTAGATTTAGCCAATATTGATAGTCGCCAACAGGCGCTGGCGACCGTGGTAGCACATGGTATAGACCAAGGAACGGCGATGTTTTTGCTCAAGAACTTGGCTAAAGGTGATGAGGGATTCTATTGGCGCTGTGCGCTCAAGGCGCTAGAGGCAGGTTACCCTGCGATCATCGGCGGCGTGACTCCAGCGTTAAGTTACAGCGGACCGGTACTGTTTATTAAAGGTGAAAACTCCAATTACATCACCACAGAACATAAGCAGCCCATTGGCCAGCATTTTCCCAAGGCTAACCTCAAAGTAATACAAGGCACTGGGCATTGGCTACACGCAGAAAAACCCGCCAGCTTTAATAAAATCGTCAACGACTTTTTAATCAAAAACAAAGTTGTTTAAAACGAGCGATAGACCGTAGCCCAGACCATTTACTTATGCTATATTGCGCTCCTTTATGTTCAATTGAACAAGCAAACTAAGCAGACAATGACACCACAAGAGTTTCAACAGCTTGAAGTTGTAGGGTTAAATCTATTTTTCGCGGGCGTCTTTTTTCTTATCGGTATGGCTATTAATGACGTACTAAAAAAAGGTGATGTGCCTTTAGTAGGAAAAATCGTGGTGTGGGGAGTATTAACTTTTGGCTGTTTGGGTTTTGTTGCTAAAGGAATTATTCAGGCGTTTTGGAGCACCAGTGGCTAAGGCTAAATGGTGTTGAAGTAAATTATGGCTAAAGCATTTAACGACAGAACAACGATTGATCTATTTGCCGACGAAAAAAGCCGTGGACGTCCAAAAACCAATCCCTTATCTCGAAAAGATCAGCTCCTTGTTAACAAGCGAAATCAGATTAAGCGAGATAAAGCGAAAGGACTTAAGCGGATTGAATTGAAAGTTGACGTAGAATTATTCGATACATTAAACGAACTGGCCCTCACTCATCAAATGAGTCGTGGGCAAGTAATAGAGACATTACTGGTGACCCAGATCAATTCACTGTCGAACGTAGACGGTATACTGAGCACCGAGATTTTAGAGCTAGATAACGCATAGGAATATTTATGGCTAGTGTAGGCATGTTTTTTGGCAGCGATACCGGTAACACCGAAGCCGTTGCTAAGATGATCCAAAAACAATTAGGTAAAAGCTTAGTCGATGTTTATGACATTGCTAAGGCAACCCCAAAAGAAATCGCATCATTTGATTTACTGTTATTAGGTATCCCAACCTGGTATTACGGTGAAGCGCAGTGTGATTGGGATGACTTTTTTCCAGAACTCGAAGAGATTGATTTCAACGACAAGCTCGTTGCCATCTTTGGCTGTGGCGATCAAGAAGATTACGCCGAGTACTTCCTCGATGCGATGGGCACCATAAAAGATATTATCGAGCCTAAGGGTGCAATCATCGTTGGCCATACGTCGATCGATGGTTATGAGTTTGACGCGTCTAAAGCGCTAGTCGATGATGGTCATTTCGTTGGTTTAGGTATCGACGAAGATCGTCAGCCAGAACTAACCGACGAACGAGTTAGTGCCTGGGTTAAACAGATCACCGAAGAGATGTGTTTAAGCGAACTTGCCTAAGTTTGAGTGGCACGAGTATATAATATGAAGAAAAACCTCGCTCTGCGGGGTTTTTTATTGCCTTAAACTGTTTAAAACTCCCCGTTTATAGGTTATGTTGATCTCTCATCTATCAGGTCAACAATGACTCTATCACCAACGAGGTTTAAGGTGTTTCACAAATCGAACAAATTACATAACGTATGTTATGACATTCGTGGCCCAGTCCATGAAGAAGCGCAGCGACTAGAAGAAGAAGGTCACCGTATTTTTAAGCTCAATATTGGTAACCCTGCCCCGTTTGGATTTGAAGCCCCTGATGAAATTGTTCGTGACGTTATACACAACCTACCGACGTCTCAAGGCTATTGTGAGTCAAAAGGGTTATTTTCGGCACGAAAAGCGGTATTCCATCACTATCAAGAAATAATCCCTCATATCGATATTGAAGACATTTACATCGGTAATGGCGTGTCTGAATTGATTCAAATGTCGACCATGGCGCTGCTTAACAATGGCGACGAAGTATTAGTACCCGCACCAGATTATCCCTTGTGGACCGCTTCGGTCAACTTAGCTGGCGGCAAGTCGGTACATTACCGCTGTGATGAACAAAGTGACTGGTTCCCCGATCTCGATGATATCCGTAGCAAGGTCAATAAAAATACCAAAGCGCTTGTCATTATTAATCCCAATAACCCGACCGGCGCCGTCTATTCCAAAGAGATGTTGCTGGAATTATTGGCTATCGCTCGTGAGCATAATTTACTGGTATTCTCCGATGAGATTTACGACAAAATTCTCTATGATGATGCGCAGCATGTTCACACTGCATCATTGGCAGAAGACGTGGTGATCTGTACGTTTAACGGTTTATCAAAGGCTTATCGTATCGCTGGGTTTCGTGCTGGATGGATGGTTATTTCAGGGGCTAAGCACAAGGCACAAGGTTATATCAGCGGCCTAAACATGCTTGCCTCGATGCGCCTATGCGCCAACGTCCCCTGCCAACATGCTATTCAAACAGCCTTGGGCGGATATCAGAGTATTAACGAACTGATATTACCCGGCGGTCGCTTGCTTGAACAGCGTAACGCCGCCTATGAAGCGTTAAATAGTATTGATGGCATTAGTTGTGTTAAACCCAAGGGCGCAATGTATATGTTCCCTAAAATTGATGTGAATAAATTTAATATTAAAAGCGATCAACAATTGGTGTTTGATTTACTCAAAAAAGAGAAAATTTTGCTGGTACATGGCACCGCCTTTAACTGGCCAGAGCCGGATCACCTGCGCATCGTTACCCTGCCTCATACCCAAGATCTCACGGCCGCTATTGAGCGTTTTGGCCGTTTTATGGAAAATTATAAGCAGTAGATTTGGCCCCTATAAACAGGATGTTTTATGAGTGATACACCAACCAATCAATCCTCTCCTTGGCTAAGCCGCAAGGGAGAGGGACTGAAGCACCGCAGCGATGATCATCGCAGTTTATTCCAGCGCGATCGCGCGCGTATTCTTCACTCGGCGGCCTTTCGCCGCCTGCAGGCCAAAACTCAAGTGGTGGGGATTGGCCAAAGTGATTTCTATCGTACGCGGCTCACTCATTCTTTAGAGGTGGCGCAAATCGGCGCGGGCATCGTTAGTCAATTACGGGCTAAAAATCCTGAGCTAGCATTTCTAGGCTTCGATGAAATTCTTATTGAAACCTTAGGGCTTGCTCATGATATTGGACATCCCCCGTTTGGGCATGGCGGAGAAGTAGCTCTCAATTATATGATGCGCGATCACGGGGGCTTCGAAGGCAATGGTCAAACCTTTAGGATACTGACCCGCCTAGAGCCCTACACCAAAGACAACGGCATGAACCTGACCCGTCGCAGTCTACTTGGCACCCTAAAGTATCCCATTTGCTACTCACAAGTTGTCGGCCAATATCCCGATAAGCCCACCGCGAGTTTCCGTCAATTAAAAGCGCAGAACTGGTTGCCGCCAAAAGCAATATTTGATGTCGATTCGAGTTCGTTAGATTGGGTACTCGCACCTCTGAGTGATAATGATCGGGCGCTATTTAGCCGCAATGACATTGACGTGATCGATGGCATTAAAGGACATCATAAACGCAGCCGATACAAATCATTTGATTGCTCAATCATGGAGTTAGCCGATGATATTGCCTATTCAGTCCATGATTTAGAAGATGCCATCGTAATGGGTACCGTGACCTATGGCCAATGGCAACAGGATGTTGTTGAACAAATAAAAAGCACGATTGATATTCCCCCCGGGTTGGACATCGACGGGTTGTCACAAAAATTATTCCACCAACAGCAATATATCCGTAAAGATGCTATCGGTGAGTTAGTTAATTTATTCGTTACCGCGATTGATATAGTGTCCATTGATGGCTTTGATGAGCCGCTATTGGCCTATAATGCCAAGTTAGATACGCCGCATTACGCGGTGCTCGAGGTGCTTAAACGTTTTGTCTATAATCGGGTGATCTTAAAGCCCGAGTTTCAGGCCATGGAATACAAAGGGCAACAAATCGTGATGGAGCTCTTTGAAGCCTTTGCGTCAGATCCCGCGCGTTTGCTACCCGAAAATACCAAGGGTCGTTGGGCGTTAGCTCAAAATAAGAAAGATGACGTTCAGATGCGAATAATCTGCGATTATATCTCCGGCATGACCGATGAGTTTGCCGCCAAGCTCTATCACTCATTGTTTACACCTAAGCATTGACCCTAGCCAATAACGCATTAGTTTGTTAAGATTGAGCTTACACGCGTAAGCTCAATCTTAACGGGAATTTATGACTACCCAACAAAAATCTTCAGCACCGTATTCCGCCAAAGAGGAATGGTTAAACACCTGGACTCATGGCATTGGCGCTATCGGCGGTATCGCCAGCCTCATATTATTTATTGCCACCACTGTCGAATCTGAGCAATGGTTAAAATTGCTCACCACCACAGTTTACGGCCTAAGCCTGACGTGCTTAATGGGTGCGTCTGCCATTTATCACGGTGCCACAAATGTTGTTAAGAAGGCGCGCTATAAATTATTTGATCATTGCGCCATCTATCTGCTGATCGCAGGTACTTATACGCCGCTAATCACGCATACGATACCTTCTACCATGGGTTTTATCGTACTCGGATTGGTATGGGCTTTTGCTATCGCTGGCATTGCAGTGAAATTAATATTTGGCAGTCAATACAAGAAATTTTCGGTGATGACCTACCTCGCGATGGGCTGGCTCTCTTTACTGGTGATTTATGAACTCATTCAAGCACTGGCACCAATGGGCTTAGCACTATTAGGTTTAGGTGGCGTGATTTATTCAAGCGGCGTCTACTTTTATCTCAATCACAAAATCCCATACAACCACGCGATATGGCACTTATTTGTGCTCGCAGCAGCAATTTGTCACTTCGCACTGATCTATTTTTATGTTTTATAGTCTCACTGAAACATTTTGTGGCATAAATTAGCTTTATTTATGCCAGCAGTTCCCTGACAATACACTCATGATAGAAACTATGTCTCAAGGGTTTCCTCGATGACCAATTTAAAGCTAATAAAATTATGGCTACTAGCCCTCTTCGGAGTGATCACAATAAGTGTGGCTGCTAATGCTTACGAAAACTCCCAACAAGTAAACGTCTGTTATGAGAGTTTGAGTAAGGCTTATGTATCGTTAGATGCCCAAAAAATGGTTGATGTCTATGTTAATGGTGGTCACTATATTTCGGCGGGAAGCCGAGAAGCGATCATCGAAGGCTCGCCAGCATTATCTAAGCTGTATCAGTCTTACTTTGCGCGCCTAAAGAAACATAATTCATCGCTCGATTTACATTTTAGAGTAAGCGATCGCCTCACCGATCAACAAAGTGTCACTGATGTCGGTTACTACGTGGTCACGATTATTCCGCCCAAGGGCAGTGGTCAACCGGCCAAGCAACACGCTGGTAAATTTATGATGACATTTAAAGTAAATAAGGACGGAAAATGGGGCATCTGGGCAGAAGCTAATAATAAGGCTAAAGTGCAAAGCTATATCAATGCAAAGCCTCAAGGTGGTCTGCATTTTGATGACTACTTCCCGATTAGTCACTACCAAGAAAAGTAATGGTATAACGTTAAATGAATTTATGTCCCTGTGGCACCGACCAACCCTATAGTGATTGCTGCCAGCCCCTTCACTTAGGTCAACGCATCGCACAAACCCCCACGCAATTAATGCGCAGTCGCTATTGCGCCTTTGTCAAAGAGCTAGCGAGCTATATCCATTTGACACATAGCCCAGTCTCGCGTGATAGTGTATCTATTGCCTCAATTAGCGAGTGGAATAGTCAGTGTGATTGGTGTGGACTACAGATTATTACTACGCCACAAGATCAAGCAAGTCACCGAGTCGAGTTTATCGCCTGGTATAAGCAAAACGGTGAATTAAAGTTTCATCATGAGTTATCGCTTTTTCGCCAAGAAGCGTTGGATGATGAATTTGACCAGCTCTTAAAAATAACTCCAGCCACCGTATGGTACTACCGAAGTGCTAGCTATCCCGACCGTAAAATAAGCCTACCAAAGCGCAACGATTGTTGCATTTGCCATAGCGGTAAGAAATTTAAGAAGTGTTGCGGCTGAACGTTCATAGTCAAGATTAAGCGACTAATTGAGCGCTATAATTTTGTTGCGCGGATAACACGCTGCTCAAATCAATCTTCGGC
>Ga0209395_1001650_pt1 | contig 30847 bp, 30 predicted proteins | sample GOMGulsemesocosm_3_FD_184635 | JGI IMG/M metagenome (GOLD analysis project Ga0209395, IMG submission 184635) | Methane-oxidizing microbial communities from mesocosms in the Gulf of Mexico - GOM9D Gulf of Mexico (SPAdes) (version 2) | ecosystem: Environmental > Aquatic > Marine > Cold seeps... | reverse complement strand
TATGGCTTCCTTCAGACCCCGCCGTTAGCCAGTGACGCCCTTGCCATTAGGATTGTCTTCCCCTTAGTCAGGGTGACTCCGCTTTCTTTCAAGCGGACGGGTTTGCCAGCTTTGCTGGGCAAACACAATAAGGGCCGCATATAGCGGCCCTTAGATAATTTCAAATAAAATAAACAACTTAGCTGTCGATTCTCTTTGCCCACATAATGCTAGCAACTGCCACAGCCATCAGTACGAATGGCACAGATTGAATTAAAAAGGCAACTATAGCTGTCTCTCTAAACACTGAAATTGCAAAAGGTACCGCTAACATCGCAAATACCAATACGATGAGCGGAGCCATCATTAGTTCTAACTTTTTATTTGACGCTGTGCGCTCACTCATAATTTGATCTATCTCAAGTAAATTTCAATTACAGAAATTATAAGGTATCTAACATTGATTTAATACCATATAACCGCAATAGTTTAAGGTTTTATTAAGCTCTTTGACAAATTATGCTCGCGATTATTGGCAACCTCCCTATGAGTGGCTGCCAACTTAATTTCTTAACTAGCTAGTTAGTTAAAAACTCTCTTTAGCGACAATCTTGACCCAAACTGGGTTAGAAAAAGCTTTGTTGCCTTTGCTATCTTCAACAACTAACGATACCCAACCATCGATATTTGGCACATCAAAACTAACGGTTTGTTGCTCGTTGCTAAGCGCTTGCTCTTTAATCACTCCTTTTGGTCCAATCAACTGAACAGACTTAAGGTTATTAACGGCCAATAAATCAAAGCTTATTTGCTGACTTTGGCCTGCTCTTAATTTAAGCGTATCGCCAAACATTACATTGTTTGGATAAATAACCGGACCAAATGATACATAGGCGCGACCATTTTTTAGTGATTGAGCAAAACCTTGAGCGGTTGGCTTGCCACCCGTAAACACAAACATCCGCGCATGACCGGTTGTTTCGTTCCAAACATCGTGCGTATCAGAACCCGCAGTGTAGTAATATGCTAAACCTTCGTTCCACAGCTTGCGTGCTTTTTCGATTGCTTTGGTGTATTTAACTTCAGAGTTAATTTCGATTAAATCAATCGCCGGATTAAAACCTCCTGGCACAGTCCCTTTTTCGAGACTGCTCAGGTAACCATAGGGAATATAAGGGTGATTGGACGCAATAACGGTAGCCCCCATCGCTCGGGCATCAGCAAAAATTTCATCACTAGTATCTACACCAGTATCAACCGATAAGGCTTGCCCAATATTTAATGGGAATGGGTTAAAGTGGCCCCATGACGATGAGAATTCAGCCGAAGGCACAAATGGCACCGAACGTTTGTCTGACAACTGTTGAATTTCTTTGTGGTTTTTAGTTGAATCGTGATCACTAACAAAAGTCACACTAAGGCCAGCGGCCAACTGCGAACGAACCAAATACTCTGGTGAAGTCGACCCTTCTAAGACATCGGCATGGTGGTGTAAATCACCTGAATACCAACCTTGCTGTGTTGGGTAAGTTTTAATGTCTATTTGACTATTTACTTTAGTCGCTTGCTTAGGCTTAACCGTAATATCAACTAACTTAGCCGTGGCCAAGAAGTTTTCTCCTGAGCTTAACTTAAATTGGTAACTGCCGGGCGCCAAATCAAACTGCGCTTGGCCAACTTGCTCTAAGTTGGTGAAGAAGGTTTTGGCGCCAAAAAATTCAATGAGTGGTTTGTTGCCTTTAGCAATTTCAATTTTTGCATCGATTGGTGCTTTGGTATTAGCGTCGCTAATACTCATAATAACCTCACCGGGTGCTTGAAGATCATTGAACGACTGGCTAACTTCTTTGCCTGAGCTAATCACCACCTTGTGTGACTTGCTGTCTGAATAACCTTTGCCCGACGCATAAACGGTATACTCACCAACAGGTAATTCTAATTGGTAATTGCCACCAGCTCCAATCGCCCAAATGTAAGGGGCGCCATTTTTATAAACTACTACAGCTGGTTTGTCTACCACACTGCCATCTGCGGTTTTAACACTGCCAGCTAGGGTGCCTGACTTTAGTCCTTTACGCTTAATTTCTGCTTTTGCTACTGGTGAAATATCGCCGCTTGCTAGGACTTGATAATTGCCCTTGAAACTTACCGAGGCGCCCTTCTTAAGCGAGTGCTTGGCATAAAGATCGCGTGATTTGTATCTTAACTCATTAAAATATGGTGCATGTAACGCGATGGCCCAGTCAGCATCATAACCGACAAATCGATCAGACATTGGGTTAGGAGCCGGCGCTTCAGATTTTCCGGCAAAGCCTGGAACCGCAAATTTGTAACCACCGTCCGCCCACAGGGTGAAGCCAGACATTAAATCGGTTAGGTCTTCACCGTTATTGGTCATGGTTGTTTCAGCTTCGATCAAATCCGACCCAGCCGCTAGGCTATAAACTGTACTAATTCTTACCTTCCCAAAATTACGGGCAACTTTAATCACTGCTAGCTTAGGCGTGTCGGTAACAATTTTGACTTTTAGATCACTAGTTGGCCAGCTTGACCAGTTATTTGGAATAAAATCAGCATAAGCAACGCGGTCATTACTGAGCGAACCGTCAGCTAGGACATTCGCGATATCGACAATAGCGCCACGTGCAACACCCCACGGAGGAGCAGACTCGATAGCCAGAGAAAATGCTAGTTTGCTATTTGAAATCGTTAAATCTTTAGCAGCAATGGCATTACCAGCTGGAATTGAAGTATGACCTTGTGTGATCAACACTTTGGCTTGGCTAGCAAAGCTAGCACCCATAGTTGCTGCAACCAATACGGCGCTTGTAATTAGTCTTTTGCTGGGGAGGATTGACATCATTTTTACCCTTATTTTTCTATTTATTTAGTAATACAACGAAAAGCTGGTGTTTAAATCGTTCAAATTAAGCTTTAAGACAACATTTATCACCAGCCGATTATTAATTGAACGTTCAATCAACAACCACCCTAGTAGTTCGTAGTCGAATTGTCAACGGTGTTTTTTTGAGCTTCAAACATATGCAACAGCCGAAAAATTTGATTTAAGTCAGTATTTTCGATCAAACTTTGTCATTTTAGCGTTTACAGCGTAAAAATTAATAGTTTCAACCCTAACTATTATTTATCGATTCACAGATATTTAAGGCATAAAAATTGACTAACCTTGATCGATTACGACGGCATTGATTAAAAAAACGTCGGTTATTATTAAACAATAAAAAATTTACGAGGAATTGGTATATAAGTTGTTACAAAATAAAGCATGAGATTTCGATAGACACCGGCTAGCTATAAAATTTTACTAGCCGATGTATTTATCTAGAAAGGAAGGTTAAACAGTTAAAATATTTTTAGCAGACACATGATCAAGTTAAATCGTCGCCAATTTTACATCAGCATTGATAAGTACTTTACTTTGCGTCATCAATTTATGACCAAGATAACAGCTAACAATGGCGACACTTATTAATGCAACTTCAGTGGCTAGCACCGTTTTAATACCTTGCTGCCACATTGGTAACAGCTTATTTGAAAACATTAACCAATCGAGCACAACGGTTATCACAAGCAAGGCCGCAGTAAGCTTTAGCAATAATGCCAAACTGTATTTGTTATTTGGCTGTATTGTTATCAACAGTGCGACGACAAGTAAGGTGACGACAAAGCCAGCCATCATATAAATATTCCGACCGATTAAATCAATCGGCAGTGCCCGCTCACAGACAAAAGCAACCGCTGTAGCGACGACCACACCGCCGCAGCTCCATAAAGTAAACTTACTCGCCAGTAACAAAGTTGTTGCCGATTGAACACGTAAGCGGCTGCGTTTTTCAATCCACAATAAGTTGCCAGTCACGATCAGTCCACATACCGCCAGCGCTAATATAAAGTACAAAATACGCAAATCAAAGCCGCCATAATCACCAAAGTGCAACTTCGCCAACACATACAAACCAGTAGCTAGCATATTGGGATTAGCGTGATCTTTAGTATATAAAATATCGTTGTCTGATAAACGATAGGCAACGTCGTATTTATCGGTCAAGCTGTGTTCTTTGACCCCAATAAACTGGATCACGGCGCTGTCATCACCATAATGATGCATTCTTATCACCCGGGGCGTTGCGCCGTACTGCTCAGTAACTTGTTTAGTTAACATATCAATTTTAGGATCCTGCCATGGTTTATCTTGCCAAGTTGGCTCAATGGCTTGAAAACCAGCATCGTTTAGTAGGGCTTGTTGATCACCTTGATATAACACCACCGCAAAGGCTATCTGATAAATAATCGCAAGATTAAAAATCAAGCCTGTTAATGCATACATTAAAGTCAGCGGCAAACTCATTACACCAACCACATTGTGCAAGTCGAGCAACTGACTACGGCCAACTTTTTTACTGCGATATTGAAAAAAGTTACTAACGATTTTACGTGCATGAATTAAAATGCCTGAGACTAACGCAAACAAAAATAACAAGCTGACAAGACCGATCACATACTTGCCCGCTGGTAAGTTCAAATCAAGATGCAACTTATATATAAAGTCTGCTAAATAAAAAGCATCAAGCTCAGCGATCTTTTCTCCAGAGACGGGATCAATATAAAAAGCAACATGATCTTTAGCCCCAGCTTGATGCTCAATATCAACATAAACCCGATAATAAGGCATGTGTTGCTCTGGCGCGACCAAGGTCAGATGCTCGGTTGCATCAAACGGCTGATCTTTAATCGCCAAAGCTAGCACCTGACTTACTGGTAGCGGCTGACCTTGACTGAGTTCAAAATGGGGTTGGATGCTCCACTGGGTTATTTCTGCTCTAAACAGCGAAATAGCGCCTGCAAAAAATACCACAAATAACAAACCGGAAATAATCAAGCCCAACCAGCTATGCGCGTCTGTCAGACGTTTTAAAAAATCTTTTTTCATGATTAACCCAACACAAAACCGATATTAATCGCTGTCGACAATAACAATAATCCGCCACAACGTTGCCATGCTTGAACACCATTATGACAGGCATAACACCACACCATCGTTGCAACCCACAACGGGAATGCAAGTAGTAAAGCGATCAATAATCGTGTATCGATCGCCAGAGGCACTACAAAATAAATGTTAAGCATCGCTGATATTGAAACCAAGCAACCCCCGACAATTGCCGACAATGATTTAGCCCACATAACTAATTTCCAAAATGAATCCCTCAATTATTTCCATAAGTAATTTTATGGCGAATTTGAGCCGCTAATGTCACAAGCTAACTCCCAACTGACCAAGAACGCTAAACAACACCGCGCCACCACCAGCAAATGGCAAAAACTTAAACGATGAATGGCCATGAGCTATTACTATAGTTGTCCACATTACCATTACAAAACTCAGCACAATTAAGCCAGATATCACGCTATCAAACACAAAGCTGTACATTCGCCAACTCGTAAATAACAAACAACAAAAAGTAATCCAGCTCACTGGTTGGGAAATTTTTAGAGTAAAAAACTTTTGATGACGACTGCTCACAAATACTAATAAGCAACCAAACCAGACCATTAAAATAGCAACAAACATCTAATGCGAACCATTATCATTTTTAGTTGCATTTTAATGGTATTACGATGTTATTGAAAGGATTTTCTAAAGAATCATTATGGGACAGCCATAACTATATCCTTGATTTATCAATCCACTAGTTACGCCAGTGTGAAATTCAACTGTCTTGAACTATAATTTCCCTTGCTACACTCCACTAGCCAAGGTGACTATATGACTCGCGCAAGACATTCTCAAATTGATTTAACCGCAACCAGTTTCTACCATGTAATAAATCGTTGTGTTCGTCGTAGTTATTTGTGTGGGGATGATGATGTGAGCGGGAAAAACTTTGACCACCGCAGACAGTGGCTTGTCGACCGATTTACAAAATTGTCAGATGTTTTCTCAATTAATATTGCCGCTTATGCAGTCATGAGTAACCATTATCACCTTGTACTTCAGGTAGATAAAGCTACAGCCGAGGCTTGGTCAATGGATGACGTGATAGCTCGCTGGTATCGTTTGTTTAATGGACATTTATTAGTCGACCGTTACTTAACGGGAGAAAAAATTACTCCTGCACATTTTGACGCTATACAAAGACTCGCTGAGTTGTGGCGAGCTAGATTATATGACATATCGTGGTATATGAAATGCTTAAATGAACATATTGCTCGCCAAGCAAATAAAGAAGACCAGTGCACTGGACGTTTTTGGGAGGGTCGTTTCAAGTCACAGGCGCTACTTGATGATAGAGCGCTGGTTAGTTGCATGGCTTATGTTGATTTAAATCCCATTAGAGCTGGTCTTGCGGCTAACTTATCTGAAAGCGATTTCACCTCGATTCAAAAACGTATTGTACAATATAAATCACACAAAAAACACAAAATCAATAATACCCCTGACGTATCGATAACTGAGCAACCAAATACCTTGCTGCCCTTCGCTGGCACAGATTACACAAAAGGCATTCCATTTAGCTATGCTGATTATGTTGAATTAGTTGATTGGAGTGGTCGCCATATTAATCCTAATAAATCAAATCATATCAATGGGGACGAACCAAAAATACTCGCGGTACTTGGCATCGATGAAGGTGATTGGCTAACAGCGGTCAAACATTTTAGACGCCAATATGGAAGCTTTGCTGGTACCAGTGAACATTTGCGTGATTTTGCCCATAGTCACGGCAAAAGCTGGTGTAAGCACCCCAACTAATCAATAATTATAATTCCAAGTAATTTGGGTGCAATCTCAGGCCCTCCTTTATCCAAATTTCAATAAATGTATTCATATAAGTTAGTTTAGAGCGAAGGTCGCGCGATTATGTTGCGTATTCCGGCGAAGGTGAACACCGATTCTGGTTCAACGTGAACACCTAATCATTCAATGCATTGCCCAACCTCTTTTTTAACTTAAGTGTTCACCATGGGTCAAGTCGTTTAGTATTTTTCGCATTGATTCACCCCGCAGTTTTATCCGGTGAGAGTTATGCATTATTCGGTCTAATATAGCGTCTGCCAACGTATTATCTCCGATCGTTTCATACCACTGATCTGTTGGTAATTGACTGATAATGACAACTGAGGCACTTCCGTGACGATCGTCCATTATTTCCATTAGGTCATTACGCTGGGCTGTATTTAGTGGCTCTAGCCCCCAATCATCAAGTATTAACAAGTCGATTTTTGCTAGTGCCTTAAGGATCTTCTGATACGTTCCGTCAGCTTTAGACTGCGCTAACTCCAGCATCAAGCGAGATATTCGGTAGTATCGTGTGCTAAAGCCCTTTAGGCAGGCAGTGTGACCGAAGGCGCAAGCGATATAGGTTTTTCCCGTACCACAGGGTCCTGTTAGCAACAGGTTCTGCGCTTTGCTAAGCCAGTCACATTGTGCAAGCGAGGCCACTTGAGATTGCTGTAATCCTCTCGGGTGCTGGTAGTCTATGTCTCTAAGGTTTGCGCCGAGCTTGAACTTTGCACCACGGATTAAGCGTTGCTGTTTGCGGTTATCTCGCTCCTGCTTTTCGCTGTCGGCGAGTAAGTGTAATCGCTCGTTAAAAGATAGACCTTCATAGGTACCTGGCTGTTCTGATTGAGTTTGTAATGCCATCGCCATACCACTAAGTTTCAGCTGGCGAAGTTGTGATAAAGTCTGGTCGATCATCGTTATTCTCCTTGTTAGTGAAAGCTTTTAGGCCCGCGAATATTTTCATGGTTCTGCGGCAGCGCCGAGTCAACACACTGTTTATCTCGTGGCAACTTATCTTGATTACTTAGTAATATGGCTTTGATATTTTTCAGCTTAACGAGCGATTGTTCATTGGCGATGGCGCAAGCGGCGTTGAGCCGGTTGACTGGGTAAGATTTGCTTAAGCTCAACAGCCCTAAGCACACACGATAAGCGAGTTCTGGGTGAGGTTTTCTGTCAAGTTGGCCAGCAACCCAAAGCAATGTATCCAGCCCCACATCTTTCGCCCAGCTCTTTAGCCTACCGGGATTCCATTGCTGATGTTTCGCGTGCTTTCTCGGCATGTGCCCAGGTTCTGTGGTTGTGCCTGGATAATGCTTTCTGACGTGGGTGGCTAGCAGATGCGTTTTGAAGTAAATCTGCATTAGCTTATCGCTGGCGTGACACTCTATTTTTTCACCCACGAGGTGATGCGGAACCGAGTATAGATGCTGTTCATATTGGATATGATAATCAATGTTGACCTTCGCTGTCTTGATATCAACATACTGATACGGGTGGGTTGGCAGCTGTTTTAGCAAGGGTTTATCAAGCTGAACGAACCATTGCTTTCGATTGCCAGGTAGTTGCTTAAAGGGTCTTGAGTTAACCTCAACCAACAATGATGCTATGCATTGATTAAGCTCTGCTAATGAAAAGAAGGTGTGATGGCACAGACGAGCTAAAATCCAACGCTCAATGATTTGTACACCCACTTCAGCCTTGGCTTTATCTTTGGGCTTGTAAGGCCTAGCGGGAACAACAGCGACACCATAGTGCTCAGCAAGTTGCTGGTAACTAGGGTTTAATTCGGGATCATAAAGACAAGAACGGCTAACAGCGCTGCGCAGATTATCAGGCACCACCATGACCGGTGTGCCGCCTAAGAACTCAAAGGTACGCACATGGCTCGCCAGCCAATCTGGTAAGCTCTGGCTCCAAGTTGCTTCGGCATAGGTATAATTTGAGGCACCAAGCACGGCAACAAAGATCTCAGCAAACCGTATTTCACCTGTCGATGGCGACACCACTGGCATTCTTTGGCCAGCGTAATCAACAAATAACTTGTCGCCAGCTTTATGCGTCTGGCGCATTGAGCGCTTTTGTTTCTTAGCCCAATTGAGGTAACGATCGCAGAACTGAGAGTAACTTAAGCAACGATTAGGATACTGCTGACAATATTCTTCCCACAGTAACCGCTTGGTCATTCCTTTCCCTTTGAGTTCTAGGTGAAGTACAGGCCAGTCTGGCATTTGAAAACGTTTGGAGGCTCGAGTATCGGCTTTGGGATAAAAGAGCCGAGCTAACTCGGTATCGTCTAGTTCGTTAGGCAAGGGCCAAGAAAGACTTAGCTCGGTGGCCTTGGTTAGTAACTTTTGGATGGCACCAACACTAACTTTTGTGCTGGCATTGATTTGACGAACGCTGAGTTGTGCTTCTAAACGCAGCCTTAAAACATCTCTGATTTTACGCATTGTAATCCTCTTTGTAGCCATAACCTTTCCTTAATCGTTGAAAGGGTAAATATGGCACTGAAAGATATTATTAATCAATGCATTGAAATGATTCCGGTTCATGGTGAACACCGATTCCGGAAATTAGGGTAAAAGTGTTCACGATAAAGCCGGAATCACTGTTCACGTTAGGCCGGAATATGCAAAGTGCTATTACGGTTGCAATAGCACTGGCTATTTTTGTTTTTACTAACATTTTAACTCCTGTTGAATTTACCACCACTTGCATCACAGCACGGACAACATATCCGACCTCAGACCATCACGTAAATGTAAATCAGTCGCATTATCATTATATTAATTAATGAAGTCAATAAGTTAATTAGTTCCAAGAGGATCTATCTAGAGTTTGGGGTTAAACGTAGGAAGATTTCTAAAGTAATAGAAGTGTTAGTTTAGGCTCGACCATCCATGCCACCGCGACATTGCACGACGGAATGCATGTACTCATTGCTTTGTCTGGAACTGGTTTCCTGCCATGCCACCGCGACATTATATGCAGGATGCATGTAATGTCGCTTTGTCTGGAACAAAAAGTATGATCGTTCATCCTGAACATAAAAAGCCATCGTAAACGATGGCTTTTTATTAGTAACTCAGTAATTACGAGCTGACTATTTCTTTTTATGGAACTTCATCAAACGCTCACGTTTACGTACTTGCGTAGCACTTAACTTGTTCTTGCGCCCTTCAAACGGGTTAGCACCTTCTCTAAATTCAATTTTGATTGGTGTACCCATGATTTTTAATGTACGACGGAAGTAGTTCATTAAATAACGTTTGTATGATGCGTCTAGCTTTTTAACCTGAGTACCGTGCACAACCACTATCGGTGGGTTATAACCACCAGCATGGGCAAAGCGTAACTTAACGCGGCGACCAGAGAACATTGGTGGCTGGTGATCATCAACCGCCATTTGCATTATCTTCGTCATCATCGACGTTGATACGCGCTTGGTGGCTGAGTTATAAGCTTCTTGCACTGATTCAAATAAGTTGCCAACACCACTACCATGTAAGGCAGAAATAAAGTGAATGCGGGCGAAATCTACAAAACCAAGACGACGGTCAAGTTCGGTTTTGATCCGCTCTTTAGCATCATTGGTTAAGCCGTCCCATTTGTTCACCGCAATCACGATTGAACGACCAGCGTTAAGAGTAAAACCTAACAAGCTTAAATCTTGATCAGAAATACCATCGCGTGCATCAATCACCAATAACACAACATTGGCATCTTCAATTGCTTTAAGGGTTTTGATGATCGAGAACTTTTCAATCGCTTGGTTAACGTTTTTACGACGACGAACACCTGCGGTATCAATTAGCACGTATTCACGTTCGTCACGAACCATCGGAATGTAGATACTGTCGCGGGTGGTACCCGGCATATCATAAACAACAACCCGCTCTTCGCCTAAAATTCGGTTAGTCAACGTTGATTTACCAACGTTTGGTCGACCAATGATCGCCAATTTAATCGGTAAATCTTGCAAGGCTTTAGCTTGCGCCTCAGCACTTTCTTCGGTTAGTTCTTCTTCAAACTCGTCTTCTTGATCTTCAAGACTCAACACCCCTGCTTCTTCAGCATAAGGACGTAAACATTTTTCAATCAGTTGCTGAACGCCACGGCCATGAGCTGCCGCAATCGCGTAGACGTCACCGAGTGCTAAACCGTAAAAGTCAGCAGTCGCAGAGTCAATATCGACGCCATCTGTTTTGTTCGCTACTAAATAAACCGTTTTATCTAACTGGCGTAAATGATTAGCAATGGCTTCATCAGCAATAATTACGCCGTCACGGGCGTCAACTAAAAACAATACGACATCGGCTTCTTCGATTGCCATTAACGACTGATCTGCCATCAAGGCATCGATACCATTTTCGTCACCTTGAATACCACCGGTATCAATTAACAAAAATTCGTAACCCGCCAATTCGGCTTTACCGTATTTACGGTCACGTGTTAAACCAGGAAAATCGGCGACTAAAGCATCACGAGTCCGAGTTAAACGATTAAATAATGTAGATTTGCCCACATTTGGGCGACCAACTAGAGCTACCACCGGTAACATCACATTTCTCCAAGCATCGTCGCCATTTGACCTCTTGTCAGCGCGACATTCCGTTCATCCTGAACATAAAAAAGCAGTCTCAGGAGCCACTCCCCCAGGACTGCTTTTTAGTATATTAATAATCGCGGCTATTTTATCGAAACTGCCGACAATAAGCCATCTTTAGATAACAGATATAGCAGATCGTGATCTACCACAGGTTTTGCGATGTAGCCATCGCTGTCAAGTTGCCGCTGAGCGACAAAATTGCCCTGTTCGCTATCTAACAAATGCACATACCCTTCAAAATCGGTTATAGCAATATAACCTTCAAGAACAGCCGGTGCTGATACGCCACGATTTTCAAGTCCGAGCTGGCCCCACTTTTCAAGACCAGATCGGCGATCAATCGCATAAACATGACCATCGGTCGTCGTAACATATAAATTATAACCATCGACTGTCATCGATTGAAAAGAAGAATAAGCACGTTTCCATAAAACCTTGCCCGTTCTTAATTCAAGCGCGGCCAGATTACCATTGTAAGCAACTGCGTATAACGTGCCGCCTAATACAAGTGGGGTTGCGTCAACATCGATCACGTTGGCTAATTCATTTTCGCCTTTGCTGCTAGCAATGGCTTGTTGCCAAATTGCGCGGCCGCCATCGGTTAATACGCCACCTACCTTGCCACGAGGTAAACCAAAGAAAATTGCTCCCTGATTTTCAACCATGCCTGAACTGCCACGTAATGATAAAGCCGGGACATCGCTGTGATAAGCCCAACGCTGCTCGCCACTATCAACATCAAACGCAATAATTTTACCATTACCAAGCGAAGTAATAACTAGATTATTGGTAAATATTGGCAAGGCCAATATTTCTCCGCCGACTTGTTTGTGCCATAACGTTTCACCAGTCGCCTGGTCAAGTAGGTACAATTGGCCACTTTCAGAACCGATTGCTACTTTGTCATAACCTGTAGCGACACCACCTGATAATTGCGCGCTTTGTTTAGTACTGAAAATACTATCAGTGGCATTTAATTCCACCTGCCACTGTTTTTTTCCGGTTACCGCATCAAAAGCCGCTACTGTACCCTGTCGATCACTGGCAAATGTTTTGCCATAAGCCACAGCTGGTTGTAACTGTGAGAAATAATCGCCGCTGCCGTTACCTACCGTCGCATCCCAGTTAACCTCAAGCGTAACCTGCGAGTCAATCACAGGTACCGGGGCTATCTTAAATAATGGTTCTGTAGAAGAACACCCACCAAGCAACCCTGAGATAATGGCGCTGGCAACAACTAATTTAGACCATTGAGCCATAATTATTCCTTATGCCGCAGGCGTGAGATCGTTTAATTTCATTTTAAGCTCAACATTTGGTAACTCAGGTGAGATATCAATCGCTGCTTGATAAGCAGTGCGCGCCTTAGCGATATCACCTTGAGCTAAATAAATATTGCCTTGCAATTCGTTTTTCTGAGCACTAAATGCACTGTCAGTTAAGCTAGCCAAGGTAGTCAAGGCTTGCTCATTTTTATTAAGCATTGCTTCAATTCTAGCAAGTCTGATCATAGCGATACTTTTTATCGCCGCTTCAACATCACTTGAAATTACCTGATTGAGAATAGCTGTCGCTTGGTCATAATCTTTGTTGTCAACCAAGGATTTAACCATAATCAATTGAGTTAGCTGACTATATTGACTGTCACTATGGTCAGCAATATAAGCATCACCATCAGTTACAACAGTAGTAGAACTGGCCAACTTTTGGCTCACTGTGCTAAAAGCTTGTGAATGTTGAGCCATAGTTTCCAGTTGCGACTGTTGGTAGTAATTCCACCCGTAAATGCCACCTAAACCGACAATGGCGCCAACAACTAGTGAAAGTCCATTATTTTTTAAAAAGCGTTTAATTGCTTCTTCTTGTTGTTCTTCGCTGCTGTAAATTTCCACCAGTCACTCCTATAATGTGGTTAATAGCTGGGACAACTCAGGATAGCTAACTGTCACTTGAGGTTTGTCTTCGCGTAAGTATTTGACACTGACTTGTTGTTGTTCTATTTCGTCTTGACCCAAAATAAGCACTATTTGTGCCCCACTTCGGTCGGCCTTTTTCATTTGCTTCTTAAAGTTACCATTTCCACAATGCTTCATGATCCGTAGCTGTGGATGCGCTAATCGTAACTGCTGGGCAATAGTAAATGACTGCAATTGTGCATCATCGCCCATCGCGGCCACATAAACATCAACGGTTGATTTAACGTCTTGAGTTAATTCTAACGCTTGCAACATTAAGACAATACGTTCAATGCCCATTGCAAAACCAACGGCAGGAGTAGACTTGCCGCCTAACTGCTCGACCAAGCCATCGTAACGGCCACCGGCCAATACTGTGCCCTGTGCACCAAGACTGTCAGTGATCCATTCAAAAACCGTGCGGTTGTAGTAATCAAGACCGCGAACTAATCGCTCATTGATTTGATATTTAATCCCAGCTAGGTCGAGCAGTTGGCACAATTTAGCAAAATGCTGCTTAGACTCTTCGCCTAGGCATTGCGATAACTGTGGTGCGTCCACTAAAATAGCCTGAATCGCCGGATTTTTAGTGTCTAGTACTCGCAACGGGTTACTGTACATCCGACGTTTTGCATCTTCGTCTAGCACATCAAGATGCTGTTCTAAAAACGCAATCAATTGGTCACGATAAGCTGCGCGTTCACTGCTATCGCCAAGGGTATTAAGCTCTAAACGAACATGATCACTCATGCCAAGCTTTTGCCATAAAGAGTGTGACAATAACAAAACTTCGGCATCGGCTTCGGCATCGGCAATGCCATAAACCTCAACACCAAATTGAGTAAATTGACGATAACGGCCTTTTTGCGGGCGCTCATGGCGAAACATCGGGCCGCTATACCATAAACGCTGTTCTTGGTTGTAAAGTAAACCGTGCTGGTTGCCTGCACGCACACAACTTGCAGTACCTTCAGGGCGCAAGGTTAAGCTGTCACCATTACGATCGTCAAAGGTGTACATCTCTTTTTCAACAATGTCGGTTACTTCGCCAATCGAACGTTTGAATAAATCAGTGCTTTCGACAATTGGCATTCTAATTTCACTGTAACCAAAAGAGGCAACTGCTGCTCTAATTGCCTGTTCAGCCATTTGCCAAACGGGAGTTTGCTCTGGCAGAATGTCGTTCATTCCGCGGATTGCCTGGATAGATTTAGCCACTTACTTACCTATAATTCTTTTATTATTACCATAACATTTGGCAATATTTACTACAAAAACGAAATAGTTACACGCATTATGCAAAATTCCGTCACAGGATGCTACTCGAAAAATAACTCGAAAGTAGTTCTATATAACTTAAATTTGTTCAATGTCGATTCTAAGCTGTTCGTTGGCAACTCTTGCCCGAACTTTAGCCTCAAGCGCATCAACCAAGTCGGTATTAACTAAGCGTTCTTTTTGCCTAATACCATCTTCGTAAAAACCACTCAAATTCTTGCCACCAGTTAAGCCAATATCAGAAATAAGCGCTTCACCAGGACCATTAACCACACAGCCAATAATCGAAACATCCATTGGAATAACGACATCTTCTAACCGCTGTTCAAGCGCGTTAACGGTTGCAATCACGTCGAACTCTTGACGCGAGCAACTTGGGCAAGCAATAAAGTTAATGCCACGGCTGCGAATACGCAATGATTTTAAAATATCAAAACCAACTTTAATTTCTTCAACCGGATCTGCAGCTAACGAGACACGTAACGTATCACCAATGCCGTCATTAAGTAACATACCCAAGCCAATGGCCGATTTAACGGCTCCGGCTCTAAAAGCACCAGCTTCGGTAATGCCAAGGTGCAAAGGTTGAATAATCTCTTTAGCTAATAACCGATACGATTCAACAGCTAAATGCACATCCGACGCTTTAACTGACACTTTAAATTGATCAAAGTTCAGTCGGTGTAAAATATCAACATGACGCATCGCCGATTCAACTAACGCTGCCGCAGTTGGTTCGCCGTATTTTTCTTGAATGTCTTTTTCAAGCGATCCACCGTTAACGCCAATGCGGATCGGAATATTCAAATCACGAGCGCAATCAACCACCGAACGAATACGACTCTCATTGCCAATGTTACCAGGGTTTATCCGCAGGCAATCAGCGCCATACTCTGCTACTTTAAGAGCAATTCGGTAATCAAAATGAATATCTGCCACCAAGGGGATATTGGTTTGCTGCTTAATCAATTTAAATGCTTCAGCGTCTGCCATTGTTGGCACTGAAACGCGTACGATGTCGGCACCAGCGGCTTCAATTCGTTGAATTTGAGCAAGGGTCGCTGCGACATCGCTAGTCAGGGTATTTGTCATCGATTGTACGGCAATGGGTGCACCATCGCCGATAGGCACATTGCCAACCATAATTCGCGTCGACTTACGTCTGATAATCCCAGTTTCTTGATGCATATTCTCTATTGCTCCAGTGGTACGCTAAAACGTGCTGCGTTATCTATGATGTAAGGGGAAATATCTAAGGCGGTGCCCCGATAGGTAATGTTAACCGCTGTCGGTGCACCTAAGGTAACTTGAAACGGTGCGATGCCACTGACGTTAATCATAGATCCTGCTTTTTTCATGCCGATGGCCAGTACTTCATTACTAGCATCGGTAATATTTATCCAACAATCTTGACTAAATGACAAGCCAATTATTGTCTTGCCTGTTTCGTCTGCCCCAGCGTTAGGGCTAAGGGAGACAACATCTTGCTCGCCCTGAAAAACGGCACTAAGGCTAGGGACTATATTATCAAGTTGCTCAGCACTTAGACTAATGTTGGGAGTAATCTCGGGATTAGCACTGCTTTGGTCGCTAAGTTCAACACCAGCGGCCCCCTGTTCAGTAATAGCGGCATCGTTTTGCTGCCACCACCACGACACTATCATCGCGACAAAACCCGCCATGATCAGTAACGTAACCCAATTAAGATAACGGTTATGTAACTGGGCTTTGGTTCGTTGAGAAAAACTTTGCATTTGTTTCTCATCACCCGAATTTTGATATTGTTGCTCAAACAATTGCAATGCTAGTTTAGGCTCAAGCCCAACCTGTTTTGCATAATTGCTGATATAGCCCTTACTAAATAATGGATTAATGCTTGGGTCTATTCGATCACTTTCGATGTCGTCAATAACAGCCAGCTTTAAATACAGTCTATCGGCTAATGTTTGCGCCGATAGTTGACGTAATTGCCGTGTTGATTGCAGTAATTGACCTAAAGTTGGTGGGTCTGACGGCTCCTGACCTAGTTGGTCACTTTCATTAATAGTCATTTGAAATCTATTGATCCATAATCTTTAGCGGCTTGAGAATTTGGATACTCTCGCACTAATATTTTGCCAAGGCCATCAACCATCGAAAAGTTTTGCGCCTTATTTTCAATTTGAATTTGGACCCATAAACTTTCTGGTGTTTGCACGTAAATTTTATTATAACCAGCCAGTTGGTTTCTAGCACCGATCAAATCGGTTAACTCAAGATTTGCCTTGGCCAGTCCAAGCATAGCGCGTGCCTGTCGGGGTTTATACTTAAGAACTGTGGTGAGATGTTTTTGAGCAGTAACCCAATTGTCGTTGCGCAGCGCACACAGCCCAGCATTCTCATGGCTGCTGGCCATTTGGCTATTGTTCTTGGTTTTTATCGCACGAACGAATTGTCGATGTGCTTGATCGTAACGTTTAAGATCACACAGAAATGCGCCATAATTATTACGAATTTCAGAATTTTCAGGGAATTGTCGCAATGCTTTACGGTAAGAAAGATCAGCTAGTTCGTTTTCCCCAACTTTTTGATAATAAAAAGCATAACTTGAAGCAATACCATCAATACTATCGTTAAGGTGCGCTGCTCGATCGAGGTTTTGCTTGGCTGCCGAGATTTTGTTTTTTCTAAGGTACTCAATAGCCAGTTTTAATCTTGCCATCGCTGCTCTTTGATTATTTGTTACCCGTTCACTGACTTTGTTATTGGCACCATAAACAAATTCTTTAGTGACACAACCACTTATTAACAATGCCAGCAACGACAGAGTCAGAGCAGTCGCCAAATTTTTATATTTTATTTTCATCATATCCATTGCAAAAATCAAAGGTGAGCCAAGGGAATAAAATAGCGGGGCTTAAGTTACCCCGCCAACATTCCATTGGCTATTAAAGCTAGCGTACCATTGTGACGGAAATAGCGTCACCTTGCATCTGCTTTTTCGCGGTTCGTTTGGTGCGGTCTACAACATCACCAACCAACTGGCCACATGCGGCATCAATATCATCACCACGAGTCTTACGTACTATCACCGTAAAGCCATACTCCATCAGGACCTTGTTAAAACGGTCGATGCGAGAATTACTCGAACGGCCATAAGGCGAACCAGGATATGGATTAAATGGGATCAAGTTAATTTTACAGGGAGTATCTTTTAATACCTCTGCCAATTCATGGGCCTGATCCGTTGAGTCATTAACATGATCGAGCATCACATATTCAATCGTCACACGACCACGGTTAGCATTAGACTTTTCAATGTAACGTGCAACGCCGGCTAAAAACTCTTTGATTGGGTATTTTTTATTAACAGGTACCAACACATCACGCAGCTCGTCGTTTGGCGCATGCAGTGAAATAGCCAACGCAACATCGATTTGATCACCTAACATGTCAAGCGCAGGTACTACACCAGACGTTGATAATGTTACACGACGTTTTGACAAGCCATAACCGTTGTCATCAAGCATCAGTTCCATCGCTGGTACCACATTTTTGATATTTAACAGCGGTTCTCCCATACCCATCATTACAACATTGGTAATTGGACGCTGCCCAGTAACGCCTTTAACGCCGACAACTTTTGCCGCACGCCATACTTGCCCAATAATTTCACTAATTGATAGGTTACGATTAAACCCTTGAGCACCTGTCGAGCAAAACGTACATTCAAGCGCACAGCCAACCTGTGATGATACACACAAGGTAGCTCGGTCACCTTCAGGAATATAAACGGCTTCAACTTCTTGACCGCCAGAGACCGCCATTGACCATTTTATGGTGCCATCGTTTGAGCGCTGTTCAGTGATAACCTTAGGTGCCTCAATCACGCACATGCGTTTAAGCTTTTCACGTAGTTTTTTGTTGATATTATCCATTAAATCAAAGTCATCAACACCAAAGTGGTAGATCCATTTCATTAATTGATCTGCGCGAAATGGCTTTTCGCCATTGTCACTTAAAAAGGCACGCAGCCCCTCACGATCTAAATTTAATAAATTGATTTTGTCTGACATGGTGTTTCTCACTTATTTTACAGCGGCTTGCAGCTAACATTTACTATTGTTTAACGCGTCTTTACGTTTATGTCCTAGGATTTTATACCAAGAGTTTTAACCACTGGTATTCCCAAGCCATAAACGTAAAAACGGGGGATAAACCCCCGAATTATAGCAGGCAAGAATTCTTGCCTAGCCCAATATACTCAAGATTAACGAGTACGTGGACAGATTTCTTCGTCAGAGAAGAAATATGCGATTTCACGTGCAGCTGATTCTAAAGCATCAGAACCGTGTGCAGCGTTTTCATCGATGCTGTCAGCTAGATCAGCACGGATAGTACCAGCTAGTGCTTCAGCAGGGTTAGTAGCACCCATGATTTCGCGGTTTTTAAGTACAGCGTTTTCGCCTTCTAAAACCTGAACCATCACTGGGCCAGATGTCATGAAAGATACTAGTGCACCAAAGAAAGGACGTTCGCTGTGCTCAGCGTAGAAACCTTCAGCTTTCTCTTGAGAAAGGTGAACCATTTTAGAAGCAACGATCTTAAGACCAGCAGTTTCGAAACGGCCGTAGATTTGACCGATAAAGTTTTTAGCAACTGCGTCAGGTTTTACGATAGAAAAAGTACGTTCGATAGCCATGATAAGCTCTCCAATAATGTTATAAAAAATTTGCGCGGATTATACGAGAAATTTTGACTAAGTGCCAACAATCACGAGATAAGTTGCCAACATTTCTAACAATCACCAATATTTGGTCAAATTATGTGTTATCGCGCCCATTTAATTGGGTTTTGTTATCAGCTTGCTCGCCTAAAATGTACATCTGTGTACTTCATTGGTATTACCCAGCAGACCATTATTATGTTTCGGATTATTTCGTTAGCCCTGCCGCTTATAATTATGATCGCCCGCACAGTTTAAAATACACCTAAAGGATCTAAAGTAATTATTAAGCACGCATTAAGCATTAGAATCATTTAATGGACCCAGATGTAATACAGGAGCCGACAATGAAAAAAATCTTAATAGGTCTACTACTGCTCGTATCGGCAGTGGGCAACGCCACGGTAAAAACACAACAATCCCCTGCCCCCCAAAACACCAATATACAAAAACAAGCGAGTCACCAAATATATGATGTATGGTTGGCGAGTTTTAATCTAAATCTTTATCAAGATCTTGATAATGATGGGTATCATCAAAACCTTAAATTAATTTTTGACCTCGACAGCCTATATAACAATCACGATGTCAATGTTCAGCTGTGGTTAACAGGCTCTGATGGACAACGGCAGCACATCTATACGGGTCAACACTTTGAGCTAAATGGTGATTCAACATTAGACAGTCAACAGATTGATATACAGTTTGTCGATAAGTTAAGTTCCGGATATTACCAGCTTGAATTTATCGTTATCGACCAAGCTAGCGCTTTAACTATATTCACAGTTGATCAATTTGTTGACCAGCAATTACAGGATCTTGCTATCGAGGGGCAGCACTGGGATCAACAACAAAAAATCAGTATCTACTCTGCAGATATTGAATTGAGTAACGATCGTAATGGCAATGGTTATTATCAACATATTGCTGTCGACATCGATATTGATACTCCAGATAGTGCGGCGCAACTTGTTGCTCAGTTTTACTTAAATGAACAACTACTATTCACCAGTAGTGCTTTCACAATCACGGATATGAGAGTAAGTGACGAGCAGTATTTCGATATTGATATCAAGCAAGGCTTGGTACGCGGGATTTATGATCTAGATATTCATATTCTTGATGCCGTAACCTTAGCGCATCGTCACCATATAAAAGCACTAGATTGGGTCGTGTTTCAAGATTTAGCCTTAGAGTCTGCCAGCAATGTCAATGATGGCACTATTGTCGTTGATGTCGACCAAAGTGGTGGTAGTTTAGGCGCTTGGTGTTTTGGCTTATTTTCCTTATGGATTGGGCGTAAATTGCGGGCAATGGTTTATTAATACCGAAAGAATTAGGGTAAGCAAGTGATATGGACATCACTTGCTTAGCTTGCATTATTGCTCGTAATTAGCTTTACGTGCTTGATAGTCTGCGATTACTTCGCCAATAATAGCTGCGTCAAACTCACGCAGTCCACTTAATGCCATACGTTTTTCGCCTTGACCGACAATTTCATCTTCAACTTTAAAACAAAATTGTAAAATTGCACGACCGCGTTTTCCGTTCACTTCAAGTTCGGTGTGGGTAATCTCTAGGGACGGGTTAACAAAATCTAAACGACTAAGGTTTATCGACATGCTTTCGTAGATAACCAATGGTCGAGCCGGGTTAATCATTACGTTATTTTGTTCCATTAATGGCACCAAAATATGCGGAAATGTATGACCTGAGAATTCAACATAACGCTGCGCTAAAGAATTGGCTAAACTGCGATCGGTTGACTGCTCACCACGACGTTCAATCTTAAGATATTCTTTGTCATTATTGTCAATAACACTAAGTGCTGGCGCTGTTAAATCGCTATAACCCAGTTCAAGATTGTCACTGACCATGCCACAAAAGGTGAAGTTCATCTGCTTGCTAACACCCAATTTATCGAGCGCTAAAGTAAATAACAAATCACCCGGTACGCAAAACTTTTTGGTTTCAATGTCATGCAGCGGATTAAAATCACCAGCAATTTGCTTAGCAAACTCACTAGCCTGTTGGCGGCTAAAAGAAAATTTATCGTCATTTTGCGAATAATATTGAGCTAGCTTCATCTATTGGTTCTTCTTTTGGTAGAGGGATGTGCCATCGTTCTATGACCATCCAAATCAATTTTAACAACGTGACTTAGGTGGGAATTTTGTTAAACAGACAGAAAAAGGCGACAATTGCCGCCTATTCTATCGCACAACAGTTATCAGTTTATAGCCGACGCCAACTGGTAACACCAGCACTGTCTTCAAGCACAATGCCCATCGCGGTCAATTCATCGCGCGCGGCATCAGCAGCAGCCCAATCTTTATTAGCGCGTGCATCGTTACGTTTAACGATTAACGCCTCAATAGCAACACTCTCATCATCACTGTCCCCTTGTAAAAAACTTTCAGGGCTTGATTGAAGTACGCCCAAGATGGCGCCCAAGTTAACTAATATCGCTGCTAGCTCACTCGCTTTAACAGGATCATTGTCTTTACAACGATTAATTTCTTTGGCCAACTCAAACAATACCGGCAACGCTTCAGGGGTATTAAAGTCATCGTTCATCGCTATTTTAAAGCGCTTAACGTACTCATTGTCCATGTCAACATCAGCGGCAAGAGTAATACCACGTAACGCGGTATATAAGCGCTCTAAGGCTGAACGCCCCTGGTGCAGATTGTCTTCACTGTAGTTAAGCTGACTGCGGTAATGACCATTAAGCAAAAAGAACCGGATAGTTTCGCCGTCAAAAACTTTAAGTACATCAGCAATGGTAAAGAAGTTTCCTAATGATTTTGACATTTTTTCTTTATCGACTTGCACCATGCCCGAGTGAACCCAAGTATTTACATAATTAGTATCGTAGGCGCAACATGACTGGGCAATTTCGTTTTCATGGTGTGGGAAGGTTAAATCTGAACCGCCACCATGAATATCAAATTTCAATCCAAGATGTTTAGCATTCATTGCCGAACATTCGATATGCCAACCTGGGCGACCTTCGCCCCAAGGTGATGACCAACTTGGTTCTTGTGGTTTCGCCATTTTCCAAAGCACAAAATCCATTGGGTTTTGCTTTTCTTGGACAACATCAACGCGCGAACCAGCTTGCAACATATCGAGATCTTGGCGGCTTAATTGGCCATAATCGCCATAACTTGGTACCGAGAATAACACATCACCGTTGATCGCAACGTAAGCATGCTTACGGGCAATTAATCGCTCAATTAAGTCAATAATTTCAGGAATATGAGTTGATACCTTTGGCTCAACGTCAGGGGCAACCATGTTAAGCGATTTAAAGTTGTCATGCATAATCGCTGTAAAGCGCTCGGTTAGCGCCAAAAAGTCTTCACCATTTTTGTTGGCACGGGCAATAATTTTGTCATCGACATCGGTGATATTACGGACATATTTAACGCTGTAACCGCTAAAACGTAAATAACGTACAATAGTGTCGAAAAAGACATAGGTTCTGCCATGACCGATATGACAATGATCATAGGTGGTAACACCACACACATACATGCCGACTTTGCCAGGTTCTATCGGCTTAAAAACTTCTTTTTGGCGCGTGAGTGTATTGTAAATCGATAACATGCGTAAAAATTCCTATGAATCGCGTAGATATAAAAGACGAAGTTTACCAGCTGGCAGATCACGCCTCAATTATTTTACTCAAAATTAGGATTTTTTTGTCATATTCTTTGCGATTTAAGATAAACAGGGTAAAATTTGCCGGAATTTACTAAAATGAAAGGCTAATTTAAAATGATTACATTGTTCACTAACTTCGGTGAGATCAAGATTGAAACTTTTGCTGAAAAAGCACCTGCAACCGTTGCGAACTTCGAACAGTATGTTAAAGATGGTTTCTATGACGGCACCATTTTTCACCGTGTCATTGACGGTTTCATGATTCAAGGTGGCGGTTTCGCATCTGGCATGGAAGAAAAAGACACTGTTGCTGCTATCGATAACGAAGCAAACAACGGCCTTAAGAATAAAAAAGGCACGTTAGCAATGGCGCGTACACAAGATCCGCATTCGGCCAGCGCTCAGTTCTTTATCAATATCTCTGATAACGACTTCTTAAACTTCAGCAGCGAAACTACTCAAGGCTGGGGCTACTGTGTATTTGCCCAAGTAGTTGAAGGTATGGATATTGTTGAAAAAATTAAAGCTGTTGATACCGGCAACCGTGGTCATCACCAAGATGTACCACTAGATGAAGTTATCATCGAAAAAGCTGAACTAAGCTAGGTTAAGTAAGGCTAAGCCTTGCTCCATCAAGCATTAACGATAAAGGCACTGTATAACCAGTGCCTTCTTTATATACCCGTGCCACTTGAAAATGCAGGTTTGTGAGCTTGGGTAGGATGCGAGTACAAGGCATGATTTTTAATTCATGGTTATTCCGGCAATATGCTCCATGCATTGCCCTAATGCCTCACATCCATGTGAGAACCTGATTATGAATCATAACGCAGTAATCGTTTTCTACCCAACCTCCCAAAGGGCAAGGCGATAATCGACCAACTGCGTTGTTATAATATATTAATTTAGAATGACTAAACTGCACATATTATGCCTAACATTTGGCACGCTTCTCGACTTGCACAAATCACGAATTTCCAGGTAGCACGGGTATATATGACTAAAACTCTTTTTATTGCAGATTTACACCTAAGTGAAGAACGTACGGACATTACTGCACTTTTTTTCCATTTCTTGCAGACCGAGGCAGCCCAAGCGCAAGCGTTATATATTTTGGGCGATTTGTTTGAGGTATGGATTGGTGACGATAATGTCACTTCACTAACAAGCCAAGTCGCGGCCGAGCTGAAGCAGCTCAGTGACAATGGCACCCAGGTTTATTTTATTCACGGCAATCGTGATTTTTTACTCGGTAAAAAATATGCGGCTCAAGCTGGCATGATCTTATTGCCCCAATTACAGACCATTGACCTTTATGGACAACAGACCTTAATTATGCATGGTGATAGCTTGTGTACGTTAGACATTGAGTATCAAAAATTTCGCACGAAAAGCCGCCGCCGTTGGTGGCAATTAATGATGTTATCGTTGCCTCTAGTACTGCGTAGAACTATTGCCAGCCGCGCTCGCGCACGTTCTGCTTGTGTCAATGCAACCAAATCGATGACTATCATGGATGTAACTTTTGATGAAGTGGTCAAGCAAATGACTCAAGCTAAGGTCGATTTGTTGATCCACGGCCATACTCATCGCCCTGACACACACACCTTTAATATAAAATCACAATCAGCCACTAGACAATCAGCCACTAGAATAGTACTGGGCGATTGGTATACCCAAGGCAGCGTGTTAACCGTTACTCCACAGGGGTTCACCCTAGCAAATCAGCCATTTATCGAACAAAGTAACGACGACTAACGATAAATATAATTTACTTTAGGGAACCCCTTGGCTATTATTCCGTCCTAGCAATCATCAAGCACAACATACTGAGAAATAATGACCTTTAAATCACTTTCAAAATGGCTACTAGTTGCCACTATTACCGTAACCTTGCCATCCTGTGCTTTTGTCGATTGGCTGGTTTATAAGCAAGATAAACCACAGGGTAATTTTATTGAACAAAAAGATGTACATAAGCTCAGAATAGAAATGAGCAAGCAGCAAGTGGCGTTCTTGATTGGTCGTCCTGTGCTGGACGATTCATTTGGTGGTGATAGCTGGCGTTATGTTTATCGCTTTAAATCCGGCCAAAATGCTAAAGTTACCTCTAAAGAACTGGTTCTAATTTTTAAAGACAACAAATTAGTTAACGCCAGTGGCGATTACAAACTTAGCGATGAGTTTGCTACCCCGTTAGCACAATAAAAAAATAACGCGACTTGTCCCTGACTCGCCGCCGTTATTTTGGCGGCAGTTCAGTTAAGGATTTTGGTGGGAAGTTAGCTAGAATTTTTACCACTGTACGATTTGCTGCTTTGACGCGTTGCGTTGGTGTTTGACCATCTGCCAAGGGAGATTTTAAAACACCACGCCAAATCAATTGTTGGTTTTTTCCGCAAATATCAAGCACCAGAGTGCTTTGATCATACGTTCGATACATCGGTGGATTTTGGTAATGCAAACCAAAATGATTCCAGTGAGCGTGATTGCTAGCCCCTAATGAATACGAGGGATAGGTTCCATCACCAATTGCTTTACCACGGTCGCATGATAACTAACCATCACATCCGCCTTTTCAGGCTCAACCTTTGTAAGACCATTATTGATCAGTTGATTATCAATCGCATAAACCATTGGGCGATGGAATAGCTGACTTAAATAAAAAGTGTCTGCTCAACGAGTAGCTTGTGACTTATCACACCAAGCATAAGTTTTGACCTGACAGAAATTAACCGCTTAATCATAATCAATGCTGCAGTATTAGTACAACCGGTGAATAAAACTACCGTGACACTAATAAGTAATTGACGAAAACTCATTAGGCTATCCTCCATGCTATTTAGCTAAACTATCTCACCAAGATATCTCGCCAACCTGGGCAACAATTATATAACTGGGTAACTTAACTGACGCTGCATATCGACTACCACTGGATATTCACCGATAAGACCGGCGTTAATGTCGCCATTAAATGGTTCAATATACAAGTGAGCTTCGTGCTGATATTGGCGAAACAACCAATGTTTAAGTTGCTGTAACGACGGGTATAATACAGGGGTAAAGTTATGGTGGTTCAATACAATAAGCTTAGTATTATGTTTGGGCTCACCTGAACCAAGGTGCCATGCTATCGGCTCGTCATGGTGGGGAATGCGCAGTAGCGACAAAAATCCAATGCCATGTCCATGAACAGTCGTGAAGGTCGGTGCTACGATGTGGGCCGCTTTCGTGGTGACAAAAATAACATGCGTTGATTCTACAGCGAGTACATTCTTGAGATGAATTCGTTGATGGCCGCTCGACTTTAATACCATTGTCGCTAATGCCATCCAATCTCGGTGATGGAATTCTAAATACATAGACTAACCTCCAACAAGAACAGCTTGGCAGGCCAATAATCAAGCGTCTATAACGCTAGTTTATTTTAAGCGTTATCGTCTATATGTGGTCTGCCTAGACTATCTAAATTATCACAGCTGTGGAATATTTCCGTGATCAAAACCAAAAAAATGCCGTTTAGTTCCATATAAAATGTCAGTTTTTTCTAATATAAACGATCAAAAAATGCGATTGCAGTTGATTGAGAATAATATTTGTTCGGTTAAGGCACATGGCCGCCAAAAGCAATCGTATAACAATAATACTAAAAATTAGTCGACACCTACAAAAAACCATTTAATAACCACAATAAACAGCACCTTAACAAAAGTCAACCACCACACACTAAGCATTTAACATTTGAGACACGCCTCACGATTACAGTTTTTTGTCTACTATGTAGGGTACATTGACGCTGTCACCAGCTAAAATGGCATCGTCGGTAGCGAGCTAAGCCCGCCCACGTATTACCAATTCCATTAAATAGATGATGATTTTTCACGGTTAAAACGAATAATAACTGCGTTATTTATTTTATATGTACAATAACTATATATAAAAATAAATTTCTCGCCTACACGGATGTAGGAGCTTAGATTCAGTCTGCAATGATGAACCTGAGTTCTAATCCGTTTTCCTTCGCTACAAAATTGTTCACTTAATTAATCAAATTGGTATGACCTAAAAAATATCAAGTAAAACTAAAACTTGGGGAACCAAAATGAATATAATTATGGGTGTAGTTGGTATTATTACGTTAATACTTATCGCGCTAGCCTTTTCTGAAAATCGTAATGCAATCAACCTAAGAACTGTTGTTTTAGCTTTTATTATTCAAGCTAGCTTAGGTGCATTTGTATTATATGTACCAGCAGGACAATCGATTCTTTCGGCTATAGCCGGCGCCGTACAGGGTGTCATCGATAGCGCTCAAGCCGGTCTAAACTTTATGTTTGGCGGTCTGGTCAGTAACAAAATGTTTGAAGTATTTGGCGGCGGTGGTTTTATATTTGCCTTGCGCGTTTTGCCAATCATCATCTTCTTCTCAGCGTTAATCTCAGTGCTTTATTATCTGGGCATTATGCAATTTATCATTCGAGTTCTCGGTGGTGCATTACAACGCGCATTAAAAATCAGCCGGACAGAATCACTTTCGGCTACTGCTAATGTCTTTGTTGGTCAAACCGAAGCGCCACTTGTGGTTCGTCCTTATATTGCCAATATGACTCGCTCTGAGTTATTTGCTGTAATGGTTGGTGGCCTAGCGTCAGTTGCAGGTTCTGTACTTGCTGGTTACGCCAGCTTGGGTATTGAACTAAAATATCTAGTTGCTGCTTCATTTATGGCGGCACCGGGTGGTTTGTTAATGGCAAAGTTGATCGTGCCAGAAACTAAAACGCCAACCGAAAAACTAGACGGTACAGACGCAGATAAAAAACCAGCTAACGTTATTGATGCTGCAGCCTCTGGCGCCGCTTCTGGTATGCAACTAGCCCTTAATGTTGGTGCTATGTTATTAGCATTCATTGGTCTTATCGCATTACTAAATGGCATGGTTGGCTGGGTAGCAGCCTTAGTCGGCTTTGACGGCGTAACTATTCAACAGTTATTAGGTTATGCGTTTGCACCACTTGCATTCTTAATTGGTGTGCCATGGAGCGAAGCTATTCAAGCTGGTAGCTTTATTGGTCAAAAACTAATTGTTAATGAATTTGTCGCCTATATTGATTTTATGGCTGTTAAAGATTCACTGTCAGAGCACACTCAAGCCATTGTTACCTTTGCCTTGTGTGGTTTTGCTAACTTGTCTTCTATTGCAATCTTGCTTGGCGGCTTAGGTGCTATGGCTCCAACGCGTCGTACTGAGCTAGCACAGCTTGGTATGAAAGCAGTATTAGCTGGTACCTTGTCAAACTTAATGAGTGCGACAATTGCTGGTTTATTCCTAGCACTGTAAACCGCTAGTTTCAAAAGTGAGCCTGTTGGCTCGCTTTTGAATTTCAATTTATTTGAATTTAATAGTGCTCAAATTCCCCTGACATCGCTAAAGCCCCTACAACTGCTCCGCCCTCATCAAAGCATAAATCTCCACATCTCAACCTAATACAAAAGGGTTGATAATCAGTTAAATATAGCTAGAATGGTTACCAACCACATAGGCCAAAGGGTCAAAGATGAAGTATGGTGATCTGAATATTCAGACAACAAAATTTAATTTACTATTACCGATATGCTGTTTCCTCCTGATATTTTTTGCTGTCAGTTACTGGGCCAATATTTCTGACAAGGTATGGCAACAAGAGCAACGTCAGTTACTCAATGAACAAACCGTCACATACGCTATCGAGATAGAAAAAAAAATAGACCATATTTTATCTTCACACCAGCAAATTAAACATCACATCATTGCTCAAGACGGCACGCTTAAAAATATAAGCCAATTGGTGACCACAATAATGATGCACCAACCTGAGATTATGCGAGTATCTTTTGCTCCTAATCATGAGACCTTAGCCGTTTTCCCTCGCGCAGATGAACCACAGTTACTTGGTCACATTGTTAGGCCGCCGCTTTCTAATACCAATGGCGGTCAAGATACTCTACGGACATTTTATTCGACACCGATAAAAACAGACGATCAACAAATGTTATTTGTCGTCAATAAACCACTTAACATCAACGGGCAATTTTGGGGCTATATTTCTTATCAATTAAACATAGATAAAATTATAAACCAATTACAGTTATCAAAATTTAGCGCCAGCAACAATAACCGCTACCAGTATCAGCTATCGTATATTGGTAAACACAATAAAGTAACCGTACTGGCGAGCTCTGCAAAAAGCCTTGACCATTTAGTGTATAGCGCACCAGTTAAAGTTCCAGAAAACAACTGGTTATTAGAAATTAGCTTTACCAACGAAAATTTTATTTCTCAATTTAATGTTGGTCTAATTTTCAGGTTATTGCTGACATCTGCCATTACATTGGTGATCTATTGGGCATTACTTGAACCCAGACGGTTACGACGACAGTTGTTACGGACTAAGGCCAGCCTAAGCAGTAATACTCAATTGCTCAACTGTGTATTAGACAATATGAATGAGGGGGTGCTTGCTTGTGATCACAACGGTGAGATATATTTGTATAATCAATCAGCTGAACACATCTACGGTATCAAACCTGGCCAAAAATTAGATATTAATGCGAGTTATTTCAGGGCCGATGACTCGCTTATTGGTGAAGCGACGCCCTCGGCTGAGGGACTTTTTCATAAAGCACTCTATCACGGTGAAGAGAATCAAATAGAAACCTGCATCGAGGTGCCAACCAAGCTACCAGTGAGCTTGAAGATGCAAAGTAGGTTAATCAATGTTGATCATAAAAAAATAAATGGTGCAGTACTGTTTATTCAAGATATCACCCAAATAAAACAAGCAAATAATGCCCATAACAGCCGCAATATTATTTTAGATATGTTGGCCCACGAAAAACCAATCAATAGTATTTTTGAACATATTATTAATGAAATTGAAGCTAACTTCGACAATATCATCGGTTCAGTCTTGTTACTTGATAATAACAAGACACAATTTAGTGACATTATTGGTCCCCAATTACCCGATGCGTTGATCGGTACGCTGGGTAATCTGACCGTTGGCGATCGCGTATTATCGTGCGGTAGCGCGATTCACCTTAATAAAATGATCATTGTTGAAGACGTGCAAACACACCCTTACTGGATAGAGTTTAAACACCTGGCATGGAAAACAAATGTCCGTTCGTCTTGGTCGCACCCAATCCACAGTGCTAGCGGTGAGTTATTAGGTTGTGTTGATATCTATTCCAATCGCATTAATCCCGCGTCACCGACTTTGATTTTGGCGCTCAGAGAAGCCGCAACATTAACGGCGTTAACCATTGAACGCCATCGGGACAGTCAAAGACTGCGAAAAATATCATTAGCGGTGCAACACAGCCCAAATAGCTTAATAATTGTTGATCGCAGTTTAAAGATTGAATACGTCAACCCCAAGTTTTGTGCCATAACAGGATTTAAAGCAACTGAACTAGTCGGTCAGCCACATAATATGCTAACCGCATCAAAGGACAATCGAGCCTTATATCAAGAGGTTTGGCAATGCGCAACTAAGGGCAAGGAATGGCGTGGTGAAATCAAGAGTCTTAAAAGAAATGGCGATGCCTATTGGGCCTACGATCATGTTTCGCCGATTAAGAATGATGACGGAATTGTTACTAAATTTGTGATCGTGCAAGAAGACATCACCGAAAATCGCCATCAATCTGTTCAGTTTGATTATCAGCAGAATCACGACATGTTAACGGGCTTAATTAACATTCACTGCTTTAATAAAAATGTACGCCGCGCCATTGAATCGGCAAAAACAGATCTGAATGAATATGCTATCTGTGTCATTGACTTAGATAACTTTAAAGAA
>Ga0209395_1001648_pt1 | contig 30872 bp, 25 predicted proteins | sample GOMGulsemesocosm_3_FD_184635 | JGI IMG/M metagenome (GOLD analysis project Ga0209395, IMG submission 184635) | Methane-oxidizing microbial communities from mesocosms in the Gulf of Mexico - GOM9D Gulf of Mexico (SPAdes) (version 2) | ecosystem: Environmental > Aquatic > Marine > Cold seeps... | reverse complement strand
CTTCACATACTTGCTTTAATTCAGCGTAATGTTGATCAAAGCTCACTTGATTTTTTCTATGAACTGCTTGCATTAAGTCTTTAGCTAATGAGTGCACGTGCTTGTATATTTTTGTATTCATGGTTTGCCTTACGTTATATTGTTCATAAAAATCTTACCGCGATTATATACCTAAGGCACTCAAAGTGCATAATGTCAGAGGCAATTAAGGTGAATTTACTCGATTAAAATATTTTAAGGCCGTCATTCTAGACACTGTTCAGCTAACCATACCTATAGTTATTGTCACGTCATACACCAGAGAGACAGAGGATTTTATTATGAATACATTCCCTGCCACTTTGTCATAAAGTCCTTAGCCGACGGTTGTTGTATTTATTGCTCGTTTGGAAGCGTTAAATGTCCATCAACGCAAGAAAGTGGCACTTGTTGTACTTAATAAGAACTCGCCAAGTAACATGCATTAAATGAATACCAAACCATTGGCCATATTTGTTATCATGCTCTCTTAGCTGTCACTTTAAGCCTCTTTGGGGCGTTATATTTCTTCTGGGTACCTATTATGAATTTAGATAAATCGACAAAACGTATAGCAAAACGAGTTAAAAAGGGCTTTCAAGGTTACCCTCAAATTTCACTAAGCTATTTTGGTGATTCAGCTGAGTGCGCAAGTCAGGTCGTAGTTGCTTTTACACAAGAAGAAGGTGCTGCAGTGCAAGAACAAAAATTCACCAGTAAAGATGATGCGAGAAAAGACGAAACGATTCAAACCACCTTATTAAAAATTATTGAACGAGCAGATGCTAAAACGGTGTTAGAAATTGAAGGTGTTGCCGTATTTAAATAATACTGGCGTTATCAAAATAGAAAAAGCATGAAGCAGCAATTTTGACCTGTATTTATTTAAGATAACATGGAGACTAAGGTGAAAAATTTACTTAAAACTATTCAATACGATTTATTAGATTTTATTGAAGGTGAAGATGAGCCTGATTATACCCCTGAGGATGTGACCGCATGTATAACCAGCCTGCTAGAATTTATGTCTTCAATTGAATCGGAAGCACAAACGAACGATAGCGCTAAACAACATATTAAAACATTAGTTTTGTCATTGAATACGTTAAATGAAAGCTGTGATGATTGCCTAATCGATACAAATCAACGAGAAGATATCTGTGAGTTTATTCAAAAAGTCGTTTCTGCTGCAAATGTAGACTTGCGTAGCGATGTGACTGAAGAATGGAGAATGTGGTAGATATTGACATGATTAAGATGAGATCTCTGCCGTTACTGAGATCTCGTTACGAATAAAAATGCCTGTTCGCAAAGCCTACTTATTCCCCGTATTTCAATAGCACTGAATTAACATATCCTAGCGACGATATACTCCCGCCTCTTAAGTACTTCTCCAATAGAATAACAAATAGAATTAACTACGTTCACGTCGACTTTTAGCGGTCGAACTGATACGCGCCCAACGAAATAAGTACATAATAATGACTTTAGTTATGCCACTTATTGTTGCTAACACCATCAGTGGCCACCCCTGAGAAACCCCCATTGATATTGCAAAAGCTATGGTAGAAATATCCATAGTTAAGATGAATTGGCTCATCCGAATATCAATTGCGCCAGTATGGCCAGAGCTGATAATCAGCTTAATTTGATGGCTATAACCTTGAGCTAGCAATACGGTAATAATCAGAATTAAAATTGTCGACACTTGCTTACTGTGTACCGAAAATGTGTCATTCAATGCTAAACCTAAAAAGCCGATAATAAAACAGACACTCACTAGGACAAGACTAGCGACAGATGCTTTCGATTTTCTATCTTGCCACATTTCAACTAAGATAATAGTCACCAAAACTGATGCCACCAGTCTTGGCCAAACTATATAATTATTAAAAATATCAAGACTATAGCCATATACAAAAAAGGAGAAGTAGGCTAAAAAACTCATAGTAAATTGATTTTGGGATAAAACATCCGTTACCCTTTTATCGCCGTTTTTCTTTCTTATCCGCAATTTATCAAGCTGCAAGTACACACCATATAAGCTAACAAAAATGAATAGTGTATTTAATACGCCAAAAAAATCATACCACATACAAACCTCCCACAAGAATATTGTCGACAATTTACGCTAGGATACAATTGAATTCAATAAAAACTGATGACATATCACATCATTGTCGACAATAGATAAACTTTGGCATACAGTGATGTTCAATTAAGACAAAGGAATGGATACGCTGTGCATAAATTAAAAACTCGAATAAGCCTTTTTGTAGTGTTGTTTAGCCAGTTCCCAACACAAGCCACTACGGCAAATGACGCTATTGTAATAGAGGCAAACATACGAGCCAAAGTACAAGTCGTAGGAAAAACCTATCAAGCTTTCAGCATCACTGAACGTATGAAACATTATAAAGTACCAGGACTTAGCATAGCTGTGGTCAATAATGGCAAACTCGCTTGGGCAAAAGGTTATGGCATTGCGAATAAGCACACCAAGCAAGTCGTTAATGAAAACACCTTATTCCAAGCAGGGTCAATCAGCAAGCCTATTGCTGCATTAGCGGCACTGAAGTTAGTCCAAGATAAAAAAGTCCTCTTAGATACGGATGTGAACCAATACTTAAGCCGCTGGAAAGTCCCTCAGTCAAAATATACAGAACAGCAACCGGTTACTTTACGCCAATTGTTAACACACACTGCTGGCATTACTGTCCATGGTTTCCCCGGTTATCAACAGGGTAAAGAACTACCGAGTAATGTTGAAGTACTCACAGGTAAAGGTAATACCGCTAAGGTTTTTGTCGATCAACTACCAGGTAGTCACTGGCGATATTCAGGCGGAGGTTATACCGTGATGGAGCAGCTTGTTGAAGATGTGACTAAACTTCCCTTTGATGAATATTTACAAAAAGAGATATTAGAACCGCTAAATATGTCACACAGTAGCTTTGAGCAACCTCTTTCGAAAAGTAAATGGCCTTTTGCGAGTGCTGCCTTTGATAATAACGGTGAGCAAATTGAGGGAGATTGGCACAACTATCCTGAACAAGCTGCTGCTGGTTTATGGACAACACCAAGTGATCTAGCTCAGTATATCCTTGCTATACAGAAATCAAGAAGTGGCGACAATAAGCAATTACTGAATAAAACAACCGTAGATCAAATGTTGACCATTCATAAGGGTGACTGGGGACTTGGTCCAATTCTATCTGAACATGAAAAAGGCTTAATTTTTGTTCACGGCGGTAAAAATGCTGGGTTTACCAACAACTTTAGCGCTTATGTAGACCGTGGCGATGGATTGGTTATTATGGCAAATGGCGATAATGCGGGGCCGTTAATTGCAGAGCTGAAAGTAGCCATTTCAAGCCATTATCATTGGGATTTAGCTGATATTATTATGCTGACTCCGGTAAAGATTTCAGAGGAAATAAGTACAGCTATCGCTGGTGAATATCGCTATGATGCCGACCCTGATTACCTAATATCCTTAAGTGTTACTGATGATCATATAGCATTATATATCCATGAAAATGAGGAAAAACAATTATTTATCCCAACGAGTAACGAGGTAATAACTAATTTAACTAGTGGCTCTAAAATCAGCTTTAAAAAAGATGAACAGGGTAAAACAACGGGTCTAACTTGGTCTGATTCATACCAATTTACCAAAATAGCTAAGTAAACTTTATCTTTTTATCAACAGAACTAAACCAAGTTCGTAATAGACATCAAGTATTTAAAAAGGAAAAATAGTGAGTAAACAACAAGTAGCAATAATTACCGGTGCAGGTCGAGGCATTGGCGCAGCAGCTGCAAAACTTTTTGCCCATAAGGGTTATGCGGTTTGTATTAACTACAAATCAAATAAAGATTCTGCAAGCCAATTAGCTAAAGTAATCACTGCAAATGGCGGAAAATGCATTACCGTACAAGCCGATGTATCGTGCGAAGATGACGTAAAAAGGCTGTTTTCTACCGTAGATGAAACTTTAGGCACAGTGACCGTTTTAATAAATAATGCCGGTATTTTGAAAACACAGTCACGATTAGAAGAGATGACAGCTGAGCGAATAAACTCTATTCTCAGCAATAATGTTACTAGCTATTTTTTATGTTGTCGTGAAGCCGTTAAACGCATGTCGACCCGACATGATGGCTTAGGTGGGGTTATTGTGAATGTGTCATCTGGCGCAGCACGCTCGGGCTCTCCTAATGAATACATTGATTATGCCGCATCAAAAGGGGCAATAGATACCCTAACTAAAGGATTATCCCTAGAGGTTGCAGCAGAAGGAATTCGAGTTAACTGTGTACGTCCTGGTTTGATCTATACCGATATGCATGCTGATGGCGGTGAGCCTGAGCGTATAGAAAGGCTAAAACACGTTATTCCAATGCAAAGAGGAGGACAACCTGAGGAAGTAGCCGAGGCAATTTACTGGCTGGCAAGTGATAAATCATCTTTCTCTACCGGTAATTTTCTAGATTTAGCTGGTGGTTTATAATAGCAAGTTGATTGAGTTCTTTACCAGTCAGCGAAAATTAAAAGCGTTAAAAGCAAGGCCTGCATTGATGAGAATAGTTATTCCGAGGAACGAGCCCCGGCATTATCTAAGAACACTAACCATGTAGCGTGCTTATCAAAATCAATAACGCTGCATATAGACCTTTAGCTTTTGATAGATGCTCCCCCTTGGGAGCTCATAGGTTCACCGATAGCATCACAAAGCTTTCTACACGGGTAGCTTTACCCCATAGACAATGGTGTAAGGATTTCTTCTGGGATCGGTTGAAGGCGCTTTTGTTTATCTAAGCAAACCATTTCTATATCGCCAATGACAGCAGCTTTGCTAGCATTAGGGCGCCATAATTCTTGTCGCCATAAGGTCTTATATTTACCATCAAATTGGTAACTGGTTCGCACATCACAAATTTCAGCAAATTCAACACCATCTTGGAAGGTTAAGTTGGCTTTATAAACAGCAAAACCTAAGCCTTTTTCTTGCCACAATGTTGCCAATTTATCAGAGTCGATAACGTGCTCACGTGCTCGTTCAAAATACTTGAGAAAATTAGGATGATAGACAACCCCAGAATGGTCCGTGTCTTCGTAATATATCTGTACAGGATGATGGTAAATTTGACTCATTTTACTTAGTTAAGCTCCTAGGCTTCATTGCCAAAATAGTTCTTTGTTCAAGCGTCTCTAGCTATTTACTAGAGATTCTTTCAGTAATTCCATACCTTCTTCAATTGATATCAGTGGCACATAACCAAAATCATTTTTTGCCGCACTAATATCAAAGTAATGACACGTAGATAATTGCTTAGCAACAAAACGGGTCATAATGGGTTCTTGTTTTTTATTCAATATTTTATAAAGCCACTCTAATGTAGCACCTGCAGCATAAGCAACAGCACTTGGTACTCTTTTAGTGACAGGAGGTAAATCAACACAGTCAAGAATTTTATTGAGCATAGCCGCCATAGTAATGGGTTGGTCGTTACTGATGAAATACGCTTTACCCATACATTTAGCCTCGGGTTTTGATAATTCGATTGCCGCTAAAATATGTGCATATGCCGCATTATCAACAAAAATAGTATCAACAAGTTTATCTTCTTTCCCTACAAGCTTTAGCTTGCCTGCTTGAGCGCGATCTACTACTCGCGGCACAAGGTGTGGGTCGTTTGGTCCCCATATTAAATGCGGACGTAATGCTGTGGTTTTTAACCTCGAGCCCTTTACACTATTGCAGTACTGTTCATCAGCTGAAGCAGCTAGTACTAATCGCTCTGCTAGTGCTTTAGACTCACCATAGAAGTTTAAAAAATTGTCAGCATACGGCTGCGATTCATCAATACCAGCTTCATCAACCCCCGCAAAAGTGACACTTGGCGTGCTGGTATAAACTAAGCGATCGATGGCAAGTTCTTGACAGGCTCTGATAATATTTTCAGCTCCTTGAACATTCGGCTTAAAGTAGTCTTCTTTACTGCCCCAAACACCTGCTTTAGCAGCAACATGAAAAACCAGGTCACATGATGCCATTGCTTCTTTTAAGGCAACAAAATCAGTAATATCACCTTGTATCATCTTAACGCCTAGTTGGCTGAGCTCAGGATAATTACCGCGCGCAAAACCTGTGACTTTAATATCAGCTAAACGCAGTAATCGACAAATTTCTTTACCCAAGAAACCACCAGCACCGGTAACAAAGACATGTTTAGTTTGCCTTGCCAGCTCGCTAAGTGGTTGTTGAACCGCTTTATTAAAAGCGACTGTCGTCTCAGTATTGCTATGCATATTGTTATTTTTCTCTGGTATGAGTCGAGATGGCGTTGTTTTTATTGGTTCAATCATGGCTACTTTCTCAGTAGAAACTGATATAGATGAACAACTAAGCTAATCTAAACTAATCAAGTTCTTGTTGTGCCCATTCGGCTAATTTTTCCCTAAATATTTTGGCGTTATGACGGATATCAACAGGGAAATTATCATGAATTATAAAATGCGAGATAGCCGATGTTTGTTTATGTGCCAGTGCCGTTATTTTTAAGGCAGAAAAAAGCACTGATTCATCAAAGTTATCATCCTTCTTAGCTTCATTCGTTAACTCGACACAAAGCACTGGCACACGTTTATGGTTAATCGTGACACCCACTAAAGCGGTACGTTTCACGACATGGTGAGTATTAAATATTCGCTCACAAGGAATAGAAAAAAGTACCTTTTTCTCAGTTACTACACGATGTGCTTTTCGTCCACACATCCACAACATCCCAGAGTCATCAAGATAACCCAAGTCGCCCATTCGATGACGGACTTGTTGTTCATCAATCATTTTAGCTTGTGCTGTTGCTAGTTCTCGATGATAGTATTGTTGACTGACCATATCGCCTTTAACAACTATTTCACCAATGGTATTTATAGGTAAGGCTAAGTTGTCATGCCAATTTTCAATGCACTCTTCACTAATATCAATAATACTCACTTCAACGCCATTAACAGGAGAGCCAACACAAATACCACCACCGTTATCAGTTATATGGCTAGTTTTGAGTAAATCTACGCTTGAAATTTTAGTGAGTGGCAATGACTCTGTTGCGCCGTAAGAGGTTAATACAGGTACATTATCTGTTAATAGTTGGGTAAATTTTTCAATTGAGGGTAATGTGGCTGGTGCACCAGCTGAAATGACTCGTTTTAAGCTACTTAACTTAACAACAGGTTTAGTTCGCGAGGCATTACTCGTTCCTGCCTGCCCTAGTACTTCAATCAAGGCAGGGTTGGCAAATAAGTTAGTACATTGATATTTTTCAATCGCAGCAAAAATAAAAGCTGGATTTGCTTTTATCGGTTTACTCGCATCCATATCAGGCACAATAGAGGCCATACCTAATGCCGGCCCGAATAATGAAAACAATGGAAATGTTGCTAAATCACGCTCCCCCGGTTTAATGGCGTAATCTTCTTTTAGCGCGGTAATTTGTGCCTCAAACATTTTATGGCTGTAAACCACACCTTTTGGCGTGCCTGTACTACCGCTGGTAAACAATATTGCTGACATCGCATCATCATCAAGTTTCACCATGTCAAACGAGTTAATTGACTTAGGTAAAGTATAACGTGTTAATAATGACGTAAGACTCATACCGCCAATAAGTGAAGCGAATATATTGGCACCTAAACCAGCGCCCTCTTCATTAACCGTTAAGAGTTTTTTAACACTGCCTTTGCCCCAACTAAATAAGAGTCTAGCTATATGCGCTTTAGGGATACCGATAAAAGCATCAGGCGTGGATTCTACAAAACATTGTTTGAGGTTTTTAATGCCCATGCCTGGGTCAACTAAAATAGGGATAATGCCCGCTTTAAACAAAGCGAAGGTTAACGCGAAAAAATCAATACTGGGCGTTACCATCAACACCGCTTTCATGCCTGACTTAAGGCCATACGCATTTAACGCATAAGCAATCTCATCACTACGTTGGTGTAAACTAACAAAATCAATTTCTTGGTAATGAAGTTTACCTCGTTGGCTTTTTTGAACTGCAACAGCTAACGCTGTCGGCGATGCTATTGCAGCTTGAGCAAGATGGCGACATAAGTTAGCTTGGTTAGACTCTTTCATTGACTTGTCCATTGCCTTTGTCATTTGTGTATCCCTTAAACTATACCGAGTAAACTATGCAGATTAAGCTATATCTACTGAGTAACGTCTATTGCGTTATCTCTTCTTCACTGGTCTTTAAAAAGTCATTGATTAACAGAGTCACTTCATCACTAGCATCTTCTAATATGTAGTGACCACAATCATCAAACGCATGAACTTGGGCATCAGGAAAGCGATTTTGCCATTCAGCGAGAAAGTGTTTATCAAAAACAAAATCTTTTAAGCCCCAACAAATTAGCATAGGAAGCTTATTAAACTGAGCTAAACTGCCGCTAATGCCAGACACTAACGAATAGTTTCTGTCTTCAGTGTTCAGTGGAATATCTTGAATAAAACGCAGCGTTGAAATTCGGTTTTTCCACGAATTAAATGGAGCAACATAGGCTTGGCGTATCTCTTTTGCCATTGGCTTTCGCTTGACACCTATATATGACGCAACACTTGAAAAGGCATTAAAACCTCTTACTAAAAGTGTTCCTACAAACGTATTACGGCCTAACCATAAGGCAGGTGGTAACTTTTTCGTTTTAGGTAAATGAAAAGCACCGGTATTTAAAATAACTAAACGTTTAATGCGTTCTGGGTAGCGCGCAGCATAGCCCATACCAATCATTCCACCCCAGTCATGTACAACCAGGGTGATATTCTCTTTTATCTCTAAATGATCTAATAACGCTTCTAGATCATCGATACGATTAGCTAGGGTGTAGTCATAGCTTTCATCACCAGGCTTATCAGAAAAACCACAACCAATATGATCTGGCACGATACATTGATGATTTTGACTTAATTGACTCACTAGATTACGGTAATAAAAAGACCAACTTGGGTTACCATGCACCATGACAACAGGTGAGCCCTTGCCTTCATTAACAAAGTGGTATTGGTGACCATTACGATTAATAAAATTACGCTTGAACGGGAAATGTTTTGTTAACGTTTTCTCTGACAATATATCTGACATAGTTACCACTTAAGCCCTAACATCATACAATTTAAACCACTACCTATACCTAAAAAGCTCACATTATCGCCTTTTTGTAAAAAGCCTTGGTCATGAGCCATTGCCGCCGTTACGGGTAAAGAAACTGTTCCCATATTGCCAAGAAGTTTAAATGTTGGAAATTCTTTTATCGCTGGAATATTTAACGCGGTTAATACTTTCTTTTGGTTTGCCGCGCCCACTTGATGACAAATAACCTTATCAACATTATCTTCAAGCCACTCGCGTTGCTCTAAGAAATGTTCCCATGTATCTTTTGCTAATGAGACGCCCTCTTTAAGTAAACTTACTGCGTCGGTGCGCATAAATTCACGAAATAGCTGTGGGCCGACTTCTTTTAAGCCCCATTGACATAAGTTATTATGCTCGGGTGCCGATAAGTGACTTGCCCCTAATAATTGATGATTACGGTCGGTATCTAAATTTAGGCTACCATCTGTCAATAATACGGCAACGGCACCTGAGCCACCCGTTAATGTCGCTAAAGAGCGCGCATAGTTTTGCATGCTTGGATCAGCTAACATGTCATCGATGGTGACATCAACAATATGACGTGCAGACTCACATGAAACCACCAGCCCTGCTTTTATTTGGCCAAGCTCAATACGGTTAGCAATATCTAAAATACCTGAGAGTACACCTAAACAGGCATTACTAATATCGTAAATTGCAGTATCTTTTAACACGCCAAGCTTAGCGGCTATGCGACATGCTGTCGCGGGCTCATGTTGATCACGACAAACGCCGGTATAAACAACCGCACCAATGTCTGCCACATCGATACCTGTTTCTTTCATTGCTTTTTGAGCAGCAACAATAGCGCCATCTGAAAGGATATGATCTTTGGGCCACCAACGGCGTTCCTCAATTCCTGTTAAAGCAGTAACTTGCCCCATTGGAATACGAAACTTTTGATATAACGGTGTTAAACGAGATTCAAGCGCTGCACTGGTGACCACTTCTGGGGCCAGTTCATACGCTAAGCTATTAATAAATACGCGGGAATATTTCATTTAGGTGGCTATTGCTTATTATGTCTAGGTTATCTGTTGCCATGTTATTCATTCAAACATTCTACTGATGTATTGCTGAATACAAAGCACATTAAGTAACCAATGTTAATTATTTATGACTATGGGGCGCCATTTGAGCAAGAATATGACAAGGATTCAACCAAAAATATGATTTATCGATAATCTACGGTAATTAAAACATCATTATGGGTAATTCAATTATGTGATTCGCTGCTAACATAAGCCGGAAGATTGCTACTAGGTTAATTAATTGACCACTTAAGCAGTATTGAAAGACTCTCAAAATGAGAGCCTTTCACTGATTAATTCCGGTTATAATTTCATTTAGTTATTTAGTCAAAAATCTACGTCGATACATTAATAAAAACAGCGATAGCAAGACGAAAAGAGATGAACTACCACTACTAGACTTGTCAGGGATCACATCAAGCGAAATAGTATTATTACTCTCGACAGCAATACCTCCAGGGTCATCCACCACACCGTTAGCAATACCGTCAGCATCGTTTTCACCGCCATCTTCAATGAATAGTTTTAGACAAACATCACCAACATTAAGGCCTGCTTGATACAGGTCGCTATGAGGTGGAGGGCAAACCCCATTAACGCTGGCGCTACTAGCAATAACGTTATTACTGTCTTCAACAAAATCAGCCCATTGCTGTTCAGCATTAATTTTACGATAGACTGAGTGTTTAACGATAGCGCCTGATAACGGCAGCACAATGGCTACTGAGCGACCAAATGGTTCTATATCGTGTATTTCAAAATCATAATAACCTAAAGTGTTTACCAGGTTATCTTGCGCGACCAATCCCGTATCCACTATCTCTTGTTGAGAAAGTTGAACCCCGTCAGAGCTTTGTAGCAAGGCAAACTTACCTAACCTTAACTGTAATCCAGGCTCAGTTTCCGCTAACTTAACAACAGCGGCATTAATATGTAATGGCTGTAAATAAGGTACCGTAGAATTATCCATATAAGCGGGTAAACCATCTAAATCATTATCGGTAAAACCCTCATCAATATCACTAATGCCATCTCTATCGCTGTCTAGATTACGTAATGTTTGTTGAGTGACCAACAATGGTAGAAAAATTTGCTTGGTTTGCGATAACTCTTCACTACCACTATTGAGCGTACTGCCACTATCAGTCACAGTTACGCTGACATTAATTAAGCCTCTATTCTCTTCAGGTAAACTTACACTACTAGCAGGAAAGATAAATTGTAATTTATCTGTCGAAAGCACTGCATTTAAATAATCAGGAATTTGCCAATTAATTTGATGCGTGTCCTCAATATTAGAGTCTGTAATACTTAAAAGCATGGTTACATCGCCATCATTCATCGCAACACGAGACACTTTCATGCCTTTCTGCCACGCTTCTAGTTTGATACTTGGCGCAACATTTTCTTCAGTAAGGGTAATGGTCTGTGTCGGTTGTGTGCCAACATTTACCCCTTGTGCAAAGCTTACAATGAGCTGTTCATCACCTTCCAGTTGAAAGTCGTTATTGATATTAATATCGATATAACCTGTTGTTCCCTTTTCTATGGTTATCTGTGTATCAGCAAGAGTGTAATCTGCATTATCTACATCACCAGAAATGATGAGTGGAAATACCGCGGGGTAGTAAGGTGCTTCACCAGATAGCACAACTTCAACACGCGCAGTGCCACCTTCAGCAACAACTTGATCAGAAGAAAGGTTTATTAAAGGGTGAATATTTAAGGTTTGTGCAACCGTGGCAACATTTCCGGCCTTATCTGTTGCTCGCCAAAGAATAGGAATTAAGCCAGAGCTTACATTTTTAGCCCCTGTTTCAAAACCGAGTGCTGTTATACCACAACAATTTTCGCCATCAAGGCCATCTCGAACGCTAATATGCGTTAAATCAATTAACCTTTGTAATCCTAATTGGGTGAAAGTGTGCTCTGCATTAATATGTACAGCCTGTGGGGGCGTTATAATCGGTGCATAATCATCTCGTAACGGATGAGTACCCGCTAACGCTTCGACAGCATTGGTAATGCCATCTAAATCAGTATCTAAAAGAGCATCTTCAGCATTCAGTGGGTCAAAGTGATGCAATATCTCAAAGGCATCGCTCATACCATCATTATCATCATCTAAATCAGCATTATTACCCACTAAATCATTATCACTATCGAGATATTCAGCCTCATCTAAAGGTAATTGATCTTCAAAATCTAAAAAACCATCACCGTCATCATCACTATCAAATACATTACCTAAGCCATCACCATCGGTATCAGTACTCTCGATAGGGTTGTTCGGAAAATCATCAAGTATATCTATGGTGCCATCGTTGTCATCATCGCTGTCAGCATTATCACCTAAACCGTCATTATCAGCATCTGCCCATTCAGTTTCATCAAGGGGAAATAAGTCAACGCTATCTGGCTGATTATCTCCATCATCGTCGATATCAGCATTATTACCTGTACCATCACTGTCAGTATCAAACCACTCCAATGCATTGTTATCAAAGGCGTCTATTGCATCACTAAATCCATCATTATCATCATCATTGTCGCTATTATCACCAACACCATCACCATCAAAGTCTGAGTGCTCATTTACATTGAGTGGATAACTATCATTCTTATCTAAAACACCATCATTATCATCATCTAAGTCAGTATTATTACCAATTAAATCGCCATCAGTATCAAGCCATTCATTGGCATTTAAAGGAAAGACATCAATACTATCTGGGAAACCGTCGCCAACAAGCGTTATATTATGTGTATCATCATCAGAGTCCGCATTATTGCCAATTCCATCACCGTCATTATCTTCCCACTCTAGTGGGTTAAATGGAAAAGCATCAATACCATCAAGCACGCCATCGTTGTCATCATCGGGATCACTATTATTGCCTATCCCGTCGCCATCACTGTCTACGCTTTCTAACGGGTTATCGCCATCACTGTCAATAAGATCGGGAATGCCATCGGCATCATCATCGGCATCCGCATTATTACCCAGTCCATCACCATCGGTATCTTCCCATTCCGTGTTATCTAAAGGAAAGAGATCCCTCGCATCAGGCACACCATCACCTATGAGTGTCACATCATGAGTATCATCATCTAAGTCTGCATTATTTCCGATACCATCACCGTCAGTATCAAGGTATTCGCCAGGATTAAAATCAAAGTCATCGTTAATATTAGGGATACCATCGCCATCAATATCGCCGTCACTGTTATCGCCTAAACCATCGCCATCTAAATCAAACTTTTCAGCCGAGTTTAAAGGAAAAGAATCAGTAACATCTGGTTCACCATCCCCGTCATCATCAGTATCTGGCCCATCACAAAGTCCGTCATTGTCGGTATCAAGACGCTCTAATGGATCTAAAGGACATTTATCTATCGCATCTTGAACACCGTCACCATCATCATCGTCATCAGCATTGTTACCTATACCGTCATTATCGGTATCTACTGTCTCAGTTGCATCAAGTGGTAAATCATCTGAAATGTCAGGGACACCATCACCAACACCTGTCATTGCATGAGTATCATCATCAGTATCAGTATTATTACCGATAGCATCACCATCAGTGTCAAACCACTCGGTATTATCATAAGGGAATACATCGAGGGTATTTACGATGCCATCATTGTCAATATCAGGGTCTTGCGCATTACCTATGCCATCTCCATCTTGATCAGCATTGACATTAAAATCGAGAGGAAATGCATCGTCGCCATCATTGACACCATCACCATCATCATCAATATCAGCATTATTACCAATACCATCAAGATCTGTATCTATCGTTTCTAGTGGGTCAAGGGGGAATTGGTCGTAAACGTCAAGCACGCCGTCTCCAACACCGGTTAGGAAATTAGTATCATCATCTGAATCGGCATTATTACCGATACCATCAAGGTCAGTATCTAAGCTCTCTTGATTATTAAGTGGGAATACATCAAGTAAATCTGGCGTGCCATCATTATCATCATCAGTATCTGTGTTATTTCCTACTCCGTCACCATCGGTATCTAACCATTCACTAGGATCTTTAGGCAGAGGATCAGTATTATCAAAAGCCCCATCATTATCATCATCTGGGTCTATTGTATTGTTTAAACCATCGCCATCTATATCAAGGTCACTCTCATTACCCGTGCCATCGCCATCAGTATCAATCCATTCTGTTGGGTCATTAGGGAAAAGATCTATGCCATTATCATAACCATCGCCATCGATATCAGGATCGCTGTTATCACCCGTGCCGTCGCCATCGGTATCCAACCATTCATTAATATCATTAGGAAAAGCATCAATGGAATCATCAAAGCCATCGCCATCAGTATCTGCCGCAAAAACACTGCTACTGATGATTATTGTAAGTATGCTTAAAAATTTAACGCAACGTATTTTATACTGCAACACGCGTTTCTCCAGGAAGGGTGATCTGTCACAATTACACGAATGCAAGTGCCAGGTATTAAAGTCAACTAACCTTAGTAGAGCTACAAAAAGGTATAGATATATATTTAGCTGCAATAATCCATTTACAGATGTTCTTTATAGCGGCTATGCTACGGATAACTTGAGTAGTTTTAATATGCTTTTGTTTAGTTTAATAGCCAACTTGACGACCGAAACGATAGTTAAAACCAATGAACAAGGTACTAATACTGCCAAAATCAGAATAACTCGGGTAATGCTTAACGCCTATATGCATAGCAGAGTTTTTAGTAAAACTTTTTTGTAGGGAAATTGATAACACCGGGTTGATATCCCCTTGATTAGCAAAGTACCTAACATCTGCATTAGGATCTTGAGGGATAAGCTTATGTTCACTTAAATTAACAGATGCCCCTAACTGGAACTCAAGCATCAGCGTATTAATGAACTTATCGTAACTTTGAGGGTAATAACGATAACCTAAGGTTAGATCAATTGCTTGCATAGTAAAATCAAAGCCAGCAGCATCCCAAACATCACTGATTTTGTCTAAATCAGCAATAGCAACATTTTCAAAACGGTTGTAACTTACTTGCCAATTAAATGCTTTTTGATTAAAGAACTCATCACCGATTGAAACACTGTAACCAAAACTTTTATCTTGATCTACTTTATGCAATTGTACTGAACTCTCCAGCGCATAACTTTTACCCGTCAATATTACGATAAATAAACATAATATTTTAGTACCATAATGGAATTTCTTTGCTGTCACTACGTTAACTCCTGCCAACAATTTGTCGGTTTTAGGATATAATTGATAAATAATTCAAAGCAATTTTCACACCAATAGAGAAATTAGTGTGAAATGAATAGAGCCATTATGAATAATGAGTTTAACTATCCACTTTAACTAACTTACATATCAAATTTGTTAATTTCAACTTCTAAGTTAACACTTAATTGCTGTGTTTCATGAGCTGCCGACTGTGCTTGATGTGCAACATTAGACGTATTACTAGAGGTATCAGAAATATTCACAATACGCTGTGCAGTATCTTCACCTGCAGCTAACTGTTCGACCGAAGCCGTAGAAATTTGATGGGTCATTTGTGATATCTCACCCAAAGAGTCGGCAATTTTCTGCAATTGCTGTGAAACTTGTTGTGATTTTTCTACCGTTTTTTCACTGGTTTCTATGCTTTGACTAACAGAGGTTTTAGCTTGTTTTGTCGCACTTTGTAACTTATTAATCATTTGATGAATTTCTTCAGTACTCGTTTGCGTTCTCTGTGCTAACTGACGCACTTCATCAGCAACAACAGCAAAACCACGCCCTTGCTCACCGGCTCTTGCCGCTTCAATTGCAGCATTAAGTGCTAATAAGTTAGTTTGCTCAGCAATGCCTTGTATAACAGTCAATACGTTAGCAATATTCATTACTTCATCATCGAGCAGCTGAATATTAGCGCCGGCATTTTCGATTTGGCTTTCAAGTAAGTTAATTGTTGTAGAGGCTTCACCTGTTAATATATTGGCTGTTTTACCTTGTTCATCAGCCTCAACAACAGAATCAGCGGTTTGTTTAGCGTGTTCAGCAACCGTACTTGCTGATGCTGTAAGCTGGGTAATAGCCGAGGCAACCATCTGGGTCTCTTCATTCATTTCTCTTGTTAAGCCATCGAGCTCCTCAGCCCTTCTCTGTGAGTCATCAGTTTGATTATGTAAATCATCAGCTACGCCTTTAATGCCTTTTAGTACTTCTTGAAGGGAAGCTTGCATGTAATTAATCGCACCAACGACACTCTCACTGTTTGCCGAACTAAATTTGGCATCTTGTTTAAGGTCGCCACGAGAAACTTTTAAAACTAATCGATGAACATCACCAATCTCAGCGCCTAGTGCTTTATTTAACGCTAAACCTGAATGAGCAAGTGCTGCAGATAAAATCACTGCAATAAGAATAGATAGAGACAGTAACCATTTAGCCGTGCCCCAATAACGGGCATCAGCCTCTGCATAACTGATACCTGTACCAATATACCAACCCCACTTAGGCGTTTTTTGCACAACAGAGGTTAAGTCAACAACTTGACCATCACGTTCAGAGCTCCAATGATAAGTAATGATCTGGTTTGTTTTATTACCAACAAGCCTTGCGACTAATTGACCAATACTTTGGCCATTGGCATCCTTAAAGTCATTAAAGCTAGTACCATGGAGTTGAGGATCATGAGGAGTGGCAACAAAATCAAGCTCGTTATTTACGACATAAACATACTCAGAGTCGTGATATTTATTTTCTCTCAGCATTTGAGTGGCAAATGATTTTGCTTGCTGTTCAGTGATCCCTTCCTTGTCACTGAGTTGTTCAAATTGTTCAACAATATTTGCAGTGGATTTCATTAATTGGTTAATTCGAGCAATATTATCAGCCTCACTGGCTTGTGATAATACTTGCAATCCTACAAAAGCAACACTGAGCAAGGATAAGAATAATACGATGACAAAGGCTAAAATCTTTGCTTTTAAACTCATAAAACAACCTATATATAAATGGAGTCTATTTTTATCATAGCGACTCTAAAATATAATACTAGGAAAAAGTACTTCTTATTTAAATGGCTGCAGCTCAAGAGCATAACTCTGGCAAATCACAGCCACTCTTAAGGCTAATACTACTTGCGTTACCATGTAGTTGAAAAAACACTAACCGTATTATATTAGCTGCTAGTTATTTGATTAATAACCTAATCACGCTCTATCTATTAGTGCCCTAATACTTGTCCTTCACGGCGTGGATCTGCCCCGCCAACAAGACCAGCTTTAGTGACTTCAATCGCATGTAAACCACTATTTAATGCCCTAACTTTCACTTGATGCCCTCTTGCTTCGAGCGCCGGTTTGAGTTTTGCTATATCGGTATCTAACTCTAACGTGGTGACATGATTTCGGTTAGTCACTTTAGGTAAGTTGATAGCCTGTTGTACATTGAGTTGCCAATCTAAAACACCGACAATAGTTTGTGCTACATAATTGATAATACGACTACCACCAGGGGCACCTACAAGCAACCGTAAAGAATTATCTTCATTAAATACCATCATTGGCGCCATTGAACTACGGGGTCTTTTAAGCGGTTGCACTCGGTTAGCAACCCACTTTCCATCACGCTTTGGCGCCAATGAAAAATCAGTTAATTGATTATTTAAAATAAAGCCCTGTACCATTAAGGCTGAGCCAAAACCATTTTCAATGCTACTGGTCATAGATATGGCATTGCCCTGTTTATCAACAACAACCAAATGAGTCGTTGATGGTCTTTCAATAGCATTATCATTAGCAAGGACTAAACTATTTTGTGGTTTTCCTGCCACTGCCCGTCCCATATCTCTTTTCTCATCGATTAATGCGGCACGTTTAGCGATATAATCACCCGCTAATAATCCTTTAACTGGTACGCTAACAAAATCACTATCGGCAATATATTTATTCCTATCGGCAAAGGCGAGTCGCGCACTTTGGCTTAATAGGTGCACTGCTTGCAACGAGTTAGGTGGGTATTGCGACAGTTCAAATTTTTGCAATTGCGCTAATATTTGAATAACAGTGATACCACCAGAGCTAGGTGGCGCCATGCCACAAACTTTATATTGATGATAGGGACCACAAACAGAAGCTCTCTCTATCGCTTGATATTTCTTCATATCATCAAGACTTAATAACCCTGGAGAAATGACTGAATTTTGAACCTTTTCAACTATTTTCTTCGCTATCCATCCGCTATAGAAAACCTCTACCCCTTCGTTAGCAATACTAATAAGGGCTTTAGCCAACTTAGGGTTTTTTAAGGTATCACCAGCTTTTATGCCAATGCCATTTGGCGAAAAATAGTTTTTTATCTCAGGTAACAGATGAATGCCTGGATTAAAATTCATGCCAAGAAGCTTTTCCAAACGTGGCGATACAACAAAACCATTTTTGGCTAATTTAATCGCAGGTTGAAATAAATCCTGCCAAGGTAGCACGCCAAATTGTTGATGAGCTTTATTTAGGGCAGCCAGTAAACCCGGTACGCCAACAGATTTACCACCAACAACCGCATCAGACCACTTAAGAGGTTTGCCATTTTCATTTAAAAATAGTTCACTCGTTGCTGCCTGCGGGGCCGTTTCTCTGCCATCATAAGTCGTTAATTTTTCAGTTTCTTTATGCCAGTGCAACATAAAAGTACCGCCACCAAGACCCGAAGACTGTGGCTCAACTAAGCTTAACACTAGCTGCGCTGCAATAGCAGCATCAACAGCACTCCCCCCCTGTTCGAGCATACTTAACCCTGCTTCACTCGCGTACGGATTGGCAGCAACTACCATATGTTTTTTTGCCGAAACTGCCTTTTTCTGGTTAAAACCAGTAGCACCTTCAGGCTCACGAATTTCGCGTTTAGCATATGCAGCCTGACTTAACACAAGTTGCGTGACAATCAGTGCGAGTGAACTCATACGTAATAAGAATGAACTATGAATCATCAGATTTCCTTGAAGTGTTACTCTGTTCGGGTCTAAAAGATAATTGAAACTGATTAAATTCTTGAAATTTATTCAGTAGTGGTTGATATTTCCCCGCCTGCTCAGGTGTAATGTTAGCAAAGTCACTCCCTGCCTCTAAGAGAGCTAGAGCATAACAGCTTGCCTCTAAACTAGATAAAGCATTTTTTTTAGCTACTTTACGAATACGGTATTGGCCCGCGTTGGCAAGAGATTCAGGTAAACATACCTGAGGTAGTTGCTGTAAGGTTTTTGACAGCATAAACATGCGATAAGCTTTTTTCCAGGTACCATCAAGAATAACTAAACAGAGTGGTCTAGTGTTAACCTCTTCATTTTCACTGCTTTTTTGGCGTTCAGCAAGCTCTAGCAACAGATTCTGACTAATGGTTTCTGCTTGTTCACTTGGATACAGTAAAATAGCTTGATACTGAGCCATGACTTCGGTGAGCAAAGCATCACCATCCAAATTCTCACCTACGATAACTTGGCAAGATTGTAATGATTTCGCTAATAAAGCAACTGTACCTTTTGTTTGTGATACTTCACTTGGGTGCTGTAGAATGACAACATGAATATCATTATTGATGTTTGTGGTAAAAGCACAGATACAAGCTTTTTGTGGTCGCTGGCAGGTAAGGCAAAGTATTCGAGACATAAAAAAAATTAAAGCGCAATAAATAAAGCAGCCATTGTATACTTTACTCATCATGTTTATCCACTAACCTTTAACGATAACCTTAACTAATACCTTAAGTAATACCTTAATAAAATGACATTAGCACTTAAAAACCTTCCGTTCAAAAAAGAACACAGCTTGCTAGTTGTAACTATCGCCTTGCTCGCGATCCTAGCGTATTTATTCAGTGATGTAGCTGATGTTATTTTCGTTTATCAATATCAATTAATCAGCCAAGGTGAATTATGGCGAACGTTCACTGGTCACTTTTTGCATACCAACGGTATTCACCTGTTATTAAATTTAGCGGCATTAATACTTTTGTGGGCTTTGCACGGTCATTTTTATACCTTAAAAAACTATGGTTTACTTTTTATAACCTCTGCGTTCATTTGTAGTGCCGGTCTGTTTTATTTTTCCCCGCAAATTCAGCAATATGTTGGTTTATCTGGGATATTGCATGGTATTTTCGTTTTTGGTGCCATTATGGATATACGTCATAAAGATAAAACTGGCTACTTATTGTTTATCGGGGTATGGCTGAAAATAGCACATGAACAGTTTTATGGAGCAAGTGAGCAAGTATCAACATTAATTGATGCCAACGTAGCAATTGATGCGCATTTATGGGGAGCTATCGGTGGCTTACTCTTTAGCTGTGGTTTCTTAGTATTTTTAAAGACCCAAAAGCATAACTAGCGATATAAAAAAGACCCAAAGCCTAGGCTTTGAGTCTTTTAATTTTTTATACGCTTATATGTTAAGTCTGAATGTTTACGACTATTTAAAAGCCGTTAGGATTTTCAGACTGCCAGCGCCAAGTATCTTCAATCATCGCCGTTAAATCTAGTTTAGCTTGCCAATCTAACAGTTCATTGGCTAAGGTAGCATCTGCGTACACAGTAGCTAGGTCTCCAGCTCTACGCGGCACGACTTGATAAGGGATCGCTTGATTACTAATATCTTTAAAAGTATTCACTATTTCTAAAACAGAAGTACCGTTACCTGTACCTAGGTTAATCGCCTGACAACCTTTTACTGTACCTTTAGCATGACCTAGGCTCTCTAAGGCTTTTACATGCCCTTGCGCGAGATCTACCACATGGATATAGTCACGAACCCCGGTACCATCAACTGTATCGTAATCATCGCCAAAAACTTGCAACTGGGCTAATCGCCCCACAGCGACTTGTGCAACATAAGGTAATAAATTATTTGGAATACCATTTGGATTTTCGCCAATCAAACCTGATTGATGTGCGCCAATAGGATTAAAATAACGTAAACAAGCAATTGACCACGAGGCATCGCTTTTAGCTAAGTCAAACAGAATATGTTCGACCATTAACTTAGTTTGGCCATAAGGATTAGTGGCAGAAGTCGGCATAGTTTCATTTAATGGTGAAACATTATTACCATAAACGGTTGCTGAAGAACTAAAGACTAAATTCTTCACTTGGTGTCTAGCCATAACTTCTAATAAGGTTACCGTACCTGAAACATTATTGTGATAATAAGCCAATGGCATTTCATTTGATTCGCCTACCGCTTTAAAGCCAGCAAAATGAATAACGGCGTCGATGTTATGTTGATTAAACACTTGCTCTAAAGCATCCGCATCGCAAATGTCTGCTTTGATGAAAGTAACCGTTTTATTAGTTATTTTTTCAATACGTTCAAGTACTTTAGTTGACGAATTCGATAAATCATCGACAATAACAATTTCTTGTTCATTAGTACTTTGCAATAACTCAACAACGGTATGACTGCCTATGTAACCCGTGCCGCCTGTGATTAATAAACTCATTATATCCCTACTTATGTCATTAATTGTTTAAAGGTTACATATTAAATAACCGATGGAAATTTGATGATGTAACTCAATATTATAATCGCTATTTTAACGTTTAGTATTTCTCTTTGATAGAATTTTCTACTCTTGATACTTATTTCGGATAGAAAGACCTAAAGTTGGTAATAGCTTTCAACGTGTTCAATAAATTCATTTAACTGACTTACTGGTAGCGCATTGACTCCTGCCGCTGCTGCTCTACCACCACCTGTTGGAAAGTGTGAACAAATATCGCCGGCACCTTGTTTATTATTTAAAGGAGCACGTAAACTTACAGTATAGCTAGCTTGATCTGAGCCTGATTGATTTTGTTGTTCATCTAGCTTATTCAGAGTCAATACAATATGGGCTCTATCAGGCGATTGGTTAGCTAAGTCATTACCAAAGACACCACTGACACGCCTTGACCATGCTTCATCTGCTAACTGCACCGCTTTTACGTAAGTATTTTCACTGATCACTTTAGCTGATTGTGCTTTAGCCATATCAGCTAAATAAGCTTGTTTTAATTGCCAAAAGATTGAACCCGATTCATTAATTAAGGTAAAGGGGTCTGGGTACTTTAACAATGCTTGGTACAAATCTGCTGGATGAAAGTGTAAATCTTCAACACTGGCTCCATAACCATTGTAATTAATATAAATCCCTAGCTCACTGAGTTGTGCTTGTTCACTTTCAGTTAAACCTACTTTTGCTGCAAGGATTTTTGCTGAGGCCTGCATATTATCGCCAAAAGCGGCGGCAATGGCCCAATTAGCGTACTTCCCTTGTAAGAAGTCATTAACTAATAGACTCGTGCAAGTATTAGCATCCGTATTAAGTAATGTAGTGAGCTCGTTTGAACTAGGGATTTCACCTGTTCTATGGTGATCGACATAAAATACCGGTATGTTTAGAGCAAGTAGTGCCCCTAAAGGCTGATTGTTTTTTTCTAAAGAGATGTCGAGCACAGTAACCGTAGTCGCTTTACTGGCATCAACTTGTTTAAGCAGGCTAATATCACGCTTCACACCCGTAATAAGTTCTGATTCTTTAGGATCTGCTAGGCGTAACTGCAGTAAGGCGATAATGCCGTCGGCATCGCCATTAAATACATCATAATGCATGGTGGAAATATCCTGACTTTTTAATTGAGAGGTAACTAGTGTCTGACTAATAGTTAATTAATATTTTACTAAGCTGATTTAGCTTAAAGGCGCTTCAGTAATAAAGCCTCGTGCCATTAAATAGCCAACAATTTGCTCTGCACATTGTTCAATAGATTGCGTGTCAGTTTTCACATGAATTTCTGGAGATTGTGGTACATCATAGGTTGAATCAATACCGGTAAAATCTTTAATCTCACCTGCGCGCGCTTTTTTATACAAACCTTTAGGATCACGTTGCTCGCAGATACTAATCGGAGTATCAATAAAAACTTCAATGAACTCGCCTTCTTCAAGCTTAGCTTTTGCTAACGCTCGATCACTAGCGAAAGGAGAAATAAAAGCAGTAGAGACAACAAGGCCGGCATCAAGGAACAACTTGGCAACTTCAGAAATTCGACGAATATTTTCAATACGTGCTTCGTCACTAAAACCTAAATCACCATTTAGGCCATGACGAACATTATCACCGTCAAGTAAATAGCTATGACAGCCAAGTTTAAATAACAAGGCATCTACAGCATTAGCTACCGTAGATTTACCCGAGCCACTTAAACCTGTGTACCAGAGTAACGCTGGCTTTTGTTGTTTTAACTCAGCACGTTGTGACTTACTGATTTGTTGATTATGCCAAACCGTATTTTCTGTTTGCATACTAGTTGTTTTCATATGAGTTGTTGTCATTCTGCTTAAGCTCTAGATTGTGTCATCAAGGTCATAAATTGACGACCAAGTTAACTGGAAAGTTAAAACGGATAAACCATGGGGATTACCAAAATTACCGTTACGCTGTAAATCAATGATATAGGTAAACCAAACCGAACAAAGTCTTTTAACTGGTAGTTACCGGCGTTATACACCATAACATTGGTTTGATACCCATAAGGACTTATAAAACTACCACTTGCTGCAAAAGCTACCGCCATTACAAACGGTGTCGGGTCGACGCCAAGTCCTAAGGCAATATTATAAGCAATAGGGAAAGCTAATGCAGCTGCAGCACTGTTAGTGATCAGCTCTGTCATGATCAAAGTTAAAATAAAAATAATAATAAAAGCAAGGTAGATACTTTGACCAAATAAATACCCTTCAATATTTTGCGCAAATATGCTTGCAATACCGGTATTTTCAATCGCCGATGCCAAGGTAAGTGCGCCTAAGACAATCATCCAAATCTCTAAAGGAAAACGACGTTTTATCTCATTAACCGATAAGGCACCACTAAATATGATAAAAGCTAAATAGATGAACAAACAACTGAGTAAGGGCAAAGGTGTAAAAACTGAGACTAAAATACTGGCAATAAATCCCCAAACGGTTGTTTGATCACGCCAACCACTGAGCATATTATCAGCCTGATGACCTGATAATATATAAAAGTTTTTCGATAAGTTAGGTCTAGTCGCAAAGTCTTGCCCTACAGCTAAGACCAAAAAGTCTCCTGGTTGTAATACGATATCACCCAACTTACCTGATAAGGCACTGCCTTCTCGGCGCACCGCAACAACAGCCGCATCAAAACGAGCACGAAAACCGGCTTTTTTTAAGGTTTTTCCGGCGATAGTAGAGTCCGATTTAACCAATACTTCGGTCAAATTATCCCGTAATAAATTATCTCGCAGTAAATTACCTTGCTCTGCATACAAGTTTAAGCCATCAAACTGCTGTAATGTTAGTACTTTTGATATGTCTCCACTGAATATAAGCTTGTCTTTAGCTTGTACGCATTCTTCAGGGCAAACAGGGGAAATTAATCGACCATGGCGTACTATTTCAACTAAAAATAAAGAGTCCAGATTTCTTAGGCCGTTATCTTCAATCGTTTTACCAATTAAAGCTGAAGAGAGTGCTACTTCCGCTTCGAGTAAATAATCATTGGTTGCTAAATCATCATCCACTAAATTAGGTAAAGTGCGGCTACGGATTAGAATAACAAATAGACATAAAACAAAAGCGGCAAGACCAATGAGAGTAAAATCAAAAAAGCCAAAACCTTGATGACCTTGTTTAATCAATAAGCTGTTTACAATAAGATTGGTAGAGGTGCCCACTAACGTGAGTGTTCCTCCTAAAATAGCGGCAAACGACAAAGGTAACAGCAGTTTTCCAGCATTAATGAGTTTATTTTTTTTTACGGTATTAATGAGTGTTGCCACCACGGCGGTATTACTCATTATTGCTGACGCTAGGGCAGTACCGAGTAATAAGCGCAAGGTAGATTTTACTTTTGAGCCATTAAATACCCCAGCAGACAAACGCCTTAAAATACTGGTGCGTTCAAAAGCGAATGAACACAATACCAATAATACAAGGGTAACAAGACCGGGGTTAACAGCATTGGTTAAAATATCATCAACACTGACAAATGACAGTGCCAAACACAACAATACCGTCACAGAGAAAACACGCTCTGGTACATGGCTGTATTTAACTAAGCTGATAAAAGTGGCAATAAACACACCTATCATCAACCACTGTTCTATCGTCATTTCAAATCCTTATGGTCAAAAAAAGACGCCATAAACACTATATCCAAAAGCTATAGAGGGTTTATGGCGATATTTTGCAGTAATAAGTAGCGCTAAAGCCCTACTTTTACTTGATATTATTACTCAGTATTTTACTTAGTAATGTCACGAGCACCCCAGTGTGGGAACTGCTTACGAACTAAGGCATTAAGCTCTAATTCAAACGCTGAATATTCTTTTGTTTGCTCATCAATAGCGTGATTAATCATACCAGCACCAACAGTAACGTTACTTAGTCTGTCGATAATAATAAAAGCACCTGTGCCTTGATTGTCTTCATAAGCATCAAAATGTAAGGTTTCACCAGCAACAAAGTTAACAGTACCAATATCATTAACCGCTAACTGAGAGCTAGACAATTTTTCCATGGTATTAACGTCAAACTTACTAACAATACTTTGCGCATGACCTGTGGTCATTTTGCTGCCATGCTTAATAAAGTATTCACGACCCGGCTCAAGTTCGTTTTCATGCATCCATACTACCGTTGCGCTGAACTCTTTTGCTGATACCGGTAAGCTGCCTTTTTTAACAATAATTTCGCCACGGCTAATATCAATTTCATCTTCAAGCGTTAACGTTACCGCCATGCCTTTATCAGCACGATCTAAGTTTCCATCAAACGTAACAATTTCTTTTACAACACTTTCTTTACCTGATGGCAATGCCACTATGGTATCGCCAACAAGGACATGACCTGAAGCGATAGTGCCAGCAAAGCCACGGAAATCAAGATTTGGTCGATTTACATATTGCACTTGAAAGCGTAGTTCAGTGAAGGTTTCTTGAGTCTTCACATCAATGGTATTAAGCAGCTTCATTAACGTAGCGCCTGGATACCATGGCATATTTTCGCTTTCTTCAACAACATTATCACCATTTAAGGCTGATAATGGCACAAAACGCACATCAGAAAAAGTTAACGACTCAGCAAAGTCACGGTATTCTTTTTTGATTTCTTGATAACGCTCTTGTGAGTAATCAACTAAATCCATTTTGTTTACTGCAACGACAATATTCTTGATACCTAACAGCGAACAAATAAACGAGTGGCGACGCGTTTGTGTTTGTACACCATAGCGCGCATCAATCAAGATAATCGCAATATCACACGTTGAAGCACCAGTAGCCATGTTACGAGTATATTGCTCATGGCCAGGAGTATCGGCAATAATAAACTTGCGTTTATCGGTAGAGAAGTAACGGTAAGCAACATCAATAGTGATGCCCTGCTCACGCTCAGATTGTAGTCCATCAACGAGTAAGGCAAGGTCGATTGCTTCACCCGTTGTGCCTGATTTTTTAGAATCTTTTTCAATGGCTGCAAGTTGATCTTCAAAGATCATTTTTGAGTCATGCAATAAACGACCAATTAAGGTACTTTTACCATCATCTACACTACCGCACGTTAAAAAACGTACTAATTCTTTGTTTTCATGTTGCTTTAGATAAGCTTGAATATCGTCTTCAATTAATTCTGACTGGTGGCTCATAAGTTTTTCCTTCGGAAATTTTTTATCAAATAAAAGTGCTATAAAGTAAAAATGTGGTTAGAAGTAACCTTCCATTTTTTTCTTTTCCATTGAACCGGCGCTATCGTGATCTATCACGCGACCTTGACGTTCAGAGGTTTTTGTTAATAACATTTCTTGAATAATTTCAGGTAAGGTATTTGCTGTTGATTCAACAGCCCCAGTTAATGGGTAACAGCCTAGTGTTCTAAAGCGTACATTTTTCATCTGTACTTCTTCATCCTCGCCAATAGGCATACGATCATCATCAACCATGATCAATGTACCGTCACGCTCAACAACTGGACGTTTCTCAGCTAAATAAAGTGGCACAATAGGAATACTTTCTAAATAGATATACTGCCAGATATCAAGTTCAGTCCAGTTAGATAATGGGAAAACACGAATGCTTTCGCCCTTATTTACTTTACCGTTATAGATATTCCATAATTCTGGACGTTGGCTTTTTGGATCCCAACGATGGTTTTCATCACGGAATGAATAAACACGCTCTTTTGCACGTGATTTTTCTTCATCGCGGCGTGCGCCACCAAAAGCGGCATCAAAACCGTACTTGTTTAATGCCTGTTTTAAGCCTTGAGTTTTCATCACATCGGTATGTGTAGCACTACCATGAGTAAATGGACCTATGCCCATTTCAATGCCTTCTGGATTTTTATGTACTAGCAACTCAAAATCGTAGTCTTTAGCCATTTGATCACGAAAAGCAATCATTTCTTTAAACTTCCAATTGGTATCAACATGCAATAACGGGAAAGGTATTTTACCTGGGGCAAATGCTTTGCGAGCCAAATGTAGTAATACTGCCGAGTCTTTACCGACTGAATACAACATCACGGGATTATCAAATTCAGCTGCTACCTCACGAAAAATATGGATAGATTCAGCTTCAAGTGTTTTTAAATGGGTTAAATTCATTGCTAATACAAACTATATGAAAAATTAATGAGCTTATAATGCCATAAATAGATATGTTTTCCATCATAACAAACGCATTTAATATAACAAAAAGTAATAAGTAGGGTTGTTCTTAAAGTATTTGATCTAGAGAAATTATCTTTTACAAGAGCTTTTATCATGCTCTAGCAATTATAATAAAAAAGTCAGCCTAAGCTGACTTTTAAAAATGATTTTCTTTAACTCCTTTTAAAGACTTAATCTTGCTTTATTTTGACTAACAATCTTTTCTCCAATACCACTGACCTTAATGAGCTCATCAACTGATTTAAAGCCTCCCACTTGTTGTCGATAAACAATAATAGCTTGCGCTTTAGTATCTCCAACACCTTTTAAGGTGGTCAGTTGTTCAAATGTTGATTCGTTTAGGTTAACAATATGGTTTTGTGCTAATTGTGCACTCTGCGCTTGAGCCGACAGAGGGTTACTAACATCTTTAGTAAAACCAAGTGGTGAGTTAACGAGTAAAACAAAGCCCAGTGTTAAGGCAGATAGAGTTCTATTGAGGTATTTTGGCTTATTATTCATCTTTCATTCCTTGTAAAGTAATACGTTAATAATTAACTGCCAAGCGCCCACTACAAAATAGAGAAATCACGTAGCAGTCATTATTAGGTTTAGTTGTCAAACTTTCTAAAGTCAAAAAAAAATTAATTGACGGTTATACCCAAGTAAGTTGGAGGTGCTCTTTTCAGGATACCTGAGCTAATCATGCTCAAGACGTCTACTTTTATTAATGGTTACTCTGGGGAGTTGCTCCTGCATTCTCTATTAAGCTATATCCATGTAGCGTTATTTAAAAAGAAGAAAACGAAGTGCATTACTGGCTCAGACATCCCCGCAGGGCTTGTCTAAAAACGATTTATACAGCGTTAGTGATTTCGGAATGGAACCACCATACTATTCAATCAAAGCCTTGCCTAAATACGTTTTTAATTCCAGCTGAATCCGGCATCTTCATGTTGCTTGGGTATATAAATTTTTAACGACCTCATTTTAAATGATAGCGGTCTAACTAAACTTAGATAATCAAGCCTTAACACAAGTAATGAGAATTATTATCATTCGTATTGATATTGTTATAGTAAAAATGCTAACATTGATTTTATTCTCTAGTCATCTTAAAGGAAGGTGTATGGCGCGCATTTTTTATCTATGTTTGTTAGCACTGTTACTCACCAATACGGCAGTGGCACAACCAACAAAAAAATTTAAAGTACTTACTAGTTTTACTATTATCGCCGATATAGCTAAAAACATTGCTGGAGAGGCAGCTCAAGTAGAGTCAATGACCAAGGTCAATGCTGAAATCCATAATTATCAGGTAACCCCCAGTGATATCCGCCGAGCCCACAAAGCTGACTTACTTTTATACAATGGTTTAAATTTAGAGCGTTGGTTTGAAAGATTTTTTCAAAACTTAAATAATATTCCAAGAGAAGTTGTCAGTAACAATATTGCGCCATTGGGTATTGGCTTAGGTCCATATAAAGGCAAGCCAAACCCTCATGCTTGGATGTCGGCTGATAATGCTAACATTTATATTGATAATATCCGTGCAGCTTTAGTAAAACACGATCCTATAAATACTAAGCTTTATAATAAAAATGCAAAAATCTACGCCAACAAATTACAAACCGAGCTGGCGCCATTAAAACAGCAGCTTAGCCTTATTCCACTAGATAAACGTTGGTTAGTAACCAGCGAAGGTGCATTTAGCTATTTGGCAAGAGACTATCAACTAAAAGAACTGTATTTATGGCCCATTAATGCAGATGCTCAAGGTACACCGCAACAAATACGACATGTAATAGATAAGATTAAACAGCATAACATCACCACTATTTTTAGCGAAAGTACGGTATCCGCTAAACCAGCACAGCAAGTTGCTCGTGCGACCCACATACATTATGGCGGCGTACTTTATGTTGACTCATTAAGCAATAAACAAGGACCTGTCCCTAATTACATAGAGTTGCTTAAAGTAACCTTATCGACTATCAACCAAGGTTTGCAACAATAATGAATGGTTTAGACGTTAACAATATTAGTGTCAGTTATAACAATGGTCATTGTGCATTATCTAATGCTAGCTTCTTTTTGCCCATTGGCTCTATTACCGCACTTGTCGGAATCAATGGCAGCGGAAAATCAACCATGTTTAAAGCCATTATGGGTTTTGTTTCCCTCAGCCAAGGCGAAGTTGAAATTTTAGGGAAGTCCGTCAAACAGGCATTAAAGAATAACCTCGTTGCTTATGTACCACAAAGTGAAGAAATAGATTGGCACTTCCCTATTCTAGTTGAGGACGTCGTTATGATGGGTCGCTATGGTCATATGAACATGTTTAGGCATGCGAAAGAAAATGACCACCTACAAGTAGAACAAGCCTTAACCCGCGTGAATATGAGTCAATATCGCTACCGCCAAATAAACGAGCTCTCCGGTGGACAGAAAAAGCGTGTATTCCTTGCCAGAGCATTAGCACAACAAAGCCAGGTTATCTTACTGGATGAACCGTTCACAGGAATTGATGTGCAAACAGAGGAGCAAATAATGGACTTGTTACTAGGGTTGCGCGCCGAAGGAAAAGTTATTTTAGTCTCAACACATAATTTAGGCAGTGTACCCGAATTTTGTGACCGAACAGTGTTAATTAAACAAACTATTATAGCCCAAGGGTTAACTAAAGAAGTGTTTACCCAAGAAAACCTGCAAAAAGCCTTTGGCGGGGTATTACGCCACTTTATCTTAGCGGGTGAGACCCTACACAAAGATGATGATACTAGACAAGTGACTATTTTATCTGATGATGAAAGGCCTGTGGTGCTTTACGGTGAACAAGATAACAGTCATTTAAGTAGTCAACTAAACAGTCATCCTGAATCTACTCACGATGTAGTGAAGCAATGATTACCGAATTACTAAGCCCTTTTGG
>Ga0209395_1001647_pt1 | contig 30877 bp, 39 predicted proteins | sample GOMGulsemesocosm_3_FD_184635 | JGI IMG/M metagenome (GOLD analysis project Ga0209395, IMG submission 184635) | Methane-oxidizing microbial communities from mesocosms in the Gulf of Mexico - GOM9D Gulf of Mexico (SPAdes) (version 2) | ecosystem: Environmental > Aquatic > Marine > Cold seeps... | reverse complement strand
CTAGCATGGTCACATCATCTTTTATCCAATCTGTTGATTTGCGATACTTGGGTCCGAGTTGTTGCATATAAGCGGCACCACTTTTAATCGATATTTTGCGCGCACCATCCACTGTCTCTTTTGAAGACTCCCCTTCAGTTACTCGCCCTAGCTGCGCAAGGTATGAAAACGTGGCAATCGTTGCATGGCCACAATGTGCAATACGTCGATTAGGCGTAAAAAAATCGAGCTTAAATCCCTCTGTTTGTGACGACGAGACAAAGGCTGTTTCAGAAAGGCCAATATTGCTAGCAATGCGTAACATCTCATTCTCGCTTAGCTTGTCTGCATCAAGCACCACACCAGCAGGGTTGCCTCCAATACCGCCGGTTACAAAACCATTGACAATTTGAGCTGAAATGCTTTTAGTGTTTATATGAGTTTGATTCATGTTAATCTCCAATTTGAATGTATAGTTATTAAGTACGCTATAAATTTACATCAACAAAGCTGATAAATGTAATCATATAGACATGAGATAAACTCATAAGTAGCGGTAAGTAACATGGATAAACAAGAAATAATTACTAAGCTCATTAACGCCTCGCCTATGCTAGCAGCTATTGGTGAAGAGAAAAGTTTTACAGCGGCTGCTGAACGATTAAGCATTAATCAATCGGCAATCAGCCATAGAATCAAAGCATTAGAAGAGGCTCTGGGTTTTCGCTTATTTGATCGTACCACCCGTCAATTGCAACTTACTGAAGTAGGTGAAATTTTATGCCATGCAGCGTCAGATACATTAGCTCGATGGGATATTGCACTTGATAAACTTGAGCGTAGTCGATCAACAAATGTGATACACCTTTCACTGTCATCTTCTTTAGCAATGAAATGGTTAATTCCACTGTTGCCAAATGCACAAACTAAGGGGCTGAGTATATCGGTGGATGTGAATGAAGAAGCAGTTGATTTTCACGCCAATGAAGCTGATGCGGCGATTCGATTTGGCCATGGTCCTTACCCGGGCCTGCACGCGATTAAACTGTCGGAATGCTGGGTTCAACCAGTAGCCAGCTCAAGTTATGCTGATAACCTAAGTCCAGGTTTATCCTTTTTAGATGATCCAGAAACCATTTTCATTGCCGACCGACGGGGTGAAATAGATAATACCGATTTTAGTTGGTTGTCTTACTTATCTAAATGTGGATTAACCAATGACAAGCTCAAAGCCGATTACCAGTTTGATCGTGCTGACTTAATGCTACAAGCTGTTATGGGAGGCATGGGTGTTGGCCTTGGGAAAACGTTACTGGTTGAAAAAGATATTGAAGCAGGTTACCTCAAACAGATAGGCTCTGCGGTTCGAACAAAATCAGCCTATTGGTTAGTCTGTTCAGCAAGCTTTGCCGAAACAAAACGTCATCAGAAACTACTGGATTGGTTAAAAAGTGAAGTGAGGAAAACAGTGCTTAATAAGCGCAACAATAATACTCAGGGGTAGACGGTAAATATAAGTAAAAAATCCAGCTAATGGCTATTAACTGGATTTCGAGGGCTAAGAGAACAAGTTACTCTTGCTCTTCTTTTGCTTGTTCTTCTTGTTTCTTTTTCTCTTCATGGCCTGTACCGCCACATCCACCACAACAGCTCATAATATTCTCCAGTTATTTAAAAAGTGTAACTACTCAGGTCGTCGCCATTTAAGGCGATTTCATCGTTGAAAAATGCGCATTTAAACCACTAAACTGTGCTTTTTCGCCTTGAACTAACCATAAATGGCTTAGCCCTGAGCATTTACAGTCTCTTTGGTACAACAACATCATTATTTGAACGGGTGCTGAATAGTTACTTAAAGGTTAAGTGTTAAACAACTTAAGGTGTGTTTACAACCTTATTAATTACTTCTTAACGCGCTTTAGGTTTGATTAAAATAGGTAAATACAGCACCACAAAACAACCAAAAGCAATCACCCAAAAGCCCACGGCTAACGATAAAACATGGCTGTAATTATTTATAAAATACAGGCCAAAAACACGCACGATAAAAGCAAGTACAATGGCAACAAATGCGATAGCCATGGTTTTTCCAACCACAATATTACGTCCAGTATGGCCTAGTGATACACGTGAAATCATGCCTAAAATCATGGTTGCCATCGCGCCAATGGTTAACGTATGGATAGCTTGTGAATGAGTTACTACATGCGTAATTTCGGAGAGACCAAACATCAATAAGCCAATGGCAATACACCAGTAACTCACATGTAACGACCACACTAACGGCGTTTTAAGTGTCACAGAAAACTTCCAACGAAATACACGAAATGCATGGATAAGGCTGGCAACAATAAACAGACTTGCAACGATAGGTGCTGGTAGCTCAATAAAACCAGCCCCCACAACAACAGCTATCAAGATGCTAGCAATAGATAGCTTTTCGAGGATAGGAATTGCATCAACACGTGGCGTTTTTGTGCCATTAGCTGTAAACATAGGGAAGACACGTCCACCCATAATGCACATCACAAGCGTGATTAATAGCACCATAAAAGTGGCAGCTTGGCCCATCAATATTGGGTTAAAAGTCGCGGCACTGTAATGTAACAAAGCATTGGTGGTTGCCATCACCAGTAAAATAGGGATGAATAACAGGTTTCGCCATAGTTTTGCTTGGATAATAGGTTTAGCTAACGCAATCACTGCTAGTGGTAAAAAGGCCATGTCTAAGGCAATAATGACAGCATTGGGTAATTGTTCAGGTAAGAAAAATGCAATACGGGCAGCTAACCATAATATAACTAAAGCACCTAATGCCTTACCATTCAAACTGCGTATGCCACTCCAGTTTTGTACCGCGGTTAATAAAAAACCAACGATCACGGTGGCCGCAAAAGCAAATAACATCTCATGGATATGCCACCAAAGACTGCCACCGTATAAGTTCATGTTGATTGACCCCGCCAATACACCGTTCCAAATAATTAAGCTCAGCATGCTAAAAATAGCCGCAAACAAAAAGAAAGGTCGAAAAGCAAAGTCTAAAAATGGCAATACTTGTTGACCATCATTAGACTTGTTTGGATCTGAAATATTAAGCATTGTTTCTCCTAAAACTAGAGGCCTTTACGACACATCCAGTATGAGTAATTCAGTTAAGGTATTTTGGTATTGCCCGCCAATAAGATCCTCAAGCGTGTAGGCATCTAAGGTTTTAAAAAAACTTTCTTGTGCCTGCGCAAATATTTTCTTTAGTTGGCAACTCGGTGTGATCACACATTGATTCTCTTCACCAAAACACTCTACTAATTTATTTTTATCTTCAATCTCGCGTACCAGGCTACCAATATTAATTTCATTTGCTGGACGGTTAAGTTTAATGCCACCATTCTTGCCACGTATCGCTAATACAAAACCCCGATGATTAAGCTGTTGCACAATTTTCATCAAATGATTCTTAGAAATCGAATAACTTTTTGCAATGTCATTAATGGTACTGAGTTGTTGATTATTGATTGCTAAGTAAATTAACACCCGTAATGAATAGTCAGTGTATCGCGTAATATGCATGTCATTGGCCTATCAACCCTTAAAGATGCATCCATTTTACATCTTTAGGAGTGTGTGTAAATAAATTTATTGATAAGCCTTAATGGCTTGCTTGTAGAGGCGCTTAAAATAGCTTGCTTAGATGGTAAGTGTTTACAGTAAAAAAGAGGGGCAGTGACTGTTTTATCTGTTAAAACAGCCACTAATAACAACGAATTAGAACAATACCCTAAACCATAAAAGGGATAATCATAAAAATGAAAACAGGTCGCTTTATCAGGATTAAATTTTCTTCACTAATTATGAGTACCCCTTTTATACCCGTTATCATTCAAGGTGCAAAATTCAGCAAGCTGTGAGGCGAACATATTCTAGGCGGAAAGTTGAAGGTCTAACTAGTTCAATCGAGCCTTTTCAACAACGAAGATGTTTGTCTCAAAGCTTGCCCTGCGGGTCGCCAGCTCGAAAACTAATTCGGTGTTGCAGTATTCGATAAGGAATAGCCATTACCATCATACTGCGCCTTGCCTTAGTGTCCGAGCTGACGACTGAATAAAGCACTTTGATTGGTAACGGGTATATGATCTAATACATTTTGAATGCAAATTGCACAATACGCGTCATTGGCCGCATAATGAATCTGATGTTTAGTGAGTGGATAAGCTCCCCAGTTCGATTGTTGAGCCCCTTTAGCAAGCCTTGATTTAAGCACCATCGCAACGGCTGCGCGTGCGCCAATCTCATTCTTTTCCCCTACTAAATTTTTTAAGGCAACCGATAAGTTAAGCGTATTTACAATATCTATATTGAGTTTATTACGCAACTCTTTGATATCACCGCTGATGCCAAAACCTACTTTTTTAATATTTGGGTTACTCAATAAAATACCAGCAGCTGACACGGCAGCCGGAAAGCGAGTAGGAAATAAAAATGCCTGAGACTCTGTTGCTAATTGAATAAGTGTGGGGCCTGGGCACACCTGTCCTTTACGAAAAATAGGTTTACTTTCCGTATCAAATCCAAGGCTAGCAGCATTGCTTAGTGCTTCGATTGCTTGCTGGGCATCTTGATCATTTTCAACCAGCTTAATATTTTCAAATTCCAGACCTGTATACAAAGGTAGTGCTCTGATCTGCTCTTTTGTTGGACGCTGCATGTTGTGCCTTATTTTATTGCTAATAAATTAACTAAACCTGACTTGGTATTATTCAATAAACTCAATTGTGTGGCGTGATCTGTCAAACTTCTAGCAATAGAGAGCGTGCCCACCAGCGTGATAACTAACTGTTGTGCTAAGGATTTCGCGCCCTCTGCAGATAAGTGCTCATTCGCTAAGGTTTGCGATAATTTACTGACCATGCGGTTAAACACCCCTTCATAACTGGCTTTAACATGTTCATCACGATGCGCTATATCGGTACTTAAAAAAGCTAATGGGCAAGGAGGTACCTCTTGTTTTAGATGCGTAAGACTCAAGTACCCTTCTATCAGCATTATTATTTTCTCTCGTGTCAGGCAACCACTATTTTGTGCAAATAAAGTCTGCTCAGCAGCACTGTTAATTGCTTCTGCATAAAGCTCACCCTTTGAACTAAAGTGCCCATAAAAAGCACCATGAGTCATTTTGGCATGTTTCATCACTTGGGTAATTGACACCTGATCAAAGCCATGACGACAAAAAAGATCCGCAGCGGCTCTGCGAATACGTTCGCGACTCTGTTGTTTATGCTCTATTGAATATGGCATGCATTAGCTTCCTTTCTCTCGTTTGATATTTATATATTACCTTGATCATATATAAGCTTACTTTAGCATGATTGTTATTGATTAATATAAACACAAGGAAATAATATGCTTGAACGAATAGTGATAACAGGAATGGGATTAGTTACCCCACTAGGCTGTGGTGTAGGAAGTGTTTGGAAAAGATTAACCGCTGGAGAATCAGGTATACGTAACATCCAAGGCGAGGAAAGCTTAGACAGTAGCATTAAGGCCCGCATTGCAGGTCAAGTACCAAGAAACGATGAACAACAAAACGCATTAATTGAAAGTGATTATGTATCGATAAAAGAACGGCGACGACTCGATCTTTTTAGTCTGTTTTCTTTAGCGGCAGCCGATGAAGCATTAACACAAGCCAACTGGTTTCCAACTGATGTGGCGCAGCAAGAGTCTACTGCCACCATTATTGCAACCGGTATTGGCGGTTTACCAACAATTACCCATGCACAACAGTTGCTAGATAAGTCTGGCGCACGTAAGTTATCTCCTTTTACTATTCCCGCATTTTTAGCCAATTTGGCAGCGGGTAATGTATCCATAAAATATGGCTTTAAGGGTCCGATAGGCACACCTGTTACCGCATGTGCAGCTGGCATCCAAGCCATTGGTGATGGCATGCGATTATTACGCAGTGGTGAAGCAAACGTGGTTTTAGCTGGCGGTGCTGAATCCTGTATTGAGCCTTTATCATTAGCTGGTTTTGGCGCACTAAAAGCACTCTCTACCTTTAACGAGCAACCCGCCTGCGCATCACGTCCATTTGATAAAAAAAGGCAAGGCTTTGTGATGGGTGAAGGCGCTGGTTTAGTGGTGATGGAAACACTGCAACATGCACTCGCACGAGGCGCACAACCCTTGGTTGAAATTATCGGTTACGGCACCAGTGCTGATGCTTACCACCTAACATCAGGTCCTGAAAACGGAGAAGGTGCAGCCAGAGCCATTCAAGCGGCCATCAAGATGGCAAATATTCAAGCGAGTGATATTGGTTATGTCAATGCACATGCCACTTCTACACCGGTTGGCGATCGTGGCGAAATTAGTGCGCTTAGACAAGTCTTTGCTGATCAATTAAAACATATCCCAATTTCTGCCACTAAATCTGCAACGGGACATTTATTGGGCGCCGCCGGTGGTGTAGAGTCCATCTTTAGTGCCTTAGCGTTACGCAGTGGTGTATTACCACCAACGCTTAACTTAACTGAAATTGATGAAGAGATGCAAGACCTTGATCTTATTCCCCTAGTTGCCAGGGAAAAACAGGTCGATTATGTTTTGTGTAATGGTTTTGGATTTGGCGGGGTGAATGCAGCCATAATTCTGAAGCGCTATACAGAATAAAGACTTTTAGTGTAACCAAGCGAGCGGGTGATAAAGTCATTCAGTAACACGCTTAGCTACATATAAATAAGTGAATAGTCGCTTCACCTTTACAGTACAGTAACATTCATTTAGCGACTATTTTGGCCATTTTTTAGCAATGGCCAATTAACCAAGAGTAGCGCGTATGTTCTTTATTAATAGATATTTTTTTGTCTAAACAACATTACACCGCAGGCCATAAAAAAAGCAACAAGCACAATGGCAGATCCAGCATAACCAACAAATTCAACACCGTAATTATCTACGACCCTTCCCCCTAAAATAGCACCAAGTGCGATACCAATATTACACGCTGAAATATTTAATGCTAAAGCAAAGCTTTGTGCGTTGTTCCCAGCCTGCATGACACGTATTTGATTAATCACAAAAGCGCCCATATGCGCGCCCCCCCATAATACGATGACCAACATCATCGTAATTGGATTATCCCCCACTAAAGTAACCATACCCATCGCAAAAGCAAGGCTTAATGCAACACCAGCAGTCGCTGTAATGGGATAAGAGTGAGTAATAAGTCCAGCCAACCAATTCCCTAACACACCGCTAATACCAAAGCCCATCAGTAACCAAGCAATCATGGCCTTATTAATGTTAGTAATTTCAGTTAAAAGAACGGCAATGTAGGTATAACCTGTGAACATACCGGTAAATAAAATAGCAGATAAGGTTAGCTGATATAAGAAATGAGGCAGCCATAAAAGGGATAAGTCAGAGGCTTTAATCAATTGTTCATTTACTTCTCTACTTATCCTAGGTAATCCTCGGTAGAGTAATAAAGTCGCAACAACACCCAACAACGCAAGGGTCATAAAACTAGCTTTCCACCCCATTTTACTGGCTATCATAGCCCCACCAGGGATACCTAAAACCACTGCGAAAGCAATACCTAAATTGACATGTGAAACCGCCCAGGCTTGTCGATTTCTTTCTACTAAATAAAGAGACTCTATCACCAAAATACTGATGATAGCGGGTAATAAAGCCCCTTGTAATATGCGTAAAATAACAACGAAATAAGAGTATTGAACAAGAGCAATAGCAAAATTAGCAACAGAGAAAATAAGCACTGATGAGATAATAAAAGTATGCGTGTTGAAACGACTCGCTAACAAGGTGACAACGGGTCCTAACAAAGAGGCCGAGAGTGCAAACCAAGTCACAAACCACCCGGCATTGGCAAGTGAGATAGAAAAGGTGAATGCCATGTCCGGCAGTAGTCCCATAACAACAAACTCAGACGTGACAACAATAAACATTGTGAACGCAAATAAATTAATGACAGCGGGGATAGGAGAGCTCACATTTATGCGCCGTGTTTTATGCGCATATTTTTGAATGTTATTTATTTTCATTTCAGATAACCAAGCAATTACCTTATTAAAAATAGAGAGCAAAAAATTAGTAATTCGCTCTCTGCAATTAAAAATAGGATTATGCGTTAGTTCCTCCATCAATCGTAAGCCCAGCACCAGTGATAAATCGGCTTTCTTCGCTAGCAAGCCAAGTGACAAAAGCAGCAATATCTTCAGGATCACCGTAGCGAGGAATAGCCATTAGATCGCGTAAACCATCTGAATGATCGCCGTTATCCGGATTCATATCTGTATTAGTGGCACCAGGGTGAACAACATTAACGGTGATCCCCTTAGGTCCCAGATCTCTAGCTAATCCCTTAGTAAATCCGGTGAGAGCAGATTTACTTAAACTATATAAACTCATGCCTCCCATAGGAACATGCTCTGCTAGGTTGCTACCGATTGTAATTATTCTCCCTCCTTCTTCCATGTGTTGCGCACTGGCTTGAGATGCAACAAAGACAGCTTTTACATTCACATCAATCGTTTGTTCAAAGTCTTCAAGGGTAAGATCAGCAATAGGTTTAACAATAAAAATGCCTGCATTATTAATCAAAATATCGATCTTTCCAAACGTTGCAACCGTTTTTTCAACCGCCGCTTTTATTGCTAATGGTTGTGCATTATTTGCCGCAATCGCTAAACTTTTTTTCCCTGAACCTTGTATCTCAGCAACAAGTAATTCCGCTTTTTTTTGCGAGCTATTGTAAGTGAATGCAACACTTGCGCCCTCAGCAGCTAAGCGCTTAACGATGGCTGCACCTATACCTCTACTACCACCAGTTACTAATGCTATTTTTCCCGTTAATTTATTCATGTTAACTTCCCCTTTATGTAATGAACGACACAGAATATAATACACAAACAAATCAAACTCAATCACTTTTGTAATGATCAACACATAAAGAGCTATTTATGATAAAAAAAGGCCGTCCACGAAAGTTCGATCGCAGCATCGCACTAGAAAAAGCCATGAAAATATTTTGGAAGAAAGGATTTGAAAATACCTCAATGCCTAATCTGGTAGAGGCAATGAAAATAAATTCTCCTAGTATTTACGCCGCTTTTGGCAGTAAAGAAAAACTATTTTTAGAAGCCATTGAGCTTTATAGCGCGACAGAAGGAAATGAAATTTGGGCAAGTATGACAACAGAGTCAACTGCCCGTAAAGCAATAGAGCGCATGCTCCACGTTAGTGCTGAAGCATTTACAACTGCAGATAAACCACATGGTTGTTTAATTGCACTCGGCTCTCTGCATAGTGAAGGCGGCAATGAAGAAATACGTAAAACGCTACAAGCACGAAGAGAAAAAACGATGGCAGTACTTTATGCGCGCTTAGAAAAAGGCGTTAATGATGGCGAATTACCTAATGACCTAGATTGGCAAGCCATCGCGACCTATTTCATTACACTCCAGCAAGGCATGTCAATTCAAGCGAGAGATGGCGCTTCCCAAGAAGCGCTTCTCACGGTCGTTGATTGCGCAATGATAACCTGGGATAGCATTATCCAAAATGCCAGTTAGCTGATAAGCTAGTAGAAAGCACGATATATCGTGCCCCAAATTATAACGAGAAAACACCTTATGGCAGCCAGTATTAAAGCGTTCTTAGCAGACTCACAATTACTCCTTAATGCAGTTGGAGAAGGGATCTATGGTTTTAATAAAGAGGGCAATGCTGTATTTATAAACCCAGCGGCAGAACAGATGACGGGTTGGAAGGCCGAAGAGCTACTGGGTAAAAATATTCATCAATATCACCACCATAGTCATGAAAATGGTGATGCTTACCCTAGTGAAGAGTGCTGTATTTACAACACCATGCGTGATGGCATCGAACGTAAAGTGAATAATGAAGTTTTTTGGCGTAAGGATGGCAGTTATTTCCCAGTGGAATACACCTCAACGCCGGTCTTCAAAGGTGAAGAGTTGATTGGCGCTGTGGCTATTTTTCGAGATGTGAGCCAGCAACGATTAGCAGAAACAAATTTAAAAGTAGCACTCAAAAAAGTACAACAACTCACTGAGAAATTACAAGCAGAAAACAGCTACCTGAAAAGTGAGATTAACGACAACTGGCATGGTTCAGGATTAGAGGGTAATAGCCCAACCTTTCGAGCAATGTTACAGCAGATAAAGTTGGTCGCTCAAACCGATAGTACGGTGCTTATCTTAGGTGAAAATGGCACAGGTAAAGAGTTAGTCGCGCGTAACTTACACCAATTAAGTCAACGCCAGAACACACCGTTGGTTAAGGTTAACTGTGCAGCTTTTTCTGCTAACTTATTAGAATCAGAGCTGTTTGGTCATGAAAAAGGTTCATTTACCGGCGCAACTGAAAAGCGCAAAGGCCGTTTTGAACTGGCACACAAAGGCACGCTTTTCTTAGATGAAATAGGTGAGTTATCACTCGATGCACAGAGTAAATTATTACGCGTTTTACAAGAGCGTGAATTTGAACGTGTGGGGGGCAGCAAAACCATCAAGGTAGATATCCGTATTATTGCAGCGACTAATCAAGATTTACAAAAGATGGTTGAACAAGGAAAGTTTCGCATGGATCTATTTTATCGGTTAAATGTATTTCCCATTAAAATGCCCGCGTTACGAGATCGTATTGAAGATATCCCTTTGCTTTGTCATAGTATTTTAGAGCAACTTAATCATAAACTTAATAAGAACATCATCGGGATTAGCAAACGTAGCCTTAACAAATTAGCTGATTATCATTGGCCAGGAAACATTCGTGAGTTACAAAATATTCTTGAACGAGAAGTGATTTTATCGGTTTCAAATACATTACAGATCCAACAAAAATTTGAAAAAAACAAGTCTGTAATACGCACTGAAAACAAACCCTTGGCTGATATTGAAAAGGCTTACATTATTGAGGTCTTAAATGAATGTAATTGGCGTATTGGTGGCGAAGATGGTGCAGCTAAAGTGCTTGCTTTGCCAGATAGCACCTTACGCTCACGCATGAAAAAGCTTCAAATCACCCGCTCTTAACTCAAAAACAGCCCGTAAAAACCACGATATATCACACAAGCACGGTATGTCGTGGCCAACGTTTTTATTTATTTTAAATTTAACACTATAAAACAAACACTTACTAGATCAAGTTGTTGGCATAATAATTGATATAAGGTAGTTAACTAATCAACTGCTAGTAGCTAACCATGAAATTTAATCTGCAAGAAGAACAGCTCATTATCAAACCTTACAATTCTGACACATCAGTTTATGTGCGCGAGCAAAAAGGGTTTTATCAAAAAATTCGTCGCTATAGTAACTGGTTACTGGTGATAACATTTATTATCCTGCCCTTTATTCAATTTAACGCTCAACAAGCTATTTTACTTGATACGGTTGAACAGCAATTTAGAATTTTCAATTTTACATTCTGGCCTCAAGATTTCATTTTACTTGCAGGTATTTTGATTGTAGCGGCCTTTATACTGTTTTTTATCACCACTTGGCTCGGCCGTGTATGGTGTGGTTACCTCTGCCCACAAACAGTTTGGACATTGGCATTCATTTGGGTTGAGCATCGTATTGAAGGCACACGAAACCAACGTAAAGCTTTAGATAAAGGCCCTTGGAGTGTTACTAAGGTATTAAAAAAATCCATTAAACACCTTATCTGGTTATCGATGTCACTGCTGACAGCAACCACCTTCCTCTCATATTTTGTACCCGTTGAAGAGCTTTATAGCACCATGCTTAGTTTTGATTGGAGTATCGCTCTGACACTTTGGTTATTGGTCTTTGCTGTTCCTACCTACATAAATGCAGTGTGGATGAGAGAGTATGTGTGCATTCATTTATGCCCCTATTCCCGTCTTCAGTCCAGCATGTTTGATAAAAATACCTTAATGGTTTTTTATGATAAAAAACGCGGTGAAAATAGAGCCCCACGCAAACGCAAAGATGATGCTAAGGCACTTGGATTAGGCGATTGTGTTGATTGTAATTTATGTGTTGATGTGTGCCCTGCTGGCATCGATATACGTAACGGCGTTCAATATGAGTGCATTAACTGTGGTTTGTGTATTGATGCTTGTGATCAGACGATGGGGAAATTCAACTATGCTAAAGGGTTGATCAGCTACACCAGTGAACCTCGACTGGCAGGGGAAACAAACAAACGATTCAGTTTAAAACTTATCTCCTACGCAGTATTAGTGTCACTGTCTATATTACTGTTGGGCTCATGGTTAAATTACCGCGTTCCTTTAGATGCTAGTATTATTCGTGATAGAACCGCCCTTTATCGAGTGAATTATGAAGGTATTGTAGAGAATACTTATACCTTAAAAATATTAAACAAAACTCAGCAGGCTTTGCACTTTAATGTTGAGCTGGAGGGGTTAGATATTCCAGGTATTAAGTTGCCTCAACAGCTACTGATTGCCCCAGGCATCATGCAAGAGGTACCCATTACGCTGGCGATTGATGGCGAACTCTTGAAGTCTAAGAAAACTGAATTTAGCTTTATTATTCAAGCTATTGAACAAGCCGATATTAGGGTTGAACAAAATACCAGCTTCTTTAAAGATTAGAGGTAAATATTAGTAAGTAGATGATCGTACTGTTAAAGCGGGTTATCTACTTATTGATTAGCTCATAACTAATGACATACAAGCTTTTTACATTAGGGTAGATTTCATCAATGACACTCTTTAATTCATCAAGGCTCATGTTTTCTTGCTGTGCGTGATAATCATTAAGTTGATCGTTAGTAATAGGCACAACATCTTTAATTAGCACCTCACAAAACCAGCGTTTGCTTTCAAAAGTTGATACCTGAACAGTTGTGCCTTTTATGAAGTTCTTCTCTGCTTCATCACGAATGGTAATGGTTTTTTTACCAGATAAAATGTCAGCCTCAAAACGGCCAAAAAATGATATTTCAGTTAAGCCCATATTGTTTTTCCTAATCTACTTGTTGTTGGGAATATAATGCATCTGTTCAATCACTTCATGCAAACAAGTAAAAGTGACTGCGCTAAAGTGTAGCAATCGTTGCTGTAATACCTCTTTTTCCGGGATCTCCAGCGAGCTACAAATAATGACAATATTCGAATGGTTTTCAAATTCCATCAAAGCGATATAGGGAAAATGCTCCCTAATTTTCAACAACACAGATAATAACTGCTCATCACTATTTGCTTTCAGGTTTATCATCACCACCGCGTTAGAGCAGGTTATTTTTGCTAACTGTCGATAAAAATCTTGCTGGAATAAAAAGCCCGGGTTTTTTGAACCGATAAACAGATCACAGATCACCACGTCATAGATTGCTTTAGTTTGCTGAATAAACAGCTCTGCTTTTTGGCAAACAACATCAACTTTCTCTGGTAACTGAAAATAGTTTTTAGCCATATCAATAATGGTTTGAGAAGCATCAACAGAGGTTAATGCAAAGCCGGGGAATTTTGCCAAGGTACGCTCAATAGAAGCGCCACCTAACCCTAAATTTAAAACCTTAAGAGGATGGTTATTTAGTTCTTTATTTGGCAATAATAGAAACAACAATAACGACTGATACACAGGCATCACTGTTTGCTCAGGCACTGTTTTACTCATTAGTGACTGAACAGAAAGATCCTCATATTCAAACCACCGATATTGTGCAGTTTCTTTCACTTCCAATAAACAACCATCAATATGTTGCTGATATAAAAGAACCTGCTTCTCTGCGAGTAGCGACTTTAAGTCCATGCTGTTATTTTGTCGCTCTTATTAACCAGGGCCCCATCAGCTCTGCAGCATTAACAATGATTGAAAAATGGTTTTCGTTATCTACCATTTTAATCTGCTTAACCGCCTTTTTATCACTGTTGTTTTGTGCAAATTCGCTGACTTTTATGGGATCAAAGGCCTCATCATTTTTTCCTATCCACAAGCCAAACTGTTGTAGTTCAGATAACTGAGAAGCGGGTGAAGAGGGGGTCACTGCATTTGACATGTTAACCGTATTAAAGGGCACAATTTCAGGGTTGCTCTTTAATAGCGCTTCTGGAAAGTTAAATTTAACCGCCTTGGCATGGCCATAAAACAGACCTCCACTCATCGCATTGATAACAAAATCAGAGGTCGTTACTGTAGAAAACTCTACCCCTTTGCTTTCGCCTTCATCATAATTCGTTTCTGAGCGAAAACCAAAATAGGGTGCGAGGAAAACGTAGCCATTAACGTCAACTCTGTTTTCCCAGCTCGAATAATTAAGCGCTAAACCAGCTCCAGCCGAATGACCGCCAATAAAGAGCGGTAAATTAGGATATTTATTACGTGCAACTCCAACTAAACTATTGATGTCGAACCATACCTGTTTTACATCAGATGCATCACCTCGAGCCCCGCCAGAATCACCATGTCCCCTAATATCCGGCATATATACGGCAATATTAAAATCATCAGATAAACCTGCACCAATATGGTTATAGGTAAGCCCACTGTGCGCCCCTGCTCCATGATAAAAAATGACAATGGCTTGTGCTTTTTGTGGAAGATAAGCACGATATGCTAAAGAAATATCATCCGTTGCTTGTGTATGTTTAAGCGGAGCCATCGCTTTTTCCGGCGCATTTTCTATCTCAGACATTGAGAAAAATGCTTTAGGGACTTGTTCATCTGCACTTGCATATAAAAGGTGAGTAACAGGACTAAGTGCCAGTATGAGACCTACTTTTATCAGCATAGATTTAACTTTCATTAATAACTCCTTTAGTAAAGAACCTGAGTAATGGCAAATAAACGCCTTTCAAACGACTGCTTTTTTGCTAAGCCTTTTTACGAATTTGATTCGCACACTCCGCTAATACAATTGCACCAGCCGTTGAAACGTTTAACGAGTTGCCCATGCCAAACATTGGGATATGAATATGCTGATGGCTAAGTTTCAAAGCCGCTTCACTCACCCCTTTACGCTCATTGCCTAATACTAATACACTCGGAGATGGGTAACTCACTTCACTGTAATCAACTGAGCCGTGACATAATTCCACACTGTAAATAGTGTAACCTTTGGCTTTTAAACTTTCTAAGCTACTCGTAGTGCTATCGCTATATTCAATTTCAACCCATTTAGCTTCATTACGAGAGGCTTTTTTAAGCTTTTTATCTGAGATAGTCAGCTCACCACAAACAATGACTTTTTCAATAGCAAAGGCATCTGCTAAACGAATAAATGAACCAATGTTGTAACTGTTAGTAACATGATCTAATAACACGATCAGTGGCGTTTTAGGTTTCGCTAAATATTCATCGCGGGCAGGTTTGTTTTCTCTGAGATCTTCTTTACTCATCTGTATTTTTGATTGCATTTTTCTACTCTGATTATATTTTTTATTGTTATATGGGGCTTTATTTAACTCAAATTCGCGAATTTACTTTAATAGCTGCTAGCGTTTTGTTGCCACTTTAGAGCAAGTATAAACACCTGCATCGGATTTAGATTTCACTTCAAGCGTGCTTTTAGTTAGCGTTACTATTTTTGATGACTCACTGACAGATTTTGGAATAAGTTTATCTAAATTAATAAGCGCATCTAACTCGGGGTGACTGATATTTTTCGACTCAATTTCAGTTGATGATAAAATAAGCTTGCCCTGTTTTATTTCCCAAGTGGCACTGTTTTTAAGGCTATATTCAAGCTGTGGTAAGTTAGCTAAGGTAAAAAATACCGAACCAGCGCCATTTGATTTACCGGTCGTAAAAAAGTTAATGTTGTAGTTAACTTTTACCTTCATTTTTGTTTTTGTTTCCTCTAGTTGGTGTTGACAGTTCCAACTTCCAAGGATCAAATTCTGATCGTATGTTGTTTGCTCAGTCGCAAAAGCAGAGCAACAAAAAACAACGCTAACCAGTGGTAATACTTTCATTAAATTCATATTTATCCATATATTGCGCCAAGCATAAGTTAAAACGACTCATCTTCGCTATAAACATTAACCCTAAGCTCACCATTAAACTCTTCAGAGACCAAGAAAGTGATAGGTTTACAACAGACTTGGCAATCTTCAATATACTGCAGATCCAAGTCGGCTAAATCAATTAATACATCAATTGATTCGCCGCAGTAAGGGCAACTTACAGATTTCTCGATTAAATGATTCAATTTCTATTGCTCCATAGATACATATTGATAAATAAGTTAACCATTTCTGGGCGCGAACATAATGATAGACATGCCAACAAGTGCAATTGAGCCACCCACAATGTCCCACATCGTTGGTTTAATCCCATCAACAATCCAAAGCCACATGATGGCAACAAAAACATAGACACCACCATAGGCGGCATAAACTCGGCCAGTTGCAGTTGGGTGTAGCGTTAGTAACCAAACAAATAACGAAAGACTTAAGGCAGCCGGAATGAGCAGTAAAATGCTCTTATCTTGCTTAAGCCAAAGATAGGGTAAATAACACCCGACAATTTCGGCAATGGCCGTTATCGTAAAAAGAACAATTGTTTTGAATTCAAACATGAGGCACCTGCTACTCAGTTAACTAATTTATATAATCACTTGCTCATATAACTCCAGTGGAAGACCATCGGGATCATTAAAAAAAGTAAACTTTCTGCCAGTGAATTCATCCACGCGAATAGCTTCAACCGCGATACCTTGTGAGACTAAATAATCAGATGTTTTTTCAACTGACTCAACATTAAAAGCGAGATGCCTTAAACCAAGTGCTTCGGGTGTGCTTGGTCTTGGTGGGGGATTAGGGAAAGAGAATAGCTCTAACTGGCCACCATCGGGTAGTTGTAAATCTAATTTATAGGATTCACGCTCAGCTCTATAGTTTTCAGCAATGATGCTCAAACCAAGAATTGAGGTGTAAAACTGCTTTGATTTTTCATAATCACTGCAGATGATTGCTACATGGTGTATCGAATTAAACAAAAAATTCTCCTAAAGTAGTTTCACTGCAATAAACACTAAAACAGCAAAAAGCGCGCAAAGTGCCGCAAAGGTCTTCCAGTCATTTGCGCTAATATCTTCAAAACGAACATCTTCAAGATCAACCTGTTTTTCAGATTCAGCATTTAATCGTTGCAGCAGTCTCTTCTTTAAAAAAGAGCCTCCCATCGTCCATACAACAATGGCTGCCACTAGCATCGATAATTGTAGTGCCGAGGCCGCGTTTAAAAAGTCAAAAATAGTGTCCATGTATATCCTTTTAGCATTTATTAGGATTAAAATTTAAAGTTCTGTTTTCAGGTCTAGCGGTTGCTATTAACTATCTTTCTCTTCTCGCTTGAGACAGCGCCCTCTTGGCTCATTACCTTCATGCAGTACCACATCAGAGTGTAGAAAATGCGCGGCATCTGCTGAATCTTTTACTTTTCCAGCACTGCGCGCCAACATTTCAGCCTCATATTGTGTCAATACACTCTCTCTTATGCCTGCTTCTCGCCATTGTGATAGAGGCCTACAACCTCGGGTAATTTCGCGAGCAAGTGACAGTGCATCTAACAGCGCTTGATTTGCCCCCTGCCCTTTAAATGGACTCATCGGGTGAGCAGCATCACCAATGAAGGTGATTTTTTTGCCTTGCTGTAACAGCTCTAACTTAGGCTGAGCACGATCATAGACAGGATAACCTGACACTAAATGAGCGGGTGTTGCCTTTAAGATTTGTGGAATAGGAGCATGCCACTGACAGCGTTGAATAGCTTCTTGTTTAAGTGCTTCAGCGCCTTTTTGGCTCAATATTTTAGCATCCTCTTCAAGCATCGGAAAACTAAGCTGCCACATAACAACATCTGCCTCAAAAGGCATAACATAGATGCGCTCATTACCATTGGCAGTTTGAAAAACCGTCGCGGAATCAAGCAGGTCACTATCAAGTGGCTCAAAACCCGCTTTTTTAATATCAGCCAAAGGACAGATACCCAAAATGGCGATACAGCCTAAATAACGTAATGGTGAAGCTTGCTCACCAATCAACAAACTGCGTACCGAGCTACGGATACCATCGGCACCAACAACCAAATCAGCACAAGCGTTTTTTATCTTGCCATTAACCTTAAAACTTAATTCAACACCTTTTTCACCACACTCGTTAAAGTCCACCAACTGGTGTCCCCACTGTACAGCGTTTTCGCCACCTATTTGATCCAGTATGTCCGCACGCAACGACTGTCTGGATATATGGATATTGGTACGTTTAGGTGATTTTTGACTGTTTTCACCGAGCCACTTTCTAATGCCCCACTCACCGATTATTTTCCCCTCGGCATTATGTACCACATGTCTCGTTGAGATCAGGCTACCTTGTAAATATTTAATACCTAAGCCTTGAATCGCTTTACTGGCTTGTTGTAACGTAAGGCCATAACCCTGAGAGCGTTCATTAAATGCGTTATCACGTTCATATAGTGTGTAGGGGATGCCACGATGCAAACAAGCAACTGCAAGTGCAACACCACCGATGCCCCCACCAATAATAGCGACATGTGGAAAGGTTTGTTTGTCGGCTAAAACGGGGGATTCACAGTGAATTAAACCAGTTCCCAAACAGTCAACACAGCCATCAAGGTGACCTTTGGGCCGAATGGGTGCAGTGCCTTGAGAGCCATTTTTTTCAAATAACGCAAGATCTCTTTGAAAACGTAGTCTTACTTTTTTACGCAGACGTTTAGCTTTTTTCCCACGACCCTGACATTGTAAACAGATAGTCCAATTGGCTTGTTGGTTTTTCACTTTGATAGATGCCTTTCATTTGGCCCATAATGATTTCACTTCTAACAAGAGAAACCTCAGACAATACGACTGACATTGGGCTGATAATGAAAGGGATTATAACTTTGATTACGAGTGAAGACAGCTTTACTCGGCTAATTATTATTTTTTATATCTGACGGGAAAATGGCCTAGGTTAAACATGTTATCCGATAAAAATTAAAAATCAGCGTAGCTTCTATATAAAGCCCTTTTACAGCCAGTGCAAAAATGTTTTTCTCGGCGATCACGGATCCCCGTAAGTGGGTGTTGATAGGTCTTTTCACCCCCACAAAAACAACATTTAACACTCTCTTGATTAGTCATTAAACATTCTGGGTGAATAGCTATATATTCATCGAATGTAGGCAGTTTTTCCCACTCTTCTACGATAACACTTTTATTATCACCATCGAAATGAAATAGGGTGCGGTACTGAGCAACTAGAGCGTTCACTAGCTGTTTGAGTCTCTGCTTCAAAACCTCTCCTTGTTATATGAACACGGCTATTCAGCAGTTGCTTCTGCTTTAGCAAAAAACACAAATGGGATCGCGATAGGCCCGATAAGTAACGCTAGCAATATCCAAAATGATATTTTAGCTTTGCGCTGTTTTGCTACGTAATAACAAATAAATACACTGAGCAAATTGATGATTAATAAAACAAACATAAAAATATCCTTTTTAAAACAAACTCGAAGACATAATATGACCAAGGCGATATTAGCGCAATTAAAATATCAAACAATTAACAAAAAATAACAGTAATAATGAAAGGATAAAAGCAGGACAGAAGGTTTTAATGTATATCTGTGAGGGTAACCGGAAACATGTAGAAAATTAAACGCTCTACACATCTCCGGTTAGTTTGCCAATTGATTACTTATTTCAGCTCTGAAAATGTGCCTTGCCAAACATTAAGTTCATTCGCTTCAAATGAATCAAAAATAAACGTACCCGATGAATCAGTAACATAGGTCATAGTGAGCTTGCCCTTGCCATCAATAGTGTCAAAAAATGAAACGCTGAGTTTATTATTTTCGGTTGAGTATTTTATAGTGCCTTGAGAAAACAAGGTATTTGAAAGTGCGCCCCTGCGTTGATAAGTTCTTTCATTGCTAGAGACAGTAAGGGTGATATCTGCACTATTTGTATCAACACTGCCATCCTCTAATAAATAGGTAAACAGGTAAACTTTATCTGCAATCGATGTGGGTGCAGATACTGTATTATCGCTACTATTATTACTACAGCCCACTAATACAAAGCCAAATAACACGCCAATAAACAGATTAATATACTTTTTCATTTCATTCTCCAAGGTAGTTTTAAAGAGCCAGTAGCTGTATGGTTCTATACAGCTACTGGCTTAACTGAACAATTATTATGTTACTCATAGTAATGAGCAAACATCAGGCCAAATCGTAACCAGTTGTTTTTAAATGATTTATTTTAATATCCGGAAAATTAAGTGGGAAAGTGTCCCATTATTGGGACGCAGTATTCTCGATTGTGGGATTACACGTAGTTTGAGACGGAGTTAGTTCTTTGCTTTTATTCGCAGTTAATCTTTCTCGTGGTGAGCCAACAATTTTTGTAACAAAGCATCAAGCTGTGCTGTTTCACTCACAGTGAGCCCCGCCAATAGTATTTTATCTTGTTGATGCAATTTTGGCATGATGGTTTCAGCAAGCAGTTTTCCTTTCTCATTTAATTTAACTAATTTACTGCGTTTATCATCCGGATTCGCTAAGCGCTCAATTAAACCAGCATCCAACAAACGCCTCAATACCTTAGTTAAACCACCCGAGCTAAATAACATGCTTTGATATAATTCTGTTGGTGATAAACAGTATGGAATAGGGCTTCGTCTTAATGCAGCTAACACACTAAAATCAGCATGCTGTAACTGATGTGCTTCAACACAGGTCTCAACCTGTTTTTTAAACATCGCTTGAATACCTACTATTTTCAACAGAGTACTAGGCATCGTCTCGGCACATTCAGGCCAGTTTTCAAACATCAACAACTCTATTTCACGTAAACTATTTTTCACAACTATTCCTTTAATTAAATTCTTTATAGATAACAGCCGCAATATATCTTGCCAGAAAGGCAAAATCCACCTATTATCTTCCTAGAAAGATAAATAAGGAGTGGTAATGAAGCAAAATAACAAAAACATTGTCAGTAAGGCGTTAATCGTCACACTTTCATGCATCTATGCAGTTTCTCCTTTTGCCATTGACAGCTATCTGCCCGCTTTACCTGTTATTGCTGGTGAGATGCAAGTTGATATTTCAATGCTCTCTGTCACCGTCAGCTTATACATATTTGGCTTGGCAATTGGACAACTCATTGGCGGACCACTATCAGACAAGCATGGCCGATTACCCATCATGGTGCTAGGGCTAAGTCTTTTTGCTGTTGCAAGTTTACTATTAACGACCAGTAACAATATTAGTATTCTTTGGGCTTGGCGTATGCTGCAAGCCATTGGTGGAGGCATCGCAATTGTAGGAGTGCCCGCAACCATTCGAGACAATGCAGACGGTAAAGAAGCCGCTAAGTTGTTTGCCCTCGTCTCATTAATTATGATGGTAGCGCCCTCTATCGCGCCAAGTGTGGGTAATTTCATTTTATCGCATTACAGTTGGCACTGGATTTTTTACTTTATGGCAGTGGTGGCTAGCTTTGCTATTTTCATGGCGATGAACTTTATTCCACATCAATCAGCCAAAAAGAAAAACCTTTCAACTAAGGTAAAGCGTATTAAAGGCATCAAATTCATTGATGTATTTAAACACCAGCAAGCGATTGGTTACATGGTGGCACAAGCCTTTGCTTTTTCCGTAATGATGATCTTTGTAACTAATTCAGCGATGGTTTACATGGGCGAGTTTAAGGTAAGTAGTGATACTTTCTCGATACTGTTTGCATTAAACATTATAGGATTAGTCGTTATTAATCGCGTAAATACGCTGTTATTAAACCGCTTTGAACCATCAAGCTTGCTACGTCTGTTTTTATCTATACAAGTCTTTGGCGGGTTATTATTAGTGGCTTCAAGCTTGTTATTGCCTAAAAATCTCACCTTCACTGTGGCCGCTTTTATTATTACTATCAGCGCTAATGGGGGAATTATCGCAAACTCAAATGCTTGTTTTCTTAAATACTTCGCTAAAGATGCAGGTACAGCCTCAGCGGTACTAGGTGCTTTTCAATGTGTCGTTGGTGCAACAGTGAGTGCATTAGCAGCCTTTATTAGCATGGGTAAAATACAACCGGTAGTAACGCTGATGTTAGTATCATCAAGCATTGCACTGCTTGCGGTTATCTACAGTAATAAACAATTAGCCTTAGCCTTGCAGGTAGAAAAACAGGGGGCAGAGCCTCAAACAGTGAAGCACTGTTAACAGGAAAACATTGGCTGACCGTTTTGCGTCAGCCGTCTCTTTTATTAAAGTCCATTAAACTGATCTAACCAGCCTATAAACGAATCAGAGACTTGTGTAACAGTGCCTAAATCGCGATTAAAAAACCACACGCCAGCATCTGCTTGCTGAATGACACAGTCACCCTGTTTGAAACAAAACATATCGCCGTTACAGTCAGAAGCAAACAAAATATGTCCTTTAGGCATACCTGTCATCTCATAAAGCTGTGATAAAGAGTGAACGTCAGCTAAGCTCAAAAAATCTTGAACGCCAGAAATATCAGCGTTTAAATCAACAACTTTGCTTAACACATTAGGCGTGTGTACTAAACCATAGGTGGATAACAGGTACTTATATGAGTCAGGTAACTGCACATTTAATAACGATTCAAGCTCTGTTAGATCATTTTGGCTTATCGGTACCATCGCACCTTTGCTTGCCCAGTTTTTTACAAAAAGATCGATGCTTTTCTCCTGTGCCTTTATCAAGATTTTTTCACATACTTCGCGGTGACCATCATCTCACCACCGCCATCAATTCTGCAGTCTAGTTGATGGTCTTTACCTTCAACAATACGTTTAATAACCGCTTTAGTACCAATCTTAAGTACCTTAGAACTGCCTTTAATTTTCAAATCTTTAATAAAAAAGATCTTCGCGCCCATCTCTAAAAGCGTGCCATTTACATCTCTTACTGCGCAGGCTTGCTCTTCGGCCAGTAGCTCAGATGGGCTCCACTCATAGCTACATTCAGGACAGATCAATAGATCCTGATCTTGATAAACAAATTCAGAGTTACATTTTAGGCAAGCAGGAATAGACATGGTGATTACTTCTTCAAATAGTTGGGAGCGCTATGATAATCGCAAAAGCGTTTGCGATAAACTCAAAGTTGAAAGGACTCACTTTGAGTTTATGATTTTTGCTAAGCTTTTTTCGCAATCGCCATTAATACCGGCTTGTTGCCTTTTGAGCTGTTCATGGTGAAAGGAGTCGAAATAGTGGGTTTGATAAATCCATTTTCCAACAAGGCTTGATTTACCCTTTGCTTAGAAAGCCCCATAGTAGAAGTCCCTTCTTCTGATAACCAATCCCACTGTACAAACGTTGCATCAGGTTTAAGAAGTGACGTTAACAAACTTAACGTGGCTTCGTAGTCTGGCAAAAAACTACATACAGAGGAAGCCACGATAAGATCAAATTTATTTTCAAGTTCAGGGTGGGCTTGTCGTAATTCATCACTCAGGTAGTCAGCAATAGGCAACACATTAGTTAAACCCTTTTTCTGCAGAAAATTTATCATTTCAGAAGAAGGATCTATCGCTACAATATTGTTAACACGAGGGCTAAGAAGTTGAGTTAATGATCCTGTACCACAACCAAAATCAAGAACAGTTAGGTCATCAATATTTACATTTTTTGTAAGCTCATTAAATGCATTTTTTGCATACTCAGCAACGCTAGGATCAACATCCCAGCTTTGTGCGTACTCATCCCATTCATTATCCAAAATACTCTCCCACATAGATCATTAACCTAAATACTAACATCCAGTTAAGCGCGCGACAAAGCAACTTGCATTTTAAAATAAGGGACATCTTCTTTATAAAATCGCTCACTGCATACCTGCATATCAAAGCGTTGATAAAAGCCTAAAGCAGATTCCCTTGCATCACACCAAAAGATATCTGTCTGCGTATCTTGTAAAGACTGAATAATAAACGTTAACATTTGCGAGCCAATGCCTTGGTTTTGATAACGTATATCCGTGGCAAATTTTCGTAAGCGCGCTTTTTCTGAGGTTATATAAACAGAGGCAACACAAATAAGCTTTTCGTTGATAAAAGCCCCAAAATGTAGCGCGTCATCATCACCCACTATATGGCAATATTGTGGTGATTTATCTGGCCATAACACCTGATGGCGAAGGGGGATTGTTTGTTGCCATGAAATACGTCGAATATCCATATAGGTTAACAGAGCCTCCAGTGGCTGACCCGCCTTAAGCGGGTAAAATATTAATTAAACTAACTGTTTCTTAACGATAAATTAAGTAAATCATGATGCACAAAATCATACTGTAAATCGTTTTTCACCTTATTGTTAGCAATTATTTTATGCGTATTGTCATCATCTTCGGAAAAACTTGGCATGGGTAATTCAGATTTTTTAGCTGCTGAGGTATAAAACGCTCTTTTTGTTGGGTGCGTATCAGCACAACAATTATAAACTTCCCCCCACGCTTTCTTCTTAATGACTAAATAAATAATATTGATACAGTCATCTCGATGAATCATATTAACGTTAGATTCAGGCTTCTTAACCGCGCGATTATTTTTAAAAAATAATGCTGGATTTCGACTATAACCTATTAACCCACCAAACCTGATTATCGTCGTGGTGAAGTTTGTATTTGAAGTAAATAAAGCTTCAATCTGCAATAAAGCACAAGGGAGAAGACAATCAACATCATTTTCAGATATCGCGCCTTGTTTATTCCCATACACTGACGTCGAGCTAATAAAGATGACGTGAGTAACCTTTGATTGTTCTATTTTTTCTATTAGGCAGGAAAATTCTGATACGCCTTTAAAGGGGATATTAATGATTAGAATGTCAGAATCAAAGAAACTATCTAAGCCAAAATTTTTATTCGCTACATCAATAATAAAAGCATTAATGCCTTTTTCTTTTAATACTCGTTGTCGATCTGATGAGCGAGTAGAGCCTTTGACATCAACACCTTTAGAGACTAAATGCTCTGCAAGAGGAAACCCAAGCCAACCAGTTCCAAGCACGCTTACTGTTTTAATAAAAACCGCCTTTTTGTTGAATGAATAAACCTATAAATATTCACGCTAATGAAGCAAGTTAGAGCGACCGGCTTTGAGCGCCATGTTATCGCTACCTTTTTGCTATTGCATGTTCGGGGTTTAACTGCAGTAAATCCCATTTATTGCCATACAAATCTTCAAACACAGCAACAGTACCGTAGTCCTGTTCTTTTGGGGAACGAATAAAATTGATGCTAATCGATTTCATACGTTCATAATCCCGCCAAAAATCGTCGCTATTTAAGAAAAGGAAGACACGCCCACCAGTTTGTTTACATAGAAGTCTATTGCTTCATCGTAGTCTTTCACCACCAATGCAATATGCACTATATTTTGTTTCATTGATTTACCTATATTAATAAATTGACTCAGCAGCAAGGTATTATGAATTCACTTTGCATCCATTTTTCAGTTCTTCTTTATCTGGCACTTCAAACCTTGGTTCCATGAAATTAAACATCATATCCGTCACTTCAAAAGCGTAAACGGCAGGGTCTTTTTCGGTGTTGCGTTGCTCAACTCTTTGCTTACGTATCTCTTGGGGAGCGTCTAAATAATGAACCTCAGGTGTGATACCTAATGCTCTAGCCCTATTAGAAAAGCTATCTCTTTGCTCTTTTGTCGTAAAACCAAGGTCCAATACCACGTTTCCATTAATTGCCAAAACCTGTTCACTCACCTGCCAGATTTGATCAGAGCATCGGTTAACTCTTTCCATCATCCATGTGAAATCAAGTGTGGTCATATCTTGTGAAAATAGTGTTTGCATCCAAGGGTCAATGGAAAATTTAATTGCCGCGATTTCATTAGCGAGTGATAACGAATAGGTTGTTTTACCGACCCCAGTAGGGCCACAAACTAGAATTAATCTTGCCATATAATTTACCACCTCTGAATAATGCGTGATGCCCACATAAGCGGACAAAAATTGTTGCTTGTCATTGTGAAGCGAAGTGCAAACTAAGCAACGTTTTTACTGCCGTTAAAATCCCCTTGTTAGGTACCTGAAGCCATTCTAATTCTTTCTGCTGGCACTCTTAATTGCGCCATTAAATACACTTTGAATGCTTCTTCATAGGGTTGCTTATCGATAGCTTTTTGCATACATAATAGCCATGCGTCGCTTTCCTCTATGCCTACTGACAAATGTTTATGCGCTTGAGGGATATTGATACTTCCGTAATGCTCAGAATATAATTTCGGTCCGCCAAGCCAGCCAGACAAAAAATATGACAGCTTTTTTTGAGACTCTGATAAGTCGCTAGAATGCATATCTCTAATTTTTTTTGATTCAGGAAAAACATTCATATTATTATAAAACTCATCCACGAGTTTAGTTATACCAGATAGTTTGCCTGCCATTGTGTAAGAGTTATCTCCTACGCCATACTCACAACTTCTAAAATTCATAAATTGAACCTAAACCTAATTTACCCGTACTACCGCGTTAAGCGGACTAAAAAAAGAGGCTTGAAATACGTAGCAAAATAAAAACTAACCTACTATTTTTATTCACTTAAATTACCGTACCACTAACGTTTACTCTTATACCAGTTCTTATCAAGATATTCTCGTTCTCTCCCTAAGATGGCTCTTCTCACTCGCAATGGATTTCCAAAGATACGAACAAAATGCCAGTCCCCAAATTCGTCGAATTTTCTACAGGACGTTGTTATTGATTCTGTTGATATTATTGTGTGTCGCCTGCGACTCTTGCGACCATGCGATTTTAATCTTCTCAGGAAATCTACGTCCTCCGCGATATGTAGCTCTTCGTTGAACCCTCCAATAGCATCAAAGTCAGATTTTTTGAACCAATACATGCCAAAAGATAAACCAAGGAAAAAAGCAGGAACCAGCATCATTCCATATCCGACGGCTATTCCAGGCGATAATCTTTCAGGCTTAATGCGTATACCACCACCTAGAGCGTTAGGAATCTTCGCGTGTAGATATATTTCAGCCAAAACGCCTTTAGACATCCAGCTATCAGCATCTATGGTGATGATCCATTCAGTTTTTGCATGAGCAATACCCGTATTTCTAATTTCCGACAGGTTCTTTGAATCGTTACTCACAACAGTGGCTCCGTGAGCTTTTGCAACACAGGCCGTCTTATCAGTGCACCTATTTAAAACAACGATAGTTTCGACTTGCAGATCATCTGGTAGCAACTGTTCATTTATTGATGACAGACATCGCCCAATATACTTCTCTTCATTATGGGCAGGGATAACTATGCTAATTTTCATTTCTATCACCTTTAATAAAGTGTTTCTTAATGCATAACACCACAGTATGCAGCATGAAATTGTTTAAAGAACGGAACAGAGCCAATTATCTGTTTTAGTTCCGTTAAACGCTTTGTTATGTGCTCATCCTCTTCTTTAGCAATATTGATTCAACATATCATGATCCTAGCCAAGACAATACTGCTATCGTCATCAATATCACCCAACCAGGATGCTTTCCTTTTGTTCCGAATAGCACTAAAGTTGCGCCTGCGAACATAGTCATGACGATTGAATTAGCAACAAACGAGGGAATCAAAAACTGCTCAGAGGATGAGATTGAAAGCCAACAAAGCAATGCCCCAATTGCCCATCCGAATACGGTTACAAGATGCCAGCTTGCCCAGAGAATTCTGACATGGCTTTCTTTAAGTAAAGAACCACCATTTGTAGGTATTATTCCACCATCACGCATGCGCTTAAATATTAGAACTTCTCCTAATATAGAGTGTATAAGGCCTAATAAAAAAGCTAAAAGCCCAGCGACAAACAACATGTTAATCTCCAGCAGTTGATGAGGGTAAAGTTGCGCCTAACGATTTAGCAAGACTCGAGCTTTTCTAGCATCTTCAATACTTCCTTCATTGACGACATTTTTATAACCCGCTTTATTTAAAACAGACTTGGCTTTTCCTGCCCGGTTTCCACTACGACAATACAAATGGATTTCTGTTTCATAGTTGGGAAACAACTTACTAACCTCTGCAAGTATTTCAGTGTGAGGGATGAGTAGATCACCTTTGATATGATTAACTTTGTGTTCAGCAGCAGATCTAACATCTATCCAGACGGTCTCAGCTTGAACTAAAATTGGGCAAACGAAGATGAGAAGAGCCAAGGTTGCTTTCAATATTTTCTTAAAACTCATAACCTATATTTCCTTATGTTAGGCACTGATGCTATCAGCATGAATATGTAACGCCACGTTAAGCGGACTAAAATTGTTGGTTATACTTGTTGAGGCACGGAACATAACCAACTATTTTTTTCTGTTTAAAGCCGCTTATTATCTAGCAGTTGATTCCGCTCTAATAATCGAGGATGGGACAATTAACTTATGCATTGGTTTCACAAAGAGCATATATAATCTCCCTAAAAAATTATGAACGTGCACCACTGTAGAAATTGAAATTAAATTACTTTCATTACCTTTTTTATATATGGAAACGTGCACATCTAAATGTTTGTCCGAATCTCCAAGTATAATTTCGTTATCACTCATAAAAAGTAAAGTAAATATCCCAACCCTATCACCTACTCTGTATTCATGCATTGATTTTTCAGTATCAAAGCCACCTAAATGGCCAAGGTTTTTTAACCCTATTTTAGATACTATTTTATTTCGGCATGTCATTAGAAAATTAATCCAAGCGGGTGTGCTGGAAGCATGATCTAACCATATCTGGAGTGCATTTCTAGAAGGTTGGTTAGTATAGAATGAGTATGAATCGAAGAAATGTGAATCTGATAACTTCTCCGATATCACGCTACCTTTTGGAACTTCTGATTCCTGAACACTAAATGCCATGTGTGAACATATCCTTTGATGCATAACGCCGTATTAAGCAGACTAAAATTGCTGGTTATAATGTGTTGCGAGGCTGAGCCTAAGCAACTGTTTTAGTTTGGTTTAAATGCCTTATAGGTATTATGTTTTCGCGATAAATTATTTTGATGCACTAGCCATAAACACACTACTACCAATTAGAAAGCTAGCCCCTGAATAATTAAAATACTTTCTAGATTTTTCACTTAAGAATAGCTGTCTAGTTCTTGAACCGAGAAATGCATAACCTGCCAATATAACAGCAATGATAATCGATGAAGTAATTACTAATATTGAAAACTGTAAAAGTGCATCTCCTTTGGGATTCATAAACTGAGGTAAGAAAGCCATGTAAAAGATAATTGCTTTTGGATTTAGGAGAGAAGCAAAGAAGCCAGAGTTAAAACTACTGATACTGGAAAGTGTTGTTTCATTTGCCCCGCTTTGCAGTTTGCTGTTTTTAGCTTCAATTAGTTGGCAAACTCCAAGGTAAGCCATATAAGCGATTCCCAGCCACTTAAATAAAACAAAAAGAGTTGCAGAAGTCGCTAAGATAGCACCAACGCCAATAAGCGAAAGAATCATTAGTACAGCACTCCCGACTATATCACCAACGATACATAAAAATGCCGAAGGCATTCCTTTAGTTAACGCTTGGCTTACAACAAGTAAAACACAAGGACCAGGAATAAGAGTGAGGATCGAACTTGCAACAATAAATGCTAGCCATACTTCAAAAGACATAAAAACCTCAAATAGAATAGTTCATTAAAATACCTACTAACGCCACATCCATATACTAAGCATTTAACCTGTCATCCCAGGTGGCAGAATGTCAAATTTTGCCACCTCGCTAGGGAAGATTGCCCATGCTGGCGCTGAAGATGCGTAGATTAACATTTTAGGAGTGAACATATTATTTTTTAGTGAAGTTGCTGATACTGAATAAAAATTACCAGCAGTTACTTCGGCGCATAAAACAGTGCTACAAGTGCCACAGAAGTTGTAATTTACCTCTTTGCCAGAATCACCAACACGTGTGTACGATAATGGTGTGCCCTTTGTAAATTTAAAACTATCTCTTGGCACCCAAAGCCCAAACCATTTGTCTGATCCAGTGAGCGCTTGACACTCTTTGCAATAGCAAAAAATAGAATTTATCGGATCATTATCAAAGCAAAATTCAATATCACCGCAACTACAATTTCCAATATGTTTTTTCATGTTTTCTCCATTCTGTTTGATGCCTAACACCACGCTGTTTTTATTGCGTTTAAATGCCTGTTAGTTGTAAACTGCTCCGTAATAGCATGTCGTAGCTATTACAAAAAATACTATCCATGATAAATGCTTACCACGAGAAAATACAAATGAACCACAACCACTTAAAACAAAAACGACACAAATAATTGACAGGATTTCACTAATAACATTTTCGCTAGGAGTTGATAGCACATATAAAATTGCAGCAAAACCCCACCAAGCTAATGTAGTTATATGCCAAGTAAACCTTAACACGCGTTTAGTAAACCAATCGCTACCAAACAACTTAGGTAGATTACCACGTCTAAATAATCGCATAAGGATGAACTTTTCACCCAAATATGAATGAATTAGTCCAATTAATATTAATAATATAGTTCCAACGATCAACATGGAATCTCCATACTGCTAACAGTTTGCTAAGTGGAAAATAATAGTTGGCTATAATTTTGTGAGGAACGAACAATAGCCAACTGTTTTTATTCCGTTTAAATTGCTTGTTAGCTGTGACCCCTAATAGCCAAAGTATACTTTATTTAGACACCTCGAATTGTGGCATTAGAACAACAAAACCTTCCGTAACTTCATTTCTTAGTTTAGATAACTCCCGACTTTCGCTGGATTCATAAAAACTTTTTGCTAACTCTTTACTATTAAACTTGTAAACAACCATATGAGAATATGGAGACGAACCCTCTAAGCAGTCTACATGATTGGCAAT